>Ga0210124_1000221_pt1 | contig 31889 bp, 27 predicted proteins | sample Muzzi_PWC_D2_FD_185554 | JGI IMG/M metagenome (GOLD analysis project Ga0210124, IMG submission 185554) | Wetland microbial communities from San Francisco Bay, California, USA, that impact long-term carbon sequestration - Muzzi_PWC_D2 (SPAdes) | ecosystem: Environmental > Aquatic > Marine >... | reverse complement strand
CGGTGCGGCCGGGCGGTATGGTGGTGCTGGTGGGCGTTTCGCCAATGGGCAGCAACACAAACCTGCCCGGGGCTATCATCACCCGCCAGGAAAAGACCGTGACCGGCACTTATTACGGCACGGCCAATCCAATCCGCGACTTCCCCATGTTAGCCGATTTGTATCTCAAAGGTAAACTTGACCTCGACCGTCTCGTTTCAAAAACCTACACCCTCGATCATATCAACGAAGCCTACGCCGATATGTTGAGTGGCGACATAGCGAGAGGATTGATTGTATTTGAGGGGAATTAGAGATTGGTGATTGGGAGATTGGAGATTGGGAGAGAGTTTCAAGACTAAAATTACCAATTTAATGGATGCACAGAACGTTCCCTATCGTCTACTGATGCACATGGAGCCGGTTTTCACTATCGAGATTGCAGCGGCGCAGCGCGGTGTAGTCGAGGAAGAAATGGTTAAAGCAATTTTACTACGCGAAAAAGCCAAACCCCGGCGTTACGTGATGGCTTGCCTTATCGGAAACGCTCGCCTCGACCCCAAAGCCGTGCGGTCATATCTGCCCGAAGATTGGAAGCGATTGAGCTTTGCGACTGCTGAGGAGATAAAGGAGGTGACCGGCTATGTGCAAGGGGCTGTCGCCCCCCTATGTTTGCCCGACGATGTGCCGGTCATCTTTGATAAAGCCATCGCAGATTGCTCCAAAGTCAATATCAGTAGCGGCGACCCGATGGCCGGGCTAGAGTTGGATACCCAAGATTTAATCAGGCTGGCCGGAGCGCAGTTGGCCTCTATTGCACAGGAGTGAGCTATCATAAGCTTACGACCTACCCGAAGATGAAAATGAGGAGTGTCAAAGTGCACTTTGACACTCCTCAAAAGTATACAGAGAAATTATGGAAGCTGAAGCCACAAGCGAAGATACAGCTCTACTGGCAAAACGAGAAGAAGTTAAACGCCACTTAGAAGCCGATAAGTACAAGACGTTAGGTAGATTGATTGCGGATAAGGCGGGCCGTTTCATCCAGCGGCTCACTCGTAGAGCAAAGCCTTTACCGTTTTGGTACAGTATAACGGTGGTACTTCTGGCTATCTCAATGCTTGGTAGCCTGGTGATGTTTTTCCTCGATGGCGTCACCTTTCCTCCAGAAACTATTTATTTCGAAATCGCACTAGGTTTGTTGACCCCCATATTTGTTATTACCCTGGAACTCTATATTGTTCACATCTTTGAAGTTTTCAAGAATCACATTGTAGACAGGATGGAATCCCTGGATGATTTAAATGATTTGCAGGATAGAACAGAAGCGGTTTTCTCGATATCAAACCAATTTGTTGTTGCTGTTGTCTATACTATTTTCATTAGTATTTGGGCTATACTCATCGTAATTGCTGTACTCAATACCTTTAGCGTGGGCCTGGCGATTATCGGTGTCTTGAGAAATTTCATTGCAGGCATATATTTTTACTTTTTCATCCGGGGTTTACCACTGTTGCTGCAACTACGGAAATACCAGTACAAAGTATATTCAGCCGATCCAAGTAGCTCGGAAGTTGTGGAAAGGTTGTCAAATATGTTAGGCAATGGCGTATTCATTGTGGCTATATATGCCACAGCCCTAACAGCCATTATGGCTTTCATTGTCGAATTGACAAGAGCCAGTCTTGTTTCCTTGCTAATTGTACTGGCCTGGGGACCCACTATATCCTTTTTTGTCGCAAACCAATTTATCTTGGGCGGAATTATCTCACAGGCAAAAATGAAGACGCTCAACGGCATTCAGGCTCAGGTTGAAGCGTTACAAACAAAGGAAACAATTCTCAGCGCAGAAACGCTGGGCCATATCGACAAACTGATGGATTACCACGACCGCATCAAAGCCACTAAAAATTCAGCCCTTAATCTTCGGGCCAGCTTGAGTTTTCTAAATTCGTTGTTGCTGCCGGTTATTGCCTTTCTATTGGCAAACCTTAATCAAATTATTGAACTATTCTCTAATTGAAATCAATCAAAGGAGTCGTCATGACCCTCCGGGACGCCGTACATGATAAAAATGGTTTTTTTGGGGTACTACTCCCCAAGCCCCCGGTCTGCGACGCTATTTACAAAGGAGGCTGAACTCTCATGGCATTACCCAAAAAAGTTGAATATCTCATCATCGGAGCCGGGGTACACGGGCTATCGACCGCCTATCACCTGGCTAAATATCTCAAAGCCAAAGAGCAAGGCTCAGGCAACGATATCCTGGTCATCGAGAAAAGTGGTATCGCTGCCGGGGCATCAGGGGTAGCTTGCGGCAATGTGCGCTGCAACTACTATCAAGAGCCGATGACCAACCTCATGATTCACTGTATGGATATCTGGGAGTCGGACCCGGATTACTTTGCTTACAACTCGGTGGGCTATTTGACCGCCTCATTTGAACCGATGCGTGAGGGGTTGGAGGCTATCCATGCGCGCCACCAAAAACTGGGTTATCCTTCAACGCTGGTGACCGGCGAGAAGGAAGTAAAAAAATATATGCAGAACATCTTCCACGACTGGCAAGCCGAAAAATTGACGGCTGTCCTTCACGAGCACCGGGGCGGGCATGCCTGGAGTCGCCAGGCGATTCATGGTTTGGCGATCAAAGCCGAGCGTGAGGACGCCCAATTGATTACGGGACCGGCTGTCACTGGCTTCCAGTTCAACAGCAACGGCGAGGTTACAGTCGTCGAAACCGATATGGGTAATATTGAGGCTGGACATGTCGTTGTGGCCGTCGGGCCGTGGATTAAGAATTTGTGGCAAATGCTCGAATTACCACCGGAGGTTCCTGTTCCAGGCAACCCGAATGAAACCACCGATCTGTGGCGCTATCTGGCCTTGCAAGAGGGTGAAATAGAGATTAACCCCTATACCCATATCACCAACGACGGCCAGCGACCGCCTCTGGTTCACGTCGATAGCGATATACCTTTGTATGGCGAGGATGGCAAACTGGTTTGGGATCAACCTTGGGGAATCTATTTCAAGCGCGATAAACATTCGGTGCAGGGGGGAGCCGTTCCAGTCGACGTTGGGGCAGAGTGTCACATTGATCCCTACGGTACCCGAAGCCCTTATTACTGTGTGGACGACAAGTTCTATGATTTGTGGGTGGCTTCGCTGGCCCACTGTATGAAGCGATATGAGGGCAAGCGTCAATTTGCCTCGCATGAGCCGTCCGGGGGAGTGGGTTGCTTTTCCGCCGACAACTTCCCCGTCTTTGATTTTATGCGGTCCAATGTCTACGTCATTGCCGATTCGAACCACGGCTTTAAGATGATTGGCGTTGGCGAACAGGTCGCCCGCCTCCTGACCGGCGAAACCAGCGATCTCCTGGCTCCCTTCACCTTTGATCGCTTTGCCGAGAATCGGGCGCTGCCCAAATCAAACGCGCCGTTTCCGTGGATGTAGGACAACATGTCATTTCGAACGAAGCGCAGCGGAGAGAGAAATCCCTAAATCGGTGCTCTAACCAAAGCAGTCACTGGTAAACCAAGATGGTTAGAGATTTCTCGCTCATTCTTCGCTCGAAATGACATTTAAGTCGGAAAAGATGGGTAATATTTGAATTAACAGGAGAACACTCAATGTACAAAGACTACAGCCTTAATCTAGAACAAATTACGGCCCTACTACAAGCAACACCGCAAACCCTGCGAAATGAACTGAGCATGCTGGACAACGATGTACTACTGTGGCGAGCAACCCCAGAGGAATGGTGCATCAACGAGTGTATCGGCCATTTGATAGAAACGGACAAAAACGGCTTCGCCGGACGGATTCAACAAATCTTGAGTGAGGATCATCCACAGTTGATTGCCTGGGACATCGCCGGTACGGTGGCCCAGCGTCGGGATTACGAGCGAGATGGGTTCGAACTACTCGACGAACTTGAAGCCAAACGCCAGGAGAATACTCAAATCATCACCCAATTGACCCCTGACCAACTGGCCCGTTCCGGTATCCACCCAAATGTTGGTGAGTTGCAGGTGGTCGATTTGATATTTGAGTGGGTACATCATGATCGCAATCATGTGAAGCAGATTATGACCAATATCCAGAATTACATCTGGCCCGATTTGGGAAACGCCCAACGCTTTTTTGGGCTGTAGCCAGATCCAAATTTATAAATAGGAGACAACTATTCAGCACATCAACAAAACCGGTGGTTTTTTGCCGGGATTTGGGGATAAGGGGCTAAAAATCAATGAAAAAATCCCCCAATCTCCTAATCCCTGCTATGAAATCAGCGCTTTAGGGATGGCTGCTGAATAGATAAAATAGGAGCACATTTTGTCCAACAAAACAGCCAATATCATTATCATTGGGGGTGGATTATATGGCAGCGCCATCGCCTATAATCTGGCCCAAAACGGAGCCAAGAATGTAGTTGTCCTTGAAAGAGGGGCTATCTGCTCCGGTGGCACTGCCAAGTCGTGTGCCATTGTTCGTACCCACTACTCCATTGAGGCTAACTTAATCCATGCCGTAGAGAGTTTGAAGATTTTCGCCGACTTCGATGAAATTGTGGGCGGCGACTGTGGGTGGCATCGCACGGGGTACATCATCCTTGGCCCAGAAGAACATCGCGAACCTATGCTGACCGTCTTTCGCACTCAAAACAAATATGGCATTGATACAAAAACCCTGACTGCAACCGAAGCCAACGGGGTTCATCCTTTGTTGTATCTCGATGATGTTGGGGTCATCGGTTATGATACCCTTACCGGCTACTGCGACCCCCATCTAACCACCACATCATATGCCCAACGCGCCAAAGAACTGGGCGTATCCATCTACACCGATACGCCGGTGACGGGTTTTAAACTAAACGGGTCGCTCAAAACCGTTGAGACACCTTTGGGGAATTTTGAGGGCCAAGTGGTCATCCTCGCTGTCGGTCCGTGGACTCAGAATATCGGACAGATGATCGGGGTCAAATTCCCCTACGAAACCAGCAGGCACAAAGTCATCACCCTCAAAATCGACCAACCCTACCTGCCCGATTGGCCCATCGTCAAGGACTTAACCACCCCAGACAAGATATACTTTAGGCCCGAAACCGGCGGCGTGGTTTTGGTCGGCACCGGCGACCACGGCGACCCTATCGAGGATCCCGATATTTTGACCGATAATGTGGACCTCGATCATATCAACCGCATCGAAAAGTTAATCTCACATCGGGTGCCTGCTTTCGACCAGGCAGAATATACTGCCGGTTGGACTGGTCCCTATGACATTACCCCAGACTGGAACCCAATTGTCGGCCCGGTTCCGGATATCGATGGGCTATATGTTGCGACTGGATTTAGCGGACATGGCTTCAAGCTGGCTCCCACCATTGGCGAAGCCCTGGCCCAATCGGTACTCGGTCTCGAACCACGCATACCAATTGATATGTACGATATGGCACGTTTTAGCCAGGGTAAATCATTACACGGAGCCTACGGCATTGGCTCGATTTCGTAACATTGTCAGCCTACCTGTAAATTTGGGACAAGCAGGAGTATGGTTCGGTTGGGTTATGGCGCTGGTTTCAACGTTGTCCTTTAGCATTGCCATCCCGATTGTCAAAGGCGCGATCATTGCGGGGATGGACCCCACCACTTTACTTGCCGCCCGACTATTGATAGCGACGTTGCTTCTTGGCATTTCAATTGTCTTGACCTCACCGAGGCGATTACGCATGGATCGGCGAGGAGCCTTAATTTCTATGTTTGCCGGGTTTATTGTCGGTGTTGGGATGCTCAGCATATTTTGGGCGTTGACCCGCATTGATGCCTCGGTGGCATCAATGATTTTATCACTCACACCCCTGGCAGTATTGACACTTTTGGCTCTGCGGGGTGAAAAGTTTACGATACGTCATATTCTCCGGCTCTTGCTGGGTCTAGTGGGCGCGTATTTCTTAATTGGGCTGAACAATATATCTGGTAGCCGAATAGATTGGTTAGGGATTGGCTTGGCCGCAGTTACCATTACAGCGGTTGCCACTCAACTCGTCGTGATTCAATGGTTCTTGCAAGGATATGAGGCTCAAACAGTAACGTTCTATGTGGTGGCAAATATGGCTGTCGTAGCCATCGGGTTTTGGCTGATTCAGGGGGCTCCATGGCAAAATCCAGGTTGGTCGGGCTGGATGGCTATTGGTGCCTTGGCTGTAATCAGCACTTATCTGGCTCGTGTGACACTATTTGCTGCCATACGCCATTTAGGCAGCGGTCAGGTTGCCTTGTTATATCCATTTGAAATGTTACTGACCGTCTTCTGGTCTATGTTATTTCTGAATGAGCGACTTACAATGGGGCAGTGGCTGGGGGGTACATTTATATTGCTCAGTGCCTTCCTGGCAATTGACCGGCTCCGTTGGGCGCAGTGGCGACCTCGCTGGCGGATTTGGACTCGACCATGACAAGTGATGAGATGAACAGTAATCTCAACGGGCAAATGCAATGCTAGAAAAGGGGTCTTATTTTGTTGAGACGTATCCCGTCTCAGTTGAAGCAGAACAGTTTACTGTGGTTGAAATGGAGAGCTAATCATGCCCCGTAAAAATCGCCGCCAGCGGCGACGTAGAGCAACCCAGACAAACGGCGCACAACATCAAATTAATCCACTCCCGCCCGGATTGGAGGGGGGACGTTACCAACCTCTGGCTCAAAACGATGTACAGCGGATTCATGATGCGGCCTTGATCGTACTTGAACGTACCGGGGTTGAAATTGTCGAATCGGAGTGCCGTGACATTTTTGAGAAGGCAGGGGCGCGAGTTGACGGGGAACACAACCGGGTCTTTATTCCTCGTAAATTAGTCGAAAAGGGTTTGAAGACTGTCAACCATAATGTCGTTCTTTATAGTCAGGATGACCAAACCGACCTCAATTTACGAGGCAAACGGGTCCATCTCGGCACAGGTGGGGCGGCGGTGCAGGTACTTGACCTTGAAACTAGCCAGTTACGCGAATCCCGGCTGCGTGACCTATATGATATTGGACGCTTGGTAGAAACCCTCAACAATATCCATTTCTATTTACGCCCGGTCGTCGCCCGCGACATGTCTAATGATGATATTGATATCAATACCTTCTATGCTTGCTTAACGGCTACGCACAAGCATGTCATGGGCAGTTGCTATTTCCCCAGAAAAGTCGCCGAAATCAAGAAAATGGGGGCCATCATCGCCGGGAGCGAAGAAAAGTTTTTGGAACGGCCATTTCTATCCTTTAACCTGGGCTATATGGTCAGTCCCTTACGCTTTGCTACAGAGACCACCGAAACCCTAACTGCGGTGGTTCGGGCCGGAATGCCGGTTTCGCTTGTGTCTGCCCCACTTTCCGGGGCTACAGCACCAGCCTCACTGGTTGGCACATTAGTTCAGGTGATCGCCGAGGAATTGGCGGGCATGAGCTATGTACAGTTGCTACGTCCCGGCCATCCTACCCTGATGGGCGGCATGCCTCTGGTAACGGATTTACGCACCGGGGGGATGCTTGGTGGTTGCGCCGAACTGGCCCTGATGAATGCTGCCTCGGCCCAAATGGCCCACTTTTACGGGATACCAATCTATAACTCCTGTGGTATTACCGACAGCAAAATACCCGATATACAGGCCGGTTTTGAAAAGGGGCTGACGACGGCTGTCACCGCCCTGGCAGGAGCACAGTATAATCACCACGCTGCCGGAATGCTTGAGTCATTGCTGGCTGTTGCTTACGAGCAATACGTCATCGACGATGACATTAACGGTCAGGTGATGCGGCTGGTACGAGGGCTGGAGGTCACTGATGAATCCCTCTCGCTTGATGTTATTCATGATGTGGTGAATGGAGAGGGACACTATTTGGGCCACCCCCAAACCCTTAATTTGATGAACACCGAATACCATTATCCCCACACCGCCGACCGGACCACCCGCACCGACTGGGAGGCTGCGGGTGGGCTTGATATGCGGGAGCGTGCTCGCCAGCAAACCCGTGAAACACTCAATACTTTCTACCCAGAAATTGTACCTGAGAAGGTTGATCGCAAGCTACGTGATGAATTTAATATCTTGCTTCCCCGCTCGGTAATGTTGCCGGGAGGTTACAAAAATGAGGCTATGGCTATGTGAGTAGAGGAGAATACTAAAATGACAACATTACAAGAGCGAATTGACCAGGCTGAAGTTATCATGCTTGATGGTGCGATGGGCACCGAACTGGAAAAACGGGGTGTGCCAATGGATAGCACCGTCTGGAGTGGAGCGGCTCTGACTACTCATCCTCATATAATTCGTGAAGTTCATGAGGACTATATTCGGGCGGGCGCGGATATCATCATTACCAATTCGTTTGGCACGGCCAAGCATACTCTTGAACCGACCGGCATGGGCGATCAGTTCCGTGAGTTAAACACCCGATCTGTTACCCTGGCTCAAGAGGCACGGAATAATGTAGCCGACAGGCCCATCTTCATCGCCGGGTCGATATCGACATTTGTAGCCCATAATGATGCCGGTTATAGACCCTCGGCAGAGCAAGCTCAAGCCAACTACCGCGAGCAGGCCGAGATTCTGGCAGAAGCCGGGGCTGACCTGATTATGATGGAGATGATGCAAGATATCGAGCAAGCCACCTATGCCGTGACCGCGGCTGTGAGCACTGGGCTTCCGGTCTGGGTTGGCTTCAGTTGTAGGGTCGATGAAGATAACATTGTTCATTCTTTTAGAGGTAACCATATGCTCACCTCGATACTCGAAGCTATTCTGCCATTGGGTGGTTCGGTCATGTCGATTATGCACACACTTACCGAGGATATAGCCCCATCGTTGCGCCTCCTTAAGGAGCGCTGGCAAGGGCCAATTGGCGCATACGCTCATTCTGGGGATTTCGTTATGCCAAATTGGCAATTCATCGATATGATCTCTCCCAAAGATTATGCCGCCGAGGCTCAGAAGTGGGTTGAGATGGGAGTCCAGATTATCGGTGGCTGCTGTGGCATCGGCCCGGAGCATATCCGTCTGCTCAAGGAACAACTGCCAACACACGTCCCGCCAACCAAAGAGTAATTTATTTGATAATCGGCATACCAAGTTACAAATGAACATCAAATTCGAGATAGCTTTAAAGTAATTATATCAATCTATACAATCGAGAGCATTATGACAACATTACGCATTACAGTTGGCTCATTGGAGTTTGCCGCCCACATGGAAGAAGCGGATGCACCTACCACCTGCGCCGCATTTGTGAAACTGCTACCTTTTCATAACAAGATTATCCAGGCTCGCTGGAGCGGTGAGGCGGCCTGGATACCCTTGGGAGATTTTGAGATAGGGATCGGCTTTGAAAATCATACCTCGCATCCCTCACGGGGTAACATTCTGTTATATCCCGGTGGGTACAGCGAGACCGAAATCCTTTTTCCTTATGGCAGTACCCTCTTTGCCAGCAAGATGGGCCAGCTTGCCGGAAACCATTTCCTGACCATAATTGAAGGTCAGGAAAATCTACCAGAGCTTGGGCGGCTGGTGCTGTGGGAAGGCGCTCAAGATATTGTATTTGAGAGGATATCTTAGCGTGACTGTAAAAATCGACAGTATCGAAATCCATCATTACCGCCTGCCTCTTGATCCTCCATTTACAGCCTCATGGGATCCCCAACCGCGTACCAGTCATACCAGCACCATCGTTCGGGTGCAAGCCGGAGCGTATGAAGGTGTGGGATCCGGGGATGCGATGCTTGGCTTTACCGGACACGAATCGTTATTTATTGGCCGCGACCCGTTTGAAATTGAGCGACATACCCAACTGCTTGATAATCTTCAATTTCACTATGGCCGCATGTGGCCGTTGGAAGTGGCTCTATGGGATTTGATGGGCAAAATCAGTGGTCAACCCCTGTGGAAATTGCTGGGAGGCCGCAGTCAAAAAGTACGGCCCTACGCCTCAACCGGCGAACGTCTCCCTGCCGAGGCCAGGGCAGAGTCGGCCCAACAACTCAAAGCAGAGGGATATAAGGCTCTCAAGTTACGCTTTCACGCGGCTGATCCAAAGGAGGATATCGCTATTGCTCAAGCTGTCCGCGAGGCGGTGGGTCACGAGATGACGATTATGGTGGATGCCAATCAAGGCTGGCAAATGCCCTGGGATGCTACCGCTCCTTGGGATTTTAAGACCGCCCTTTGGGTCGCTGACGCTATGGCAGAGTTAGACGTTTATTGGCTCGAAGAACCCTTACCCCGGCACGATTATGGTGGTTTAGCGGAGTTACGCCAGCGGGCGCATCTCCGCATTGCTGGAGGGGAAGGCAATCGAGAGTTGGCCGAGTTACGTGAATATCTGCGACACGGCTCGCTGGATGTCTACCAGCCGGACGTTGTCTGGAGTACCGGCATTTTGCGAGCGCGACAACTGGCGGCGGAAGTGCAGGCTGCAGGGGCTATTTATTCGCCCCATAGCTGGGGTGATGGCTTGGTACTACTGGCAAATCTGCACGTGGTTGCAGCCGTCTCCACCGCGCCCTTTGTCGAGTTCGCCTATGACCCTCCCACCTGGACTCCGGAACGGCGCGATTTTATTCTCCCCGCCCCCATCTGGCCCGACGGAGATGGCTATATCACTTTGCCGGATGTACCTGGTCTCGGTGTTGAAATCAATTGGGATGGGTTGGAGCCACTACGGATTAATACAGGTACGCTTGAAACTTAGCGAGAGAGTTATTATGTTGCCCGTGGTTTATGTCCTCTGTTAGTAAAAAACACACGCCTTACATCGTCAAAGGAAATGAGGCAAACAACCTCGCTTAAATGTTAATGATGTATAACATACTCAGAAGGATAAATAATGGCACAAGTAAAAGAAGTTCGGAAGGCCGGTGATGAGGCGTATATTCCAGACCATCGGGTCGAGGTTGAACCGAGTGCTCGATGGGTTCGGGTAAAATTTGGCGGCGAAACCATCGCCGATAGCAAGCGGGTACTCTTATCCCGCGAAATGGGACGACTGCCGGTTTACTACTTTCCCCAAGAAGATGTCCGCATGGACCTATTAGAATCAACCAGACACAACAGCAGTACCACCCTCTGGACGGTTAAAGTGGGGGATAAGGTCGCTGAAAACGCAGCCTGGTCTTATAATAACCCTACATCCAAACGAGCTGACCTTAAGGGGTATATCGCCTTTAAATGGCATGAGATGGAGGCATGGTACGAAGAAGAGGAAGAGGTTTTTGTTCATCCGCGAGACCCCTACAAACGGGTCGATGTGATGCCGAGTTCTCGGCACGTAAAAGTTGTTATCGGCGGCGAAGTTGTGGCCGATACACGCCAACCCTGGCTCTTATTTGAAACCGGTCTCCCCGTGCGCTATTATATTCCTAAAGAAGATATTCGCATGGATTTGCTCGAACCAACTGAGACACACACCCGCTGTCCATACAAGGGGATTGCCGATTACTGGACAGTCCGGGCTGGGGACAAGGTCTTCAAGGATATCGCCTGGGGTTATCATGATCCTATTCCCGAATGTCCCAAAATCAAAGGGCTGGTCTGCTTTTTCAACGAAAAGGTGGATGCTATCTATATTGACAACGAACTGATGCCCGTTCCCAAAACACCCTGGTCATAATCCAGTACCTTGTTAAGGCTAAAATGAGATGTAGGGGCGTTTGGCAAACGCCCAAACTCGCCAGGTTGGCGCGGGCGAATGGCATTCGCCCCTACAATTTAACATTGACACAATACCGGATTGGAAGTAGCTATTGGAGAGAGATGAAATCTACCCAAAATAGTCTGGTGCTTTACAAAAATCGTCCAGCTCTGGTAAAGCATATTGATGATAAGCTAGAGATTCAGCTAGAAGATGGCAAGACTCTCAAGGTGCGGCCAAAAGATGTAACGACCTTACACCCAGGCCCGTTGAAAAGATTGAACGACCTTCAACCTCAGGAAGGTGAGGTCGAAACGGCATGGGAACTTCTGGCCGGAAGTACCACGGTCTTGTCCGAACTGGCCGAGTTAATCTACGAAGACTACACCCCTTCAACGGCTTGGTCTACCTGGCAACTGGTTACCGAAGGACTGTACTTCCGGGGCGTTCCCGATGCCATAGAAGTATCCTCGCCAGAAGAAGTTGCGCAAAGACAGGTGGCTCAAGAAGCCAAGGCTGCTGAAGCAGAAGCGTGGGCAACCTTCATAACTCAAATTCAAGATGGGCAGCTTCCCGAAGATGACCGTTATCTGCGAGAGGTAGAGGACATGGCTTTCGGGCGGATAACAAAATGCCGTGTGCTACGCGAGTTAGGTCGCGCCGAAACTCCCGAAATCGCCCACACCTTGCTACTTAAACTTGGCTACTGGAACGAGACAGTAAATCCCTATCCCCAACGTTTAGGGCTTCCTACGACCCCCCCACCGGTCACTTTATCCGACCTGCCCAATGAAACGCGAATAGACCTCACTCACCTACCAGCCTTTGCCATTGACGATGAAGGCAGCCACGACCCAGATGATGCTTTGAGTCTAGAGGGCAATCGTCTCTGGGTGCATATCGCCGATGTGGCAGCTTTGATACCCCCGGATAGTCCGGCAGACGTTGAAGCTCGCGCTCGTGGCGCTAACCTTTACTTGCCAGAAGGAACTGTCCCTATGCTACCGCACCAAGCGACGCAAGCCCTGGCCCTTGGGCTTTCCGATATTTCCCCGGCACTCTCTTTTGGCTTAGATTTGGGGGACGAGGGCCAGGTGATTCAGGTGGAGATTGTTCCCAGTCTGGTTCGTGTCCAGCGTCTCAGCTATGAAGAGGCTGAAGCCCAACTAGATAAAGAACCATTCAAAACCTTATACAGTATTGCCCAGCGCTATCAAGAGCGTCGCCAGATGAACGGGGCCATCGAAATTGAACTCCCCGAAGTCAAAGTGCGAGTAGTAGAGGGGGAGGTTGTCATCCGCTCCTTACTCCCATTGAAAAGCCGGGATATGGTTCGAGAAGCGATGCTCATGGCCGGTGAGGCTATTGCCCGTTTTGCGCTCGCCGAAGAACTGCCCTTCCCTTTTACCAGCCAAGACTCCCCCGAAGAGGGTGATTTTCCAGAGACGATGTCGGGGATGTTTGCCCGCAGGCGCACCATGCAACGCAGCCTGGTTAAAGGCGTACCAGGCTCTCATGCCGGGTTGGGTTTAGATATCTATACGCAGGCCACCAGCCCCTTGCGCAGATACGCCGACCTCGTAGCCCATCAGCAACTTAGAGCCTATCTGCGAGGTGAGCGTGTACTAAACGATTCCGAGGTATTAGAGCGGGTAGGAGCAGCGGAGGCCGTCACAGGCACCACACGCCAGGCCGAGCGCCAGGCCAATAAGCATTGGACCCTGGTTTATCTTATGAACCACCCTAAGTGGCGCGGTCAAGGAGTCTTGGTAGACAAGCGCAATTTGCGCGGGACAGTCCTCATCCCTGAGCTTGATCTCGAAACTCGTCTGCACTTACGCCAGGACTTACCCTTGGACAGCACCATATCACTCATTCTCAACAAAGTGAACCTCCCGGAGTTAGAGGCACACTTTCGGATTGATCAATCCTGAAAATATTGGTGACTCTCACAACTCATGTTCTTGTCTGGCATACAAGATTGTGCTAAACTAATCTAAGAGAATGTAACACGAAACTTTAATTTGCAAGCAGGTGAATAGTTAATGTCAAATAATGGACAAAGCAAAAATGGTCATCCCAAAACCCTCTTTGAAAAAATCTGGGATGAGCATGTGGTTATCGACGAACCGGGCAATCCATCGGTACTTTATATTGATCTGCATCTGATTCACGAAGTCACCTCTCCCCAAGCCTTCACTGGGTTACGGGAAAAGGGGCTAAAGGTTCGCCGCCCCGATAAAACTGTCGCCACAATGGATCACGGAATTCCAACCACACCACCGGAAATCCCAATCACTGATGTCATGGTTATCAATCAAATCAGCCAATTAGAAAAGAATTGTCGAGATTTTGGGGTTCCACTGCACGGGATGCACAGCCCTAACCGGGGTATCGTGCATGTCATCGGGCCGGAGTTGGGGCTAACACAGCCCGGCATGACCATTGTCTGCGGTGATAGCCACACCAGTACGCACGGCGCATTTGGAGCGCTAGCCTTTGGTATTGGCACCAGCGAAATCGAGCATGTGTTGGCTACGCAGTGCTTGTTACAAGTCAAGCCCAAAACCTATGCCGTGCGGGTTGAAGGCACGCCTCAACCGGGCGTCTCGGCCAAAGACATCATTCTCAATCTGATTTCTCGCATTGGGATTGGCGGCGGCACCGGCCATGTGTTTGAGTATATGGGCACCACCATTCAAAGTCTGTCGGTGGAAGAGCGCATGACCATCTGTAACATGTCCATTGAAGGTGGGGCCAGAGCCGGTATGGTCGCCCCTGACGATACGACCATCGAGTATATTGCCGGTCGCTCCCATGCGCCAAGCGGGGCAGATTGGGATAGGGCCGTTGACCGGTGGCATTCCCTTCCTACCGAGGAGGGTGCAACTTTTGACAAAGAAATCATCATTGACGCCAATAGCCTGGAGCCAATGATTACCTACGGTACTAATCCCGGTATGGGCATGAAAATTACCGAGCCTATTCCCAATCCAGATAGCGTTAAAGATGTGGGCGAACGGCAAACGTTGAAAAAGGCTCTAACATATATGGACCTGCAACCCGGAAAGCCGTTATTGGGTCACAAGGTAGATGTTGTTTTCCTGGGTAGCTGCACCAACTCCCGCCTCAGCGATTTGCAATTAGCCGCCAGCTTGATTAAAGGCCGAAAGGTGGCCGATAACGTGCGTATGATGGTGGTTCCCGGTAGCCAGCAAATAAAAAATCAAGCCGAGGCCGAAGGGCTGGACAAAATCTTCAAAGAGGCCGGAGCCGACTGGCGAGAAGCTGGCTGCTCGATGTGCATTGCTATGAACGGCGATCAGTTAGAGCCGGGTCAATATGCGGTCAGCACCAGCAATCGCAACTTCGAAGGTCGCCAGGGTAAAGGAGGCCGCACCTTTTTAGCCAGTCCCTTAACCGCCACCGCCACCGCAATTGCCGGTGAAATTACAGACGTCCGCACGATGTTACAATAAATTAAAGGAGTATTCAATCAAGAAATGGAAAAATTCACACAGATGGCCTGTCGTATGGTTTCAATTCCCACCGACAATATTGACACCGATCAGATTATCCCGGCCCGCTTTTTGAAAGTAACGGATAAGGATGGATTAGGCGAAAACCTTTTTTGCGATTGGCGCTACCACCCAGACGGCAGCCCCAAGGAGGATTTTGTCTTAAATACCGAACAGGGAGAAAAAGCCAGAATATTAGTGGCAGGTGATAACTTTGGTTGCGGTTCTAGCCGGGAGCACGCCCCCTGGGCAATTATGGGCTATGGTTTCCGAGCTGTTATTTCGACCAGCTTTGCCGACATTTTCCGTAATAACTCGCTTAAGTTGGGGTTGCTGCCGATTGTAGTCGATAAAGAAACCCACCTACAAATTATGAGTCTGATTGAAGAAGAGCCAGATACTCAAATTACCATCGACTTGAAAAACCAGACTTTGCAATTACCGGATGGACGCAAGGTCAAGTTCCCAATTGACAATTTTAGCAAGACTTGTATCTTACAAGGAGTCGACCAGCTTGGCTACCTGCAAGGCCACGCCTCGGCTATAGAGACCTATGAGTCTGCTCATGGCGACCGGGTGAATACCCTAGCCGACTGATGTACCCATAAACCATCTTAATGTCTATCCATAAATTGGAGCGCAGACTTTAGCCTGCGAAATACGGATAGAACCTTAGTACAGAAAGGACAAAGAGCGATGTCAGACAAAACAATAGAATTGCTTGGCGATAAAGCAGATGGTCTATTAAGGCACGTCTGCAAGGGCATTCCTAAAGAGTCAATTCATGTACCTGGTCCCGATTTTGTGGACCGGGTCTTGATGCAAACGGACCGCAATCCCCAGGTATTACGCAGCATCCAAACGTTGTTCAGTCATGGCCGGTTAGCCGGTACAGGACACGTATCGATTTTACCGGTTGACCAGGGTATCGAGCATACCGCCGGAGCCTCCTTCGCCCCCAATCCAGAATATTTTGATCCCGAAAATATCGTAAAGCTGGCTATCGAAGGGGGTTGTAACGCGGTAGCCTCAACCTTTGGCGTGTTGGGTTCAGTGGCCCGAAAATATGCTCACAAGATTCCTTTCCTGGTCAAATTCAATCACAATGAATTGATGACCTATCCCCAAAAATATGACCAGGTGATGTTTGGCAACATCAAACAGGCCTGGGACTTAGGGGCGGTGGCTGTTGGCGCGACAATCTACTTTGGCTCAGTAGAGTCCAGCCGTCAAATCGTCGAAGTGAGTGAAGCCTTCTCGTATGCCCATGAGTTGGGTATGGCGACCGTCTTGTGGTGTTACCTGCGTAATTCAGCCTTCAAGAAGGATGGGGTTGATTATCACGACGCCGCCGACACCACCGGACAGGCGAACCATCTTGGGGCTACCATCCAGGCCGATATCATCAAACAGAAGCTACCGACCAAAAATGGCGGCTTCAAAGCCATCGGCTTTGGCAAAACCCATCCCAAAATGTATGAGGAATTGATTACTGACCATCCCGTTGATTTGGTTCGCTGGCAGGTAGCCAATAACTATATGGGCCGGGTTGGCTTGATTAACTCCGGCGGGGCTTCCGGCGGGGCCAGTGACTTTGCCGATGCAGTGTACACAGCTGTCGTCAACAAGCGCGGGGGCGGAACGGGTCTCATCTCTGGCCGCAAAGCCTTCCAACGGCCGATGTCTGAGGGGGTAAAACTCTTGAACCATATCCAAGATGTTTACCTCTCCAAGGAAATTACCGTCGCCTAAGATTGACCATAATATTCTCGAAGTAATGGTAATTAAATAACTTCCACATTGAAAAAGTGGTTGGCTGTTGCTGTTGAGATGTTACCTCATGACCAGTTGCTTCTCTTTGAGGCCGGATTGCTACCCCAATGGAGCCACCGCCCGGTAGCAACCTTACCCCCTGTATCTTTCAAATTAAGTTAAAAACACTCGATAAAAGGTAACTTATCGAGTGTTTCTAACGAAATTAAATCCAACAATTAATGAAGCAGCAGTGGTTCATTAAGTTATGTTTTTATTGCTTTAACTAAAAATTGATTGCCAAGGAAGCTGCGCCATCCGTGAGAAACAGACCGATCTAGCATGGTTGCAACACCAGGATAAATCTCTTGTAAACGAAGCGAGCCAGGGAATGAAACCCCATGTAACGATATATTTTTAATGCCAGAAAAGGTTGTTGTCAGGTGTTGGGGCCAGGTGTAGTAACGCGGTTTATCACCAAGCACAAACCGTCGATAGGCTTCACGGTTCCAGGTCAAAAGCCCGCCTAAGGCTAATGCACTATCAAATTCAATCAGAAGTACTCCCCCCGGACGTAAGACACGCCACATCTCCAACACAAAAGGGCGATGCATTACAGCCGGAAACAGATGTAAAAATCGAATCGAGATTACAGCATCGAATTCCCCATCTCCAAAGGGCAACTTTCGTCCATTACCGTTGATTAACTGAACATTTGTTAGGCCCATATTGCTGCTTCGTGCTTGGGCTTGAAATAGCATATTCGGTGTTAAATCTAGTCCGGTAACTTGATTACCTTGTTCAGCCAAATAGGCGGCAATACGGCCAGTACCAGCAGCACAATCAAGCACGGTCTCATTTGGCTTGAGATTGAGCAATTTGTAAATAAATTGCTGTTCCTTTAAGTTAAATTTTTGACCTCCGGAACGGCCAAAACGCACTTTGTCGTAATGCCCTGCCGCAGATGTATACCACTGACGGTAATGATCTTCGAAGTCATTTAGACGCTCTTGTGTATTGAGAGAGTCGCGGGCCGATGAACCACCAGTTACTTGTTCTTTACTTACTTTCATAATTTCTGATAATCGTCCTTTTGAGTGTTGTTAGAAAGAGGTAAGATAAAGACATCGAGAATAGAGATGAAAGGAATAAAGGATATCCAAATTTACTCAAGTTGGCGATATCTCAACTATAATTGAAGTATATGAAGTGATTATGAAAAAAGGTTAAGAATTGTCTAAGAATTTTCTCATGTTACTAATTTGACCCCGGTTCCGGTAGCGGCAATCATTGTATCTACAACGCCAAATCCTTTTTCACATAGAAAGTAAATAAGGTATAATCATTTAATATCCATGACAAAATCCATTTGCTTTCATCATAACGACAACGACGGCTATGCTAGCGGTGCGATTGTTCGCTATGCGCTGGGAGACGCAGTCACACTCATTGAGAGCGATTACGATGGTACGCCCATTCCCTGGGAGTTGGTTGAGCAGGCCGAGCAAGTCATTGTGACTGACTTATCCTTTTCGGTGGCAGACATGCAACGCCTGGCCAAAGGCCGCGAGCTAGTTTGGATCGACCATCACAAGACCGCTATTGCTGAATTTACCGAAATCGCCGATCACTGGCCTGGTATCCGCGATGTTTCCGAGGCAGCCTGCGTACTGACCTGGAAATACTTTTTCCCACAACGCCCTGTACCCAAAGCCATAATACTGGTTGGTGACCGTGATATTTGGCGCTGGGCAGAGAAAGACACAGGCTCTTTTAATGAAAGCCTGTATAACCGGGAACATGATGTCACGAACACCGCTTTCTGGAAACCACTTCTCGAAGATGACCCATCTACTCTGGAGACAATGATCAAAGAGGGGGTTTGGCTAAGGGAGATTAATCTCAGGAATGTGGATCGGTTAATGAAAGCCCGCAGCTTCGAAGTCTGCTTTGAAGGTTATAGGACATTAGCCATCAACACCCGTGGCGATGGGGATATCGGTCACCATGGAAGTAGCCGTGGTTACGAAATCGTATATACTTACGTGGATGAGATGCAGGTCGGTGGCCTGACCACCGTGGTGACATTGTATTCGAATCAAGTGGATGTCTCTGTCATTGCCAAACGTTATGGTGGCGGTGGGCACGCAGGTGCAGCGGGATTTTCGTTTCTGCGTGGGGCAACGCCTTTCCCGCCTAGTTCTCAAGTAGAATGGGATACAAAATAAAAACAGGAGTTTGTCTGTGAGTCTATTTGATGCCGTGCAACCGAGCAAGCGCCACCTAACCGAATGGCTCACTCCACGCCGTCTGCGCAAATGGCACGAAAACTTAACCGCCTATCTAATGATCGCGCCAGCCGTAACCCTGATTTTTATCTTTGGTATTTTTCCGGTCGGCTTTGCCCTGTTCGTGAGCCTGCACAAATGGCGGCTTAAACGCGGTGACATCATTGGCATGGTCAATTATACCAACGCTATTGGGCCGTTGGCGTATCTGCTAGGCTTCGCCTTTGGTGTGGGGTTGTTGGTTTGGGCATTTTTCAAACTCCGACGTATATATAAAGATTTCGAAGGTAGTCTATGGCGCTTCGGGTTGCTGAACCTATCTGGTATCTTGCTGGCCTCGGTGGGGTTGAGTTTCATCAACTGGACCGTCGTTTTGCTCCCGAACATTCTGGATATTGCGGATAAAATCAGAGGCGTAGACAAAACTCGAACATTGTTTATGCAACTGCTGTACGAAGCCTTCACCGTGGATGCCGTACTGGCTGCTCGGGCGAGTATGTTCTGGCTTATTTTAGGCGCAGTAATAACGGTAGCGGTTGCGATGTATCTATGGCGTACCCCCGAAACCTTGCAACAGCAATTTGAGTTAGCTTTTCACTGGTTCCTGATTGGGGTCGGGGCAATCTTGCTGGGTTATGTTTACACCCAAATGATGGAAGCCTACAATATTACGGTTCAGAGCGGGAAAGACCCCGGTATCCTACCGCAGTTGGTCAGTATCTCTACGGGGTTGATTTTGCTTTTTATTGGCTGGAAGATATGGCAACGGGCCACAGAGCAACCCAGTACCTTCCTGTTTTTTGTGCGGTTGGTGGGGGCGATGGTCTTTATGGTGGGTGGTTGGATCATGGTTGGCGAGTTACCGGTCGTTGTGGCGGCAGGAGACCCTGACCTGTGGGTGGGGCTGAGAGCCACACTCTTTTATTCTTTGGGTACAATTCCTTTCCAGCTTAGTATTTCCCTTTTTTTGGCTGTTCTACTTTTCCAGAATCTGGTGGGGTCGCAGTTCTTCCGCATGATGTATTTCATGCCCTATGTCACACCGACAGTTGCCAGCGCCGCAGTCTTTCGCCAACTCTTCTCGAATCGACTGCAAGCCCCTGTCAATGCCGGGATGAGGTTGCTAGGACTGGAACCGCTGCAATGGTTGTGGGAACCAAAGGGTATCTTACGTTTGATGGCGACGAACATGGGGCTGGAGAATTGGCCTGCCTGGGCAGACGGTCCCAGTTTGGCATTGGTCGTTATTATGATCTACTCCATCTGGGTTTTCGTTGGTTACGACACAGTCATCTATCTGGCCGGGCTGGGCAATATCCCCAGAGAATTGGGTGAAGCCGCTGAAGTAGACGGGGCTAATCGCTGGCAGGTTTTCCGTTATATTACTTTCCCCTTGCTCTCGCCTACCACCTATTTTTTGACCCTGATTTCGGTCATCGGCACATTTAAGGCCTTTAACCATATCTGGGTCATGCGTCTCGAAAATGCACTCGGCACAACCGATACCTTCAGCGTGGTTATCTTTACCGAATTTTTCGAAAAACTGCGCTATGGTTACGCTTCGGCCATGGCCTTCATTCTGTTCGCCATTATTCTGGCATTGACCTTAATTAATAATAAAATTCAAGGATCGCGAGTATTTTATGGTTAAGAAATCTTCTGCCTCCCGTATAAAACGTGGTCACACCCCCACCTGGATTTTGATACGCAACATCATGACTTATCTGATGTTGTCCATTGGGGTCGTTATTGCCGTTTTTCCCTTCTATTGGATGATCTCCACCTCGCTCATGTCGTTGGGAGAAGCGCAAGGGACTCGTCTGATACCATCGGCTATTCATCTTGAAAATTATGTCAATGCCTGGCGAGAAGCCAAGTTCTCGCTCTACATGTGGAATAGTGTCCGCATCACTGGTATAACTCTGGCTGGTGAGTTGGTGGTCAGCATTTTGGCAGCTTATGCTTTTGCTCGCATCAAATTTCCTGGCCGTGACCTGATCTTTGGTGTCCTCCTAAGCACCATAATGATCCCCATCATGGTGCTCATTATCCCCAACTTCTTGACCGTCACCTGGCTGGGACGCATCGGCCCCCTCAAATGGATCAACAACTGGCCCGCATTGACAATTCCATTTATGGGCAACATCATCTCGATATTCCTACTGCGCCAGTTCTTTATCCAGATACCAGACGAACTTTTCGATTCTGCCCAAATCGATGGGGCTGGACATTTGCGTTTCCTTTGGAACGTGGTCTTGCCGCTCTCCAAAGCACCATTAATGGTCGTCATCATCCTGTCCTTTATCTATACCTGGAACGCCCTGGCCTGGCCCTTGCTGGTGACCAACTCGCCAGACTGGCGACCAGTTTCAGTTGGGCTATATAGCTTTATCGACGAGGCCGGCCAGATGCTCAACCTGATGATGGCTGGGGCGTTCATTGTCATCATCCCCGTTCTGGTGCTATATTTCTTCACCCAAAAACAGTTCACCGAGAGTATTTCTCGCAGTGGGCTGAAGGGATAAACTAAAGCCAGGAGGTGAATATATATAAGCAAACAGTTCATAACATCAAAATTAAAAATTATTTAGCTTATAAATATATCAATAAGGAGAGATTCAAATGAACAAGATGTTGAAGAAATATCTTCGAAGTATAGCGATATTAATGGTATTTGCATTAATGCTGACACCTACCCACACCCTGGCCCAGAGTGCGCCCGCTTGCGAGTCAGACGTAGTGGTGCAGGCTGATGACTGGCTATCAAAAATTGCCGATAAATTTTACGGCGATGTTCTGGCCTACCCGGCCATTGTTGAAGCGACCAATGCCGCCGCCGCCAGCGATGACAGTTATACCGCAATTGCCAACCCGGACCTGATTGAACCCGGTTGGAAGTTGTGTATCCCTAGCGCTGCCGAAGCTACTGCCGCATTAGAAGATGCAGGCCCGACCGAAGAAGCTATGATGTCCGAAGTTGACCCTACGGGTCAAAACATTACCTTCTGGCATGTTTGGGGTACTGGCACGCCTAGTGAAGCCATGCTCGGCATCGTTGATGAGTTCAACGCCACTAACGAGTGGGGCATCACTGTGGAAGCCTTAGAGCAAGGCCAATATAACGACCTGGAAGATGCCCTCAACGCTGCCATTCAATCCGGCGATCTTCCTGATCTGGTCACTGGCTATACCAATGCAATGGCTAACTGGTATGCCGTGGACTCTATTGTTGACCTAAGTCCCTACGTCAATGATTCTTCCTTTGGTCTGACTGCCGAAGAGCAGGGAGCCTTCTTCCAAGGTTCTCTGGATGGTGGTAAAGCCCCCGATGGCACGCTCTTTGCCTTCCCCATCAGCCAATCTGAAAACGTACTATTTTATAATTCCGGCTGGGCTAAAGAACTCGGCTTCGATAATCCGCCCACCAACTACGAAGAGTTCAAAGCACAGGCTTGTGCTGCGGCCGAGGCCAACACCAACGATGACAATCCTGATAACGATGGTACGGGCGGCCTGGTACTCTACGCTGGCGCTTCCAACGTGGCTTCTTTCGTCTTTGCCAACGGCGGCAATATGCTGAATGCGTCGGGTGATGGCTACGATTTCACCGACCCGACTGTAGTTGAGACGGCCGAATTCATGAAAGACCTGTGGGACAGCGGCTGCGCCTTTGCCACCGAGTCCTACCCGAACCCGGAGTTCGCCTCGCGCAAAGCGCTCTTCACGATGAGTTCCACCGCCGGTCTGCCTTATCAGGTCGCCGCCTTTGAAGAAGCGGACGCGATCAAAGACGATTGGACGATTGCGCCATTTCCCGGTAAAGATGGCGGCGAGGCAGTCGATTTGTTTGGTCAGTATGTTGCCATTGCCAATACCAATCCTGAGCGCATGATGGCTACCTGGGTCTTTGTTAAATACCTGACATCCCCAGAAGTTCAGGCAAAGTGGATTGAGGGCAGTGCCTACTATCCAACCCGCATTGACACTCTGCCACTCATCGCAGATTATGGGGCTGAGAATGAGATTTGGTCATATGGCCTAACCTTCCTCGATTCCGGCAAGGCCGAACCGGCTTGGGCCTCGTGGACCACTGTCCGCCGTGATGTAGCCGATTCCTTCAATGCTATCATTCAGGGTAGCCCTGATGACATTCCCACCCTGTTGGATGAATTGAATGGTAAGGCCGTGCAAGCGATTGAGGAAACTCAATAATAGCTTGAGGTCAAGCCTGTAATTAGTTCTTTAAAGAGCGCCTGCTGAGGTTCATCCTAGCAGGCGCTCTTAAAGACATATTTGTAGCTTTGTTGCCGTGTTGTAACTATTCAGCACACCGACAAAACCGGTAGTTTTTTGCCGGGATTTGGGGATAAGGGGATAAAATTAATAAAAAATCCCCCAATCTCCTAATCCCCGCTATCAAATCAGTGCTTTAGTGGTGACTGTTGAATAGATATGCCGTGTTAATTACAAGCTTGCTAAATGTCATTTCCGCGTTTGAGAAGCCAGACGCCGCTCAATTTCCCTCAAGGTTAAGCCGGGGTTATCACTTAAGATAACATCAACCCCAAGTCTTAGATAAAGACCCAATCGCCGTTCTGGGGTAGGGTCAAGCGGGGTGACAATTTTGCCCAGTTTATGGGCCCATAACACATAAAGTGGATTTATAATTAATAGTGGCCAAAATGGGCCGAGAAATTCAACGGGATGAACCGGCCATATATTACTCATTGTAATCCAGCCCCCCATCAGCGACGGAGCCAGTCCTTCTACCAATTTCAGCCTGCTTTTGTTAAATGATATCACTGTGCATCTACCCAATAGCCCGCTGTCGCTCAAGATAGTGATGAGCTTTTCGCCATAGAATGCCTGGTCAAAAAGAGGGTCTTTCAATTCTAAGGCTAAAGGAATCTGGGCATTTGTGAATTCAATCAACTCTTTTAAGGTTGGAATGTGCTCTTCTCTATTTTGTTCTGAGGGTGATTGCTTTATCTTGAATTTTTTTAGCTGGCTCAGTGTATAATCACGCACATGGCCGGTCGCATCAACCGTGCGATCTAGAGTACTATCGTGCATAAGGACGATTTCGTCATCTTTGGTGAAATGCAGGTCGGTTTCAATAATATCGGCCCCATCATCAATTGCACGCCGAAATGACGAGAGGGTATTCTCTGGCATTATGGCTGAGGCTCCCCGATGAGCCATAATCAGAGGCCGTTTCAGTTCGGTTCGAAGTTGGCGAAATTCTTTCCAGTCCATGAAGATTGTTCTTGTAGCATTATTTGAACGGTATTTGCCTCTATAGCGAGAGTATCCGGCGTCCGCTTTCATATATTGAAATAGGGCCATCTTGTGAAATAGCAATTGCCAAACACTGAGCCTCGGCACTCATTTTAGCGGCGCTACTATGCCTGGCCCCTTTGCCTGGCCCAATCTCGGCTTCGGTATCGGCCCCTGGTCGCAATAAGACCATGCAGCCTCGGAACTTGCCCTGAGCATCGATGACGGTGGCTCCATCTTGTTTGGCAAAGTTTATCAGTTCCTCATCGGTCACTGTCGCTAAATCGGCGTTCGCAATCCAGGCAAAATGGCTAATTTCCGGAGCATCAGAATGTTCCAAAATTTTATCGGCGTTACCGACCACAAAGATGGCTCCCAAGTTTCTCTCCGACATTTGAAAGGCACAGCGTAACACACGTTGTATTAGTGATACGTCATAGTTCTTCTGCTCAATCACTTTAGCCATTCTGTTACCAACCCGATACATACTTTCTGGCGCCCAATCGCCATTGGAGTAGCGGCCTGCCAATTCGCCATTGGCAAAGACCCGTACCTGTTTACCCCCGGCTGGAACAAAGAATACAATGGCGTCACACGTACCGGATATAGAAGCGTGTCGGCGAAATTGAGGGCCTAATAAAAGAGTAGACGGTTGTTCTTCAAGATTTACGTCTACTTTGTGGATGCCTCGCAAATAGCCGTGCTTATCAACCGCAAAGCCCAGTACCAGTCCATCGACCATTGTGGCTAACGTCACCAAATTGTGGCGCATACGACGAATATGGTCGTGGCGAAGAAGCTGTATTTGACTGGGCGGAAGAATGCGGCCTATCCGGACCGGATCGCCAACAATCAAGGCCGTGGACAGTGGTTTACCCTCATTGACCATCTGGGCGATACTGGCTGCTGTATCGCAAAGGTGAACCATCGACGGGGCATCAATCTGTTTCTCACGGGCCAATTCAAAGAGAAACTCAATACCCGCATCTGCTAACCAGGCATCGAGGATACTCTCCTTCTCTAACAGTGCGCGCAACCTTTCTGGGTTCATCTGAACCCGGGTGATTTCCCTTTCTTCTATTTGCCGGGTTTGGGGATACATTGACTCAATTTGGTTAATATACAATTCGGCAATCCGGTTGCGATTGGTTGTAATTAGCTCGACCAGTTCATTGGCCGCTTTGCTATGGGCTTGTTCTAATAGGTTATAAGCCCTAATTTGTTCCCAACCATCCAAGCGGCTGTTAACATCGGCCAATAATTTATCCAAACGCGCCTTTATTTTAGGGTGAGCCATGCTGGTCAGCGATACACCCTCTTGGTTTTCCAGTTGCCAGAACCACTTGAGGGCGTCTGGACCTGGTGGAGGACTGATCGCTTCGTCCTCATCCGTGAATTCTTCTTGAAAATCGCTCGCCAACACCTCTAAATCTGGGACAATGAGGGCTGAAACATAGGGTCTACTTTCGCCAAAAACAACAGCTTGAGCAACAAAAGGGCTATCCATTAATGCCTTTTCAATTCTTGAAGGCATAACTTTCCGGCCTGTGGAGAGTACAACCAGGGCTTCCTTACGATCTGTGAGGTATAAATAGCCATCTTGGTCTATGTGCCCCAGGTCACCGGTGTGCAGCCAGCCATCGGTATCGATTATCTGCTGGGCTTCGGCAGGACGTTGCCAATAACCCTGCATAATCGTCGGTGATTTTACTAATACTTCACCATCATCGGCAATTCGAATCTCAAAGCCAGGGGCAACCCGACCACAGCAGTCGGGGCGATGGTCCGCCGGTTGGTTAACCGCAGGAAAGCCACCAGCCTCGGTAACACTGTAAACATTGAGCGATAATAGCCCAATTGCTCCAAAGAATTCCCCCAACTCTTGAGGTAAGGGAGCGCCCACCGAATAAAGGCGGCGCAATCGTCCCCCAACACTACCTCTAATTTGGCTAAAAAAAGTCAGGTCAGCCCGAGCATATTCCTGACGTAGCTCTGCTGAGGCATCCTTGCCTGCCGCCTTTAGCTCCTTGGCTTTGCCTACGGCCCAGTGAAAAACTTCTTGACTGGTTTTAGGCATTTGGGCCACCGAATCCATGATCGTATCATAAAAACGCTCCATAAAATAAGGGTTATTCAAGGTTACGGTTGGGCTTGTTTGCTGCATATTTTCTTGTACCGTTCCAGCATTCTCGGCCAAAACATTTGCAACGCCCGATAAAAAATAATGGAGTGCGGCGTTTAGGCTGCCAGGATGGCCCCAAGGAAGAAGCGTGAAAGCCAGATCATCATCATTTAGCTCGAACCATTCGGCCATGTATTGCCAGGTTTGTAACCGTTGCGTTTGGTTGAATACAGCGCCTTTGGGTCTACCTGCCTCACCAGCCGTATAGAAAATTGTCGCTAGAGCCTCGGACTCAATATCTCCAGCCAGGGTCTCGACCGTTTTTTCCTCCTCAGAAGATAAAGGATCACCTAAAATTGTGGGAATCGGGAGAGCAATGGCAGATGGATTCTCGATTTCGCTTCTGACCACTACAGTTCTGAGTTCTGGTAAATCATCCCGTACCTCTTCAATAAGCTGGCTTTGTTTTTCATTCTCGACCATCACGATAGAGGCTCCGCAATCTTGTAAGATGAAGTGAAGCATTTCGGAGGTCAAAGAGATTTGCAATGGTACGACAACACCCCCGCAAAACAGACAGGCCATATGGGCTGCCATCCATTCCAGGGAATTGTGGGCAACGATGACTATTCGTTCCCCTTTAGTGATTCCTTGTTGTTGAAAAAAGACGGCCAGACGCAAGCTGGATGTCCGAAGTCGCCGGTATTTAATATCTTTATAATGCAGCCCTTGCTTAATTCGGAAGCAAACCCGCTCGGCGTATCTATCCATCGCATCAAGGATTGCTTGATTTAAATTTTGAGATTGTGCGCTCATCCTGCTTACCTGCCCAATGGGGCGGATTAGTTTGGGTTGAACTACTCCTAAAGAATATACATCATGTTGTCAACAGAGACAATAGCTCTATGGACAAATAAGAGTGTTATAGCCTACACGATGCTTGAATCAAAGTGGATTTATGGTATACTGATAGCAAATAGCAACAACTATTAACCTAAATTGGAAGATATCAAAACCTATTATAGGAGAATGATATGATTACTCAACAACCATTTGGACGAACCGGCCATATGAGTACGCGCATAATTTTTGGTGGCGCGGCTCTCGGCGCAGTGACGCAAGATGAGGCTGACCGTACCCTGGATGTGCTTCTTGAGTATGGGATTAACCACATCGATACCGCTGCCAGCTATGGTGACTCTGAACTGCGACTCGGCCCGTGGCTAAAACATCATCGCCAGGATTTTTTTCTAGCGACGAAGACAGAAAAACGTACCTACCAGGAGGCTCGTGACGAACTTCATCGCTCATTTGACAGGATGGGGGTGGCCTCGGTAGATTTGTGGCAAATGCATATTTTAGTAGACCCACAGGAATGGCAGGTCGCTATGGGACCAGGCGGTGCCTTGGAGGCCTTTATTGAAGCTCGCGAACAAGGGCTGGTACGGTTTCTGGGAGTAACGGGTCACGGCACCACCATAGCTGCAATGCATAAGCGTAGTTTAGAACGGTTTGATTTCGACTCGGTTCTGCTGCCCTACAACTACGTGATGATGCAAAATACTCAATACGCGGCCGATTTTGAAGAGCTGCTGACAATATGCCAGGGACGTAATGTGGCTGTTCAGACCATTAAGTCGATTGCCCAGGGGCCGTGGGGTGACAAACCGCAGACTCACTCCACCTGGTATGAACCTCTGGAGGAACAAGCTGACATTGACCGAGCCGTCCATTGGGTTCTCAACCAGCCGAACATCTTTCTCAACACCGTGGCCGATATTCATCTACTTCCCAAAGTTTTAGACGCCGCCACCCGATTCCAAACCGGGCCATCCGAAGAGGAGATGCAAGCAGAGGTTGATAAGTTGGAAATGACGCCACTTTTTGTCTGATCCAACCATTTACTGCCAACTCCAAAAGGCCATGATCCCCTCGGCAAGGGGCTGAAGTGGGCCACCATCTATCGGAACGATGATAATGCGAGGGGTGTTACCATCCATTATCGGCAGCGCCAGGGCCTCGCTGGCCGGAGACCATAGATGGTGGCTCAAAGCGTACTGGTCAAAAAAGGGTAGAAATTGGTTGATAAAGAGTGGCGATGGGGTGAATGTTGTCAAATAGCGATTACGCCCCGTGGCTGGCTCTACTAACCAAAGCTCTAGTTGTAGCGTGTCCTGACTGAATTGGTCCGTGTTTGTTCGAGGGGCCGTTCGGCCATTAGTATGGATGCCAACACGATGCCCGGTGGTGGCTGCGGTCACTCTATCGGGGTCGCTGTTGCCTTCGGTACCGGCCAGAATTAAGTAAGCGATGTATTGGCCGTTCGGAGACCAGAAGAAGGCCAAAACCGTAGCCTCGACCAGGACATCAACTCGCTTTGTAGCAGTATCCAACAAAGATAGTGGACCGTAAAAACGCTGTACCGCTACCGGTGGGCTGATAAAAGTCAGTTGTTCACTCATGGGATTCCAACTAAAAGCAATTGCACCTTCATATGGAACTGTGATATGCGCGTCCGTATCCCTACTTGCAACTACAAGTTGACCGTTGTCAAATTCGTCCATTTCGGCATAAGCCCAAAAGCGACCATTAGTAGCGATTCCCGGCGTTTGAAAGAGGCCGGGTCTGGCTAAATTTTTACCTTGTTCCTCCCCTTTCCGATCGATAAAGGCCAGTCGAGCGTCTGAACTGGTAACATTGGTATGAATCAATAGCCGGTTACCATCGGAAGCCCAATCCCAGAAAAAGGGTTGGCCTGTGGTTAGTAGACGCCCTCCATCGCCATTTATCGAGGCCAAATACAGCCCAAGTCCTGTGGTTGGATGGCTGGCAAGAAAGCTGACCCAATGGCTATCTGGTGACCAGTAAAGGTATATCGGTATTTCAGAACTACCGTAGTGAAGCGTGCGAGGTTCGAGGAGGTTAGCCTGGTCAGATGTTATATAAACACCAGCCCCAACCTCATCGCTGCCGATAGCGGCAATATAACTGCCATTTGGAGACCAGGCTGGAAATTGAAAAATAGAACCTTTTGGGGTGAGTAAATGCTGGCTACGACCATTTGGGTCAATTGTGACTAATTGCCCCTCTAAATTGACAAAGGCGATACGGTTAACACGTTCTGGCACAGCTATTCCTCAGTCATTCTGGTATCTGGCGCTTTTGATTTATCTCAACTTTACCAACGTTGACTATGATCCCGCACCAGGCGTAATAACTTATCACTAAACTGGTGTGCCGTATTATGCCACACTTCTTTGCTAAAATAAAAAGCCCAGCACCTCGCTACTGGACTTAGATTTCTCTAATCCGAAGATTAGAGATTTGGCAATTGGCAATTTCAAATCTTTAATCTCTTCAAACTCAAATCCCCTTACGACTTAGAAGTCAGCGACTGCCGGGATAATCTCACGACCGATGGTTTCAATTAGCGATATCTCGTAATTGTTAGGCATGTTGAAGATGACCTGTTGAAGGCCAGCATCTGCCAACCCACGGCACATATTGATCGCTTCAGATGGCGACATACCTCCATTGCCAAGATTGAGTTGGCTTAACCCGGTCCGCTCAATCTCATCATAGGGTCGGCCAACATCATCACAGTGACCCTTCAGCACATCCAGTTTTTTGGCTATCGCTTCGTTCCCTATAAAGGTAAAGAAATTACAGGCATCCGCATATTGGGCCACCAGCCGCAGCGTTTTCTTTTCGCCCGTTCCACCAATGAGAATTGGCGGGTGGGGATTTGAGAGTGGCATGGGGTTGTTGATTGGTTCGGTCAGGTGGTAGTATTGACCATTATAAGGTTTGACCTGGCCCGACCACATCTGTTTGGCAATTTGGAGCGTCTCTTCCAGTCGTTCAAAGCGCTCCTTCAGTGGCGGAAAGGGAAGACCCAGGCCCAGCGCCTCGCGTTCATACCAGGCCGCGCCAATACCCAGATTGGCCCGTCCACCCGATAGCACATCCAAGTTGGAAACAATTTTGACTAGATGACCGGGCTGGCGATAGGTCACACCCGTGACCATTGTCCCCAGGCGGGCTCGCTTTGTCACCGCCGCAATGTAGCTGAGCGCAGTATATCCATCCAGCATCGGCTGTTCGGGTGATAGGTCCATCGGGGCCATGTCCATCTGGAAAAGGTGATCCATCACCCAGATACTTTCAAAGCCTAGCTCATCAGCCGTTCTGGCAATTTCGGCCAATTTTGGCCCGATGTTCTCCGGGCTACCCGGCCAATTAAAACTCAAAATTTGCAACCCAATTTTCACAATTTGACTCCGGTTTTTTTCTTTTGACTATATAAATTATTGCTATTGTATACTAGCCAAAATATCCAAACCGTCAAGTATTTAGTTAGCCCAAGCATAGGCCAAAGTTCAATATTATCGGAAAATTGTTAGGGTTTTGCCCAGGTAAAGTTTTCTGGGCTTATTTTAGATATGTATTTAGCTTTACCGATCACGTTTTGGCACACCTTCTCTAGGATAGATAGTTTGTTATGATAAAATCATCGTTGATAGTAGTTTTCTCCTGTTTGTTGAAGTTTGCTCACTTCTATTTTTACAAAAGAAATCACCTTAACTCAAACTAGCAAATACGGCTGTTATTTGTCTCATGCCATTCAGCTTCAACCTATTGACAAAATCACGAGTGTCTTGTAGATAGTGAGGCTCACGTTTAGTGTTACCCAACCGAGTTGCTTGGAGTAATCGAGCCATCTCTGCCTTCTTTAATCGATCAGAGCGCTGTCCCGCCGCTACCTCTTCCATAATCGTCCCATGAAACATGATGTTCTCCTTTCAATATTCACCAGTGGATAATTACAATTTCTCTGAGGATAACATACGAACAACGCGTAATCCACCCGGTTCTTGCTAAAATCTGTCGTAGTTTTGTACGATTATGGAGAGGGATACTTGGAGAAAAGTTTATGGTCTAACCTACAATTGCCTTAAAGTGGCGAATAGCCTCAATATGTTCTTGAGGTGAGGTAAATCCGGCCCGCATTGTATTTACACCTATGTGCGTTGCTCCCAACGTACGCCAGCGATTGGCTAAATCAGTCCATTCTGATTGAGGATGGTTGGCAACAGTAATCCAGGGGTCGATACCAAATGTGGTTGGGTCGCGATCTCCTTCTGTTAGATAATGGTGCAGCCGTTCAACGATGGCTTGAGTATTGCTATCCGGCAAGCGACTACCGGGCATCCAGCCATCTCCCAGGCGAGCCATCCGTCTTAAAGCAACGTCAGCCGAACCCCCGAACCAGGTAGGA
>Ga0210124_1000219_pt1 | contig 32029 bp, 26 predicted proteins | sample Muzzi_PWC_D2_FD_185554 | JGI IMG/M metagenome (GOLD analysis project Ga0210124, IMG submission 185554) | Wetland microbial communities from San Francisco Bay, California, USA, that impact long-term carbon sequestration - Muzzi_PWC_D2 (SPAdes) | ecosystem: Environmental > Aquatic > Marine >... | reverse complement strand
AGTTGGTTCAGGGGTCGGTTCTTGGGTTGGCTCAGGGGTTGGCTCCTGAGTTGGTGCTTGAGTTGGTTCAGGGGTCGGTTCTTGGGTCGGCTCAAGGGTTGGTTCAGGTGTTGGCTCTTGAGTTGGTACTTGGGTCGGTTCTAGGGTTGGCTCAGGTGTCGGTTCTTGCGTCGGTTCTAGGGTTGGTTCGGGAGTAGCCGCCTCTTCAATTGAGACCGTATAATTTTGACTGCTAAATTCGAGGCCTTGCGCTCCAGGATCGCTAAACTTTTCATTTTCAAAACTAAACGTCGCTAGCCCCGATGTCTGGGCCGCCGTGGCATCAAAGGTCAGTAAAGTAACATCACCGGTTAAACCGGGTACTTGCCCCTGTTCACTGGCTACCAACCGAATCTTACCGATGGCATTATTGGCCTTATCGAGGACGACAAAAGACAGGTTGGGGTTAACTTGCAAATTGCTGGCCGAGATGAGAGATGGGTCGTAATTTATTTCTAACTGAACCCCATAAAGCCCATCCCCGCTCACATTATGGGCCATAACTTGTGCATTAAGTGTTTCGCCTGAGACAACAGAAGCTGGTCCATCAATTCCTAAAGTAATGATGCTTGTGGTTGGTTCAGGGGTCGGCTCCTGGGTTGGTTCAGGGGTTGCTGTTGGGGGGCCACCTGCCGTCGGTTCCGTATTGTTCAAAAATTCTTCGACATTGGTATACCCATCACCATCAGCGTCTACACTACCGTCCGAAGAATCATTGGGGTTAAATCCATACAGTGTTTCCCAGTCATCGGGCATACCATCTTGATCCTTATCTTGGGGCGGTGTTCCAGCAGTTAGTGTGGGCCAGCCACCAATCTCAAAGGGGTCATTGATAATGTGGCCTGTACCATTGAGTACATCATTCACCACACGCTGATCCACGGTATCACGTTGGGGTAAAGTAGCCCCGGCATTAGCTAATACTTGATCATAAGCTGCAAAGGCCGATGTTTCCGTAATAGGTGGCGCAGCATGACGATCTTGGACCACATACTGCAAAGATGTATCCCGCACAACCCCTATAGCTTCATCTAAATCATCCGTAGGTCTACCTGGCGTGATATTACCCTGGACATAAATTGCTGCCGGGCTGCCTTTTGTGTCGATAAAAAAGTCTCTATTGCTATCCGAGCCTCTTTTATAATAGTTACCCACATAATTCACCGGCGTAGCGGGGTTCCAATCATTTGCAATCGTACTGGGTTGGTCACCTGGATTATAAATCACATTATTGACAACATCCACAACTCCAGCAGTATTGATTCTCGGATTGCGCCCATGGTTATGAGCAAACAAGTTATGGTGTAATGATATATTTTTGCTACCTTGACTGCCAAATAAGGCTCCCATACTATGTTGGCTACCATCACCCCAAGGATCTCTGAGTCCTTCGGAAATAATTGACCATTGAATAGTTATATCATGAGAATCATTCCAGATATCTACATTCTCATCGGTAGCCCAACTAAAGGAGGAGTGGTCGATGACAACGTTGTAGGCCTTCGGCATAGTTATGGAATCTCTTACCGAAGTCTGTAAGGTACTGGCTCCCGGTCTAAATCTCAAATATCTTATAACCACATCATGGGTATTAATAAACATTAAGGACTTAAGATAATCGGGCGACAACTTTAGGGTTATCCCGTCTCCAGGAGCGGTTTGACCGGCAATGGTGATAAAGGGATTGTCTATACTGAGGGCAGTCTCAAGTTGAATAGTGCCACCAACCTCAAAAACTACAATTCTGGGGCCTTGCGCCTGGAGAGATGCTCGCAAGCTGCCGGGGCCACTATCATTCAAATTAGTCACTTCGATGACTTGACCGCCACGCCCACCAGGGGTTGTGGCTCCAAAACCCTCTGCGCCAGGAAAGGCCAGAGCTTCAGAAACAAGGCCTCCGCTCTTGCCCAACTGCGATGTATCATTTTGGGGACTATTGGCTGCTTCGATTGGGGTTATGCCTATCAAGCCGACGGCTAATAGGATTAGACTGCCAAAGACTAACTTCTTAAATAAAATAATTGGTGTTACTCGCTCACTTTGCATAATCTTCATTCACCTCTTCCATCCTAAGTAAAATTTGGGTTATTTAATTTTGACAGTTTTTGGGAATATTTTGCTGCCCGGAGCTAGCAACAATGATATGTTATGAGTATATGTGCAATTGATTCTGCTGTGAAGCGTAGATTCTATCGAAATTTGGTTTGAATCGGTGGGTAAAAACTACGGTTTTTCTACCTAGAAAAGCTCAAATTTTCGCATAGCACCTTGACAGCACTCTAGAACGCGGTTATAATAAGTTATGTCAATCGCACAAATGAGCGTGTCCCTTTACGAGGTGAAATTATGGCAGATTCTCAAATACCACTGTTTCCGCAACGAGGCGTTAAGGGCCAATATGGCCCCCCTATTAGCCAAATCAAATCCATCGACTCCAATTCATCATTGACGGTTGTTGCCAGTGCATATCATGACCATATGCTGCGCCAGGGCTTTTCGGAACACACCGTCAAAGCCTTTGCCGGTGACCTACGATTATTACAAAAATATTTTGGTGGTAGTATGGTCATTAGCAAACTGGGGACGAAGGAACTTAACGACTTTCTAACCTGGTTATTGCACTATCGGGGTGTGCCATGCAGCCCAAAGTCGTATGCCCGGCGCGTAACAACCTTAAAAAATTTCTTTGGCTGGCTGGCTAGTGTTAAGGTAGTCCCCTACGACCCCGCAGCGGCCATTGTCCATACTCGGGCCAAAGCCCCTTTACCCCAATTTTTAAAGGACGATGACCTCGAAAAGCTACTTGACGCTGCCGAAGAAAAACTAAACGGAGCCAGACCTGACCCCCGTCCATACTTACTCATTCATTTGATTTTGCAAACCGGCATGAAAAAATCAGAGTGTGTCGGCGTCGCCTTGCGTGATATTGATCGCTCTGGGTCAGAGCCAACCGTACTCATACGTTACAGCAACCCTCGGATGCAGCACAAAGAACGAAAGCTGGCCTTTGCCAAAGAACTTCTACCGGTTCTTGACCAATACCTTGAAAAATATCAACCGCAAGAGAATCTTTTTGAATGTACACCCCGTAACCTGGAATATGTTTTGGCCGATATCTCTGAATTAGCCCATTTACCGCAGCAAGTTTCCTTCGAAATGTTGCGGTGGACTTCGGCTCTGCGCGATTTTCGAGATGGAATGGACCATGACCATCTTCGAAAAAAAATGGGGCTTTCTAAAATCACCTGGCGTGAAACCTCCGAAAAGTTAGCCAAACTCGCCGACCCCGGTCTTTAGAATAGCTCTACTTCTATGACCATTATCATGCTCATCTTTACAATGGCCTTATTTTTTGGGGCCGTTGGAACACCCCTGACCCGAAGAATCGCGCTTAGGACAGGCTTTATTGCTATTCCTAAAGCCGACCGCGCACACACAGAACCTACAGCCTTAATGGGTGGCTTAGCTATTTATACAGCCGCTATCAGCGCTTTGTTGTTGATTCTGGTTGTTACGCCTTTGGTCAGCGACGTTTTCAGATTAAGCGAATTTGCCAGCATCATCATCGGGGGTTCATTGATGGCCGCAATTGGTTTATGGGATGACCGGCGTGCTCTACCAGCCTGGGCCAAGTTAGCCGCGCAAATTGTCCCGGTGATAATCGTCTATTTGGCCGGAGTACAGGCTTATCTCCCTATAACTAGCCTTGGTGATTGGCGAGAGCCTGTTAATTTATTTATTACCATTGGTTGGATCTTATATATCACCAATGCAATTAATTACTTAGACAATGCCGACGGTATCGCCATTATGACCAGTGCTACTAGTAGCGCCATTTTTTTGTTAATTGCTATTTTAAATGGGCAACAACTCGTCTCAATATTGGCTGCCGCCGTACTGGGGGCGAGTTTAGGCTTCGCCCGATACAACTTGCCGATCCCAAAAAGTACCATCTTTATGGGCGACTCCGGTTCTCTGTTTTTAGGGTTTCTATTGGCTATTCTAGGCATAAAAATCCGAATCCCGGCAAACGATCCTCAAATCACTTGGATGGTACCCATTATTGTATTGGGGTTGCCCATCTTTGATACCGCAATGGTCTTTATTTCTCGAATGCGGCGAAGGGTATCGTTTTTTCGAGGAGGGGTTGACCACACCACGCATCGTCTGGCACGCTTAGGGATTGATCGTCTTTCGGTAGCCTTGATAATCAGCTTACTGAGTGGGGCATTGGGGTTAATTGCTATTTTTGTTACTCAGGCTTCCAAGGCAGAAGCCTATACGGTTCTTGCAGCTTTGGGGGCTTTATCTCTCTATGTACTTTGGCAAATAGAATTAAAACCGTCTCTTCAATTTAGAACAGGGAGTGACATTTTACCAACTGAGGCAGGTATGATTGAAACGCCTCCGCGTTAAGCGCTAGTCGTTTGGAAAGAATCAAAATGCCCGCCAAATTAGCGGGCATTGTATTTTGCTAAGGTTAAATACCTTCTTGAAATCAACTAATTGGTTACAGCAAGATCATGTCCATTTTCAAGGGCAGGAAGAGCCACGGTAAAAACACTCCCCGAACCAACTTCACTTTCGACCCAAATTTGCCCCCCGTGTTGCTCAACAATTGTTTTCACAATTGATAAGCCCAAACCGGTTCCTGGCACTTCGTCCAACTCTGCACTCGCGCGATAAAACTTTTCAAATACTCGCGGCAAATCTTTAGCTCGAATCCCTAGGCCATTATCACTAACAGAAACCATCGCTTGCCCGTTATTTTGCTCCAATTTAACACAAACCTGACCCCCAAACGATGAATACTTGATAGCATTATCCAGCAGATTGCCCATAGCTCTCGAGAGCAAAACCGAATTTCCTTCAATCACTACATCATTTTTGATATCACTCAGGATCACATTAATATTCTTTGATGTAGCTAAAGGAGCCACAGTTCCCATACTAGATTGGATAACCTCTTCAAGGTTGACAGGTTCCTTTTTTAATTCTTCGAGTTGCTCTAACCGGCTTAACTCTAACAAATTCTCAATCAATGCCTTCATTTGGTTAGCAGCCCGAGTAATGCCTTCTAAATCCTCCTCTTGGCGAGTCGTAACAGTTCCGTCCATCCGTACCAGTTCAATATAACCTTTTACCGTAGCTAAGGGGGTGCGTAAATCGTGGGTAAAAGCCGTAATGAAATCTCGTTTCATCTTATCCAGAGCTTTGAAGGCGCTAATATCTCGCAAGACTGTAACCCGGCCCATATCTGCGAGTTCTGTGACTGTACCCCACATCGTCCGGCCATCAGGTAAGGATACTTCACCAGCAGCCGGTGAATTGGGAGACAAAAGCTTAAGCAAATTATCGTTATCGGTTATTTCTGAAAGCAAATTGCCCTGTGTCGATTCTCCATTCAACCCCAAAATTTCTTGAGCCGCCGGATTTAAAAGCAATATCTCATTTTCCGGGGTTGTTACAAGCACCGCGTCTTGGGTGCTATTGATAATGGCCGAGAGCTTTACCCGCTCTTGTTCGGTCTGCTTAAAGAGTTGAGCATTTTCCAGGGCAATGGCCGCTTGACCGGCAATCGCATTAAGTAATTGTAAATCGGCCAATTCGAATCGGTTTGGTTCATCATGAACTACTGTCAATACCCCAATTACCCGCTGTCGCCTTCGCAAAGGTGTAGCAATTACAGAACGCACATCATATGGTTGATTAGCATAAACCACCCACCGGCTATCTTCATATGTGTCACTGATAACGTCGCCTGCCCCGTGATTCAGCACCCAACCAGCAAAGCCTTCGGTTAAAACCGTCCCGACAATTTTATCTGCCGACTCGCTGGTCAAATCCTCCCGTTGCAAAATATAGGAAGACACCCGATTTTGCTGATCGAATAACATAATGCTACCTGTCGTAGCACCCAGGTGAGCCACGGTTAGATTCAGCACCCGCCGCAGCATTGGTTCTGGATAGAGGTCGCTATTTAACTCATCGCTAATGCGATTCAATAAGCTTAATTGCTCTTGCATGATGTTATCCGCATCAATTGGGACTATTATCCTAGTCTCATTATAGCATACTTTGCACAACTTACAATATTAAGGAGGCATTCGGATTAGAGTCTTAGCCTACATTTTCAGCCAGAGTTTTCATCTTTTGCCACTCTTCCGGGGTATTTATATTGATAAATGAATAAAAATCTGGGTCAAATCTCGCTACTTCATCTCGATCAACATAACGCACCGATACTTCATCAAAGAACCCAATCACGCGCAATTTATTGCGTAATAACCGAGATTCGATTGCGGACAAGCAGTTCTTACTATAAATAGCGTGCATCGTTTCAGGTTGAGGCGGCTCAATCATAGGAGCCACCACATCCACATCGACAGATAGGTTTATCAAATAGTGGAGTAGTTCAACATTCAAAAAGGGCATGTCGCAGGCCACTACCAATACATGGTTGTGAATCGCTGCGGAGATAGCGCTATAAATCCCCCCCAAAGCGGCTTTATCAGGATATATATCGCCCACCATCCGAAATCCAAACTTCTCATACTTTTCCGGCGAGTTTGTACTAATAAATAAATCATCGGTGAGAGAATCAACCCGTTCCAGGACTCGCTCAATTACCATTTGCCCCCCAACCTCTAAAAATGCTTTATCCTGTCCCATTCGTTTACTTTGACCCCCGGCCAGTATCGCAATACTTACCAACATCTTTCCTCCTAAAATCAACAAGCCCGCATCACCTATATAGGTAACAACGAGCTTGTATGCCAAAACTATTATACAAACCTAATTATTTTGAATATACACTTGAGAATCGCCTATCGACAGTGTAAGGCGTACCATGCGGTCCTCTCTTACGACAAACCACATGAAACGACTCATTTGCTGGGAAGTAATTAATTGATAAAAAGTAGCCTTCACATTTGTATGAAGACCACTACCCATTTACACAATTATTCAATTCTCTGAGATTACACCAATGCAAGGGGATATTCGTAATTCGCCCGATAGTCTTAGGCGCCACTCGCCGATAGATATTCTACGGCTTCACCGACGGTAGTAATCTTTTGAGCTTCCTCATCAGAAATCTCACCGCCAAACTCTTCTTCAAAAGCCATTATTAACTCTACCAAATCAAGCGAGTCCGCCTCCAAATCATCCCGGAAATTAGCCGCCATCGTAATCTCATCTTCATCGGCCCCAAGTTGTTCAATGATGATGCCTTTCACTTTTTCAAACACTTCATCTTTAGTCATTTATAGATATCTCCTTCTGTGGTTTGATATTGCTGGATTTATGTTGCGCAGTAACCCCGCCCAAACATAGAGCGCATTTTACCAACGCCTGCGAAAAGTGTCAACCGACACAACCCATTGCTTAAACACCTTTTGTTAAATTTAGTTGCGGATAGTTTTGATATAGGCCAATTAGGTTTTATACTCCAGCCCATTATGAGCACGGCATCGCTGAAGCAATACGGCTTGCTCGTCGATACACAAATGGGGCATCGATGAGGTGACGACCATATAATAGTGGGCAGAGCTTGGGTTAGCGCGAGAACCGCAGTGAACAGTCGCCAAGAAAGTCGGAAGAGGTTCGGATATTTGATGCCCGTTTTGCAACTTTTTATGGTAACGCAGGAACAAGAGTGAACTGAATAGGATTATGCACAATGATTACCGGCATTAATCACATTACTCTGGCTGTTCGAGATATTGATGAGTCGTTCAAATTCTATGTCGAGGTCTTAGGCCTTAAACCAATTCAGAAAAGCCTGATCAGCACCTACTTTTTGGCCGGGGATGTGTGGATTGCGCTAGCAAAGGATAAACACGCCCGTCATCAACAGTTGCCGGAATATACCCACATCGCTTTCACCGTTTCTCAAGAAGATTTCGATTTGATGAAGGAACGAATTATCAAATCTGGAGCTAAGGAATGGCAACAAAACCGGACAGAAGGCGACTCATTTTACTTCGTCGATCCAAATGGACACAAATTTGAAATCCATGTCTCGGATTTAGAAATGAGAATAGAATCAGGAAAGAAGGAATGGGGAGACGAGGTGCAATGGTTCATTTAGGGCAAAACACTGCAGAGCGTTAGAACATGACCCCTTCAACTGTCAACGTGGTCATCTGCGGGGCCAGTTCATAATCCACCTTGTCCAGATCAGGGCTTTAGTTGTCTAATGCCCCAGCCCCAACCCAGGCAGCGATAACCTCGACCTCGGCGGGCGTTAGGCGGTCCCCTTCTTTCGGCATTCTGCCGGTGGAAATCTGCTCAATTAGATAGCTGTCCTCGACATCTCCCGGCTTGATGACCGGGCCGTTCCCTGATCCAGCCATAATCCCCTCATAATTCAATAAACTTAAGCCTTCTTCCATTCTCTGCCCGCCTTCCGGGCGTTCACCCCCGTGGCACATCCAGCAACTTCGCTCAAGGAGCGGCAACACATCATTTTGAAAACTAACATTGGCGAGATCAACCGTTGGCCCTGGCGTAGGCGTAGGCTCCGGCGTGGGGGTCTCTGTAGGGAGAGGTTCGCTGGTGGCCTCCGGCATCGGGGTAGCAGTCGGCGGTACCTCTGTGGGTGTGGGTGTTGGCGTTTCCGTCGCTGGGATACCAACCGGCAGGCCAGTCTCAATAACCAAGGCCATGGCCCGGTCAAGGGGAATTCTAACGACACCGGCCTCTTTGTCCACCCAGCCATAACTATTGAGCCGGGCCTCGGCTTGGGCGCGGCGAGTCGCTACATCCTCAGGTGAGGTGTTGTCTTCTAGACCGGGCAGTTGGGTTACTGCTTGATTATTACCAAAATAGCTGAATGTGCCAAATGCCAGAGCAGCCAGAGCAACAATTACCACCACAACAGAAACTCCGGCCAAGACCGTGCAGCTGCTTCCGGCGCGTTTAGGGCGATTTTTAGGGGGAGACGAACTCTTTTTGCTCACTCTTAACTATCTCCTGTAAATGAGGGTTGTGAAGCGGCAAGAGGGGTTTTCTTGCCAACTGTCGGACAAATAGAGCGATCCACCCTCCCCCCAGAGCGATGGGAACCGCGATATTCAACCAGTGGATATGTATGCCATTCGGGTAAAAGGCGGGCATAATGAGCCAGAACAGATCAACCAGTCGCACAAAGAATATAAGTACCGCCAGGATGCTTAATAGGGCTATACTGCGCTTGATGAAGCGAGACAACAGCAACAAAAAAGGTAAAGCAAAATGGAACAGAATCAGGAAAATCCCGACCCATTGCCAGCCTCCCTGGCTGCGATGGAAATACCAGACCGCTTCCTCTGGCAGATTAGCTGCCCAGATAATCAGAAATTGGGAAAAGCTGATATAGGCCCAAATCATCACAAAACCGAGGATAAAGTTGCCGAGGTCGTTGAAATGGTTGACCCAACTTGAACCGGCCACCTCGTCTATCGAACTATGCTTTGAGAATAGCCTCAAGCCGATGACGGCCAGGGCTAAAGCCGCTAATACCTGCCCCACGATGAATAATACCCCATAGATTGAGGAAAACCATTCGGGTTCAAGTGACATCATCCAATCATAAGCGGCGAAGGTGGCTGTGATGACATAGAGAATCATCCCGATTCCGCTCAGACGGCGCATACGGGTTGTGAGGTTAGGCTCACCCGTCCGGTCTTGCTCAAGCGACCAGCGATTCAACAAATAAGCGATACCCACCCAGACGACAAAGTAAAGAACGGCTCGGACTAAAAAGAATAGCAGATTCAGATAGGTGCTTTTGTGCTGCAATAGCTCACTTTGCGCGACATGTTCGGAATCGGTCCAGCTATAGAGCGTGGTCAGAGCCAATAGCAGGGGGATGAATAAGACGGCCATCACCGGGAGCATCATCGCGCCGGTTTCCATCAAGCGCCGGATGGCAAATCCCCAGCGACCGCCAACCAGATGGTGCAACATCACCACACCCAGACACCCCAAAGCGATTTCCAGCCAAAAGAGATAGGCCAGCAGATAGGATTGCCAAAACTGTGCCGGATTGAGGATGGCTCCACCAATCGAGAGCAGCAGGCCGACCACACCAATAATCAGGCTTGGCCGCTGGATGCGCTTCAGTTGGGCGTGAATGTTTTGGGTATCGGTTTGGTTCATTTTGTGAACCCTTACTCCTACGGAGTGAAAAACTATAGTTTTTCACTCCTCCAGATTGTGATCGTTACAGTTATTCAACTGTAACGGATATTTCACCGACTAAAGTCGGCTAACTACGGGATTACAGTTTCAAAACTGTAACCATCGGCCAATCAATTAAACCTCCGTGTCTCTGTGTCTCTGTGGTTCAGTTTCCGTCCAGGTTCGGCACCTCTTCCGGCGGTACGGCAGATACATCGGCATTTTGGCTCAGTTGCAGGGCACGAATATAAGCGATAATGGCCCAGCGGTCCTCCGGCGGAATGCGGGAGGCATAACTAGGCATCACCCGGCTTCCCCGGCTGATGAAATCAAAATAGTAGCCGGGCGGACGTTCTCGCAGGTCAGGGTCGTGAAACGAGGGTGGCTGTTTCATGCCATACTCCACAATGACGCCCTGCCCATCGCCCGCAAAGCCGTGACAAGGGGTACAGAAAATGTTGAACCGTTCCTGGCCCCGTTCCAGCACTTCCATCGTCACGGTGAAGGGAAAGGTTGGGGCAAAGTCATTGTTAATCTGCCCGGTATAAAGATGCTTGTCTATGCGAAGATACCCTCGAGCGACGGTATCGGGTGCAGGAGGCCGGGCCGATAGCTTGTCCGCAAAAAAAGTGCTTTCTTCAAGGGACTCATACCGGGGCTGGTCGCGCATATTTAGGGCACAGCCGGTTATGATGGCTAGAGAGACAAGCAGCCAGGTTATTTTGATAATAATATTTAATTCTTGAAGCCTTTTGAGCTTTATCATTATGTATACTAGTTGATTTTACAATCTGAAAGAAATTTGGTGTAATCTTTCCTGTTGGGAGAGGACCCCAGTCAAATTGACTCGGGTCTCTTTTTATTTTGGTTCCCTGGAGGAAAATAAAATGAAATGCACATTTTACATTTGTTGTGATTGTGGTACGGCTGCAAGCCCCACATCTTTTGTTAATCCTGTAGGCTTACCGCCGACCGAGTATCAAAAGAAAAAGGTTGCCAAACATACTTCTCCATCAGCTCTTGAAGCTGGTTACCATTCGGTCTTTCTTGATCCTACTCAATATGACGATCTAGGAGCTTCTGCATTTGAACACGGTGCTTTCGAGATTGAAGAATATCCTCCTGGACGCACTAGAATTAACCGATTATGGCCTTCAGGTAGCATCATCGGTATAACATACGATAATTGTGTACCCTTATCTTTTGGTGAAACAGTGAAACAGGTTTTACTCACAAATTCAAGTTCAATACACTGGTTTCCTGTAGCATCACCAATGGTAAATAGTATGAGATGTAAACAGTGTGGCTCCTTCCTATTTGAATAACTCCTTTTCACAACTGGCTACAATGCCCTGTGTTGTAGCCAGTTTTTGACGAGATTTCATTTGGCCTTGGCTACAGTCCTCACCGGAACCCAGCCATACTCCCCACCGGCATTGCTCACCCAATACCATTCATTAAGCTCACGGTATACTGCCAGTTCTTCGCCAACTTTGGTGTCAAGTTCACGGGCATTGTAGTCCTCTTTGACAACGGCGCTGGCTCCGTTTAGCTCAAGTATCGGCTCAGGAGTCCAGCCGCTATTTCCCTCGTTGGTTGTGGTCCAAAGCCAGCCCGCAAATTCGGTCTCTCTTCTTTCAACCTGGACCACTTCCCCTTTCCGCAGCCGAATGGGATTTGGAAACGATGATGTGTGAGCTTCCGTGACTGTGACTTTCATGGTAGACGTAGGTCACGTTTTGAACGTGACACCCTTGGTTGGCCAAGATTGTCACGCTAAAAGCGATGATCTACTCGGCTGGAGTGCGGAATTTATTCCGCGTTATAAAAGGCAGACTGAAGTCTGCACTCCTACCCACGGCGGATAGGGTCTTAACCCTCAACTTGAGCCGCTGCCTCATCATTTTCGTTGCTCTTGACGCTGACACTTTCGGCGGTTGTGGTAAGAATACTCGGCACGAGCTTCTCGGAGAAGCCCGCGATAACCGACCACACCAAAAGCAAAGCTCGATTTGTAGCCATTAGTGGCAACAGAGTGCCATTTTCAAACTCAAATTTTGGAAAAAATGTGCCACTCAATAAATTTCCCTGAAAAAAGAAAACCAAAATCAAAGCCGCCCCAAGACCAATGATTATTCTGGTGAGCATCGAAGAATAGTTGCTCATATGCATCAACTCTTCAAGAGTTGCATTTTCGATGCGCCCTTTCAAGCCAGTCAGTTGGCTAAAGGCTGACCCCATCACCCCTGCCGCCATCGCCAGACCTGCCGCCTCATAAGCGGGCCAGTCAACGCCAAGAATGTTAAGATTGAAAAGTGTGATAGCTGCCACAAAAATCAGGATCGAAACGATAAAGATAATACTGGTTTGAATTCTCATCTTTCTGGCAAAAACTCTTTCCAGATTAGCGGTAGATTTTTCTAATTCGACATCTACAATGAGGTCTTTTAACAGGATACGCCGTTTTTCCTGGTCTGCATCCTGAGCCGCCTCACCATAAAAAGTGGCACTCTGTTCCGATAGCACACCTTTGGTTTGTATCAATAGTTTATTGAACTCAACATCCAGAGCCGATTTATTGTAAATCTGCGTTAATAATTGCTGTGCCCGCAGCGCGTTATCCCAACTTTGCTTCTTTTCCAAAAGCAGATGATTAATTTGTGAGATTATTTCTTCGGCTTGCTTGCCCCTTTTGCCTTGTCTAGCTTTTGTAATCTGCAAGAGATAAGCTTTTAGGGCTATGTAGCGAAGATTCAAAAAATAATCATAAAAGTATTTCTCAACATTTTTAGGCACTATTTTCTCACTTCCCGCTCATCCGTAACCTACTGATGTACTGGATGTTCGTTAATCGTTACCTGCTCCTCAGTTTGACCAATAATGTTGGGCACAAATTGTTCGGAAAAACCAGAGATAAAGGACCAGACAATAAGCAGCGAATAATTCACCGAATCTAGCGGTAACATGCGACCATCGCTAAAATGAAATTCGGGCAGAAGGGTGCCACTTAGCAAATTTGCCTGAAGGAAAAAGTTCAAAATCAGGGCGGCCCCAAGTCCGATGCTGATCCGCGATAGGATGACACCGAAGCGTTGTTGTATCAATAATTCCTCCAGCGAGGCTGATTCAAGTCGCTCTCGTAGACCAATCAACAGGCTGAAGGCTGAACCCATCACCCCTGCCGCCATCGAAACAGTCATGGTTTGATAGGTAGTCGTATCTGCTACCCAACCTTCAAGCCATTGGAACAAAAAATTGACGATAACAAAAACCAACACCGATAAGATAAAAACAACACCCGTTCTCTGCCGAATTCTGGTCGAAAGCACCTCTCTGAAGTCAAAGACGGCGGTTTGCCACCATATTTCCGATACCAGATTTTTTAGAATGGCTTGCTTCGTCTTGTGATCGGTGTCAGTGGCCGCTTCTTTATAAAATCTAAGCATATCTTCGGACAAGAATCCCTCTATTTCAACCGTTCTCCTGCCTAATTCAACATCCAATCTGGTATCCGAATAAAGCGGAATCATAAGCTGCTCTATCAGAGACAAATCATCCTGGCTGCTAAACTTGTCGCTTTCAATTCCTAGCTGCCTGATTTCTTCGATGAGTTCTGGATATTTATCACCGACTGCCTTCTCATCACCTTCGGTAAATTGCTGGAAATCGGACTGTAGAGAAATCTGTCGCGCTCTGGTCAAAATATAGATAGATTGTTCCTCTACATTACCCTTGCGGAAGCCCGAAAATCTCTTTGAAAATTTCTTTAATGAAATCACGACGTTTATTCCTTAATATAGCCTACGGAGTTGGAGTTAAATATCTTCCCGGAAGCTGGTTATAAGCCTGATAATCTGGCATAATCCAACTAAATTCCCTTGTTTTAGCTTCCGGGAAGGTGAACTACCTACTTACAAAAACCGGCAATTACACTAGATATTTGGCAACCCTATCCTCGTCCCAGACCAGGCCATTGCCGGGTTCATCAGAAATAATAGCCTGCCCATCTCGAATCTCAAGTGGCGCTTGTAGGATGGGCGCGGCCCAATCCACATATTCCAGATAGTGGCTGGTGGGGGTCACGGCCAGGAGATGGGCGCTCACTTCCGGGAAGAGATGGCAGGAAATCGGCATCCCGCCTGGCTCGGCCAGGGATACGGCTCGCAGCCAACCCGTTACGCCGCCGATCTTCACCAAATCTGGCATGTAGAAATCGCCAGCACCAGCGGCCAGGGCCTTGGCTAGGTCATGCGGCCCCCAGCAATTTTCGCCAAGTTGAATAGGTGTGCGAGCCTTGCTACGAATCTGGGCATACCCTTCGTAGTCATCGGCCCGGGTTGGCTCCTCAATCCAGTAAAGGTCCTCATCGTCAAGGACCTTGATGCGTCGCATCGCTTCGGCTACGGAAAGCACCGTATTGTAGTCTGACATCAATACGGTATCATCAGGGATGGCCTCGCGCACAGCCCGAACCACCGCCACATCGGTGGCAATGTCTGGATATCCCAGTCGCACTTTGACCGCCGTAAAGCCAGGTTCGACCAGTTCTGCCGCCTCTTGACGCGCCTTCTCCGGGCCGATGATGCCCAGGCCATTACTGTTATAGGCAGGAATGGGCCTTGGCTCGCCGCCTAACAACCGCACCAACGGCAATTGTGCTGCTCTGGCAAGGGTATCCCAGGCCGCGATATCGATTCCGGCAATCGCCATCCCCATCAAGCCCGGCGTCCCTAACAGACGAAAGGTGCGCTGGAATTTAGCCTCAATGTCCACCGGGGCCAGCGGGTCGCCATTGATGAGTTCGGCCAGTTCATCAAGCAGGTTCACCATAGGCTTGAGAACCCGCGAGGTGTAGGTAAAGATATAACTACGTCCGGTAACCCCTTCCTCAGTTTCAAGATCGAGCAAAACAAGGGGAGCAATCTCAACGGCTCCCCCGCTGGTATAGAGAGGACGTTGCATTGGCACATTCACCGGGCGAGCACGCAGCTCTCGAATTTTGAGGTTATTATTTTCCATTCTATTTCTCCACCATTACGATTTCTGTAGGCTGCAAACTCTCCAAAAACTGCCGAGTTTCGGCCACATCAAACTTGCGGTCTTTGGTCTGGATACACAGAAAGAACTTGTCCTGTGAGGCTCGTTTAAAGCGGGGCGCATTAAATACGGGATGATACAGCATCGGCAGCTTATTCAAGAGGAGCATACCTAATGCCGCCACGCCCGCTGAAGCCAAAATTGTTATCTCAAAGGTAATGATAATAAAGGACGGCCAACTATTAAAAGGGCGACCCCCAACATTTAAGGGATAATCTATCACAGCGGCGTAATATTGTAAAAAGAATGCGCCCAACGCTCCTGCAACACCCCCTAGAAATACCAGGAGTGGCAACAAAGTCCGGCGCTTACCCATCGCTTCAGACAAACCCTCAATCGGAAAAGGGCTGTAGGCCGATATCTTTCGATATCCGGCCTGGTACGTCTCTCTGGTCTTTTCGAGCAAATCACCGGCCTCATTAAATTCCGCCATCAGACCGTATAGCGAACCTTCTCCATGAGCGACTCCTGTTGTAGGAGTTTCAACGACGTTGGTAGAAGGCTGCTCTTCGGATATTGCCGTACCTTCATGGTTGTTGGTTTCGGTCAGTAAATGTCGCATCTCGAAGATGGATACCATTGGCAGTACCCGAATAAAGAGGAAGATCAGGGTTAAAAACAGACCGATGGTTCCAATAAAGGTCAACCAGTCCCAGATTGTCCCCGAATACAAGCCCCAGGAAGATGGCAGGTAATCACGGTGCAGGCTAACCACTATGATGACAAAGCGTTCAATCCACATGCCGATATTAATTAGAATGGAAATGACAAAGAGTAAAAGCGGCGTCGCCCTGACCCGACTGGACCATAACGCCTGCGGCACGACCACATTAAGCAGCATCAATGTCCAGAAAACCACTCCAAAAGGACCGAAGGAACGGTTGAAAAGCCAGAATCGCTCAAAGAGACTGCCGCTATACCAAGCAGTGAAGGACTCGGTCATATAACCGTAAGCCACAATCAGGCCCGTCGCCAGCATAATCTTAGCCATATTATCCAGATGGCGCATGGTGATAAAATCTTCGAGCTTGTAAATCTTACGCAGGGGGATGAGCAAGGTCAGCACCATCGCAAAGCCGGAGAAGATAGCTCCGGCGACGAAGTACGGGGGGAAGACCGTGGTGTGCCAGCCCGGAATGACCGAAATGGCAAAATCGAAACTGACGATGGAGTGGACCGAAACAACCAGCGGTGTGGCTAAGGCCGCCAACAGCAGATAAGCCGTGTCAAAACGATGCCAATGTCCAGCAGAACCCCGCCAGCCCAAGGCCAACAACCCATAAAAGTAGCGAACAAACTTATTTTCGGCCCGGTCTCGCAGCGAGGCTAAATCTGGAATAAGTCCTACAAACCAAAAGATGAATGAAACGGTCCCATAAGTGCCAATGGCAAAAGCATCCCAAACCAGGGGGCTGCGGAATTGCGGCCATAGGCCAAGGTTGTTAGGGTAAGGGAATATGTAGTAAGCCAGCCAGGGCCGGCCCATATGAATCAGCGGAAACAGCCCGGCGCAAGCCACGGCGAAGATGGTCATCGCTTCGGCAAAGCGGTTAATCGAGGTGCGCCAATTCTGGCGGAAGAGCAGTAAAATCGCCGAAATAAGCGTCCCGGCGTGGCCAATACCAATCCACCAGACAAACGAGATGATGGCAAAGCCCCAGCCCACCGGAATATTGATACCCCAGATACCAACACCCATCATAAAGAGATAACCTACAGAATAGAGAAATACGACGAGCAGCATAAAACTGATAACCAGACCCAGAAGCCAGGACTTGGGCGCAGCTTTGCTTAAAACAATCGTGCTAATCTTCTCGGTAATGGAGTGATAAGTGTATCCGGGCGCGAGAATTGGCGCGGGTGATTCAAGTTGGCCTGATTTTTTAAAACGTCCGGCTTGCATTAATTTCCCTCTTCCGTAAGTTCAGGGTTAGGATTTCTAAGTTTCGCCAGGTAGGTTGTACGTGGATTGGTATTTAGCTCGGTAAGCATACCATAATTGAGCGGCGATGCCTTAAGTTTAGCCACCTGGCTATCAGGATCGTTAATATTACCAAAAACGATGGCCTTCGTGGGACATGCGGCCTGGCAGGCTGTTACAACCTCGCCATCACGAATTTCCCGGCCCTCTTTTTTGGCAGTAATTCGGGCGGCACTGATACGCTGCACACAATAGGTACATTTCTCCATCACCCCCCGGCTCCGTACCGATACATTGGGGTTTCGTTGCAGCTTCAAACTCTCCGAATCCAGGTCTGTATACTGAAGGAAGTTAAATCGGCGCACCTTGTAGGGGCAGTTGTTTGAACAGTACCGGGTGCCAATACACCGATTATACACCATCACATTCAACCCTTCATGGTCGTGTAGGGTGGCTCCCACCGGGCAAACCACTTCGCAAGGAGCGTTCTCACAGTGCATGCACATCACGGGTTGGTGGTACGTTTCAGGGTTGGCCGGTTCTCCCTGGTAGTAGCGGTCCAGTCGAATCCAGTGCATCTCCCGCCCGTTTAGGACTTGGGATTTTCCTACAATCGGGATGTTATTTTCAGCTTGACAGGCCATCACGCAGGCGTTGCAACCGTTGCAAGCATTCAAATCTACGGCCATGCCCCAAGCATTTTCGCTATATTCAAATTTTGGGTACAGCGAAACTTCTTCGGTGTGAGAATCCAACTCTTGCACGAAATTTGGGTCAGCTCCAAATTGCTCCACCGTACCCACCCGAAGCAAGTCACGACCATCAAGACTATGATGATGTTGGGTGCTGGCTAATTGATATTGCTTTCCCGTCCGTCTGATATTAAGACCTGAGCCAAACCAGGGCGTGTCCACAGTACGAAGCATATAAGCGTTAAAACCTGTTCCTGTACCCACTACACCTGCCCGAGTCCGCCCATATCCCAGATACACAGTGATTGAGTCGTTGGCATGGCCTGGCATCAGCCAGATAGGAGCCTTTACAATTTGGTCGCGATAATCCAGGTCTACCAGATCGTTATTCGCTAATCCCAACTTTTCAGCGGTGATTGGGCTGATGAGGGCGGCATTATCCCAGGTTAATTTGGTAAGAGGCTTGGGTAATTCTTGCAGCCAGCCGCTATTGGCAAAACGGCCATCCCAGATCGAGGGGTCAGGTCGGAAGATAATCTCCAACCCTGCTGTAACAGTTTCAGCCGAACTTTGGTCGTCGAAGCCCAACTGCAGAGCAACTGTTTTAGGGGCAAAGGCTGTATCGACAATATACCCATCATGCAGAGACGTCTGCCAGAATGTGTCAAAGTCTTCAGCGGCGTTGTTTTGGTTGGTCCAATACTCCCGTACGATATCATGGCCTGGTCTATCAGCTTGTCCAAGCAGTGCTGCCAACATCTCATGCGCCGAACGGCTGTCATACAACGGTTCAATCAAGGGTTGCATGATTGTCGCAGTACCATCATAAGCCCGAGCATCACTCCAGGCCTCCAGATAATGGGATTCTGGGATGTGCCACTGGCAATGCTCGGAAGTTTCGTCCTCATACAACCCCAGGCGAACCCGGAAATTCACCTGATTGAGAGCCTCAATAAAGTTGAGGTCCGCCGGAGCATTGAAAACAGGATTGCCACCCAAAATAAGAAGCAGTTCTACCTGACCATCCCTCATCGCTGCGACCAGTTCGGCCAGCGACTCAGTTTGATTGGCTGGATTAGAGGCAACTGGATCGGTATAGATGACTGTCTGTCCGACATTTCCAAGGGCATCGTTGATGGCATGCACCAGGGCATGAACAATTGGAGGCTGGTGGTCGCCTGTTATAACGATACTTGCCCCCTGATGGGCTTGTAAATCGCGGGCAATCGCGGCAATCCAGTTGGCCGGCACACTCTCAAGAGCAGCCTCATCTCTAGAGGCTACAGCAACACCCAACTCACGGGCAATTGCTCGGGCAAAACCTTCAATTTGGCTGGCCTTCAAGGGTAGACGATGGTCGGCACTGGCTCCAGTTATGGTAGGTGTACTCTCAATGGCATAGAGCCGGTTCAGGTTACTAACCTCCGACTCATCCACCCTTCGTTTATCGGCAAAATCACGGGCATAACGAACCCGCCCTGGTAACGTTAAGAGAAAGTCGGCGTCCAGGCTAAGGATAACATCGGCCTGGTCAAAGCGATAAATCGGCTCAACCGGTTCACCAAAAGCGAGTTGAGAACCGGCATAAACATTATCTCGATTAATCGGCTCGTATTGATGCCAGGTAGCTAAGGGGAATTCGGCCAATAACGTCTCTAGTTGGTTGGTGAGGGTGGGCGAGGTGATGGTCTCGGTCAATATCCGCAACCCTGCCCCACTATTGGCTCTTTGTTGCTCTAATTGAGGCTGTAAATCGTCAAGAAAATCTTCCCAACTGCTCACCGATCCTGCGTTTATGACAGTTTTAGAGCGGTCAGGGTCATAAAGAGTCAAAATCGAGGCTTGAGCAAAGGGATCGGTTGCACCAAGACTAGCCGGATGATCTGGATTGCCCTCAATTTTGGTGGGGCGACCCAAAGTGCTTTGAACCAACACTCCGGTGGCGTACCCTCCTAGCGGCATAGCTGTCGCGAAAAATAGTGGCTTTCCAGGTACAACTTCTTCGGGAGCCTCGACATAGGGCACAATTTTTTCTGGGACTTGCCCCGAACAAGCAGTCAAACCGGCCAGAGCCAGAGACGCCCCCATAAGTTTCAAGAAATTACGGCGGCTAACCCGGTCAGTCCACTCCGAGGCCTGTTGGGGAAATTCCCGGTGCAGAAACTCTTGGAATTCCTCAGTATCAGCTAACTCTTCGAGGCTTCGCCAGTATTGCCTACCTTGTGATTCGGCTAGACGGGTTCGGAGCTTTTTCAAATTGACTGGTTCTTCATTGATATCCATATACGTGTTCTTACGGATAATAAGAGTGCAACTTAATTTTTCTTTCAGCGATGGCACACCGAACAGTCGGTCAGTTGGTCAACCTTGATGCCGTATTCAGCCACCAGGTTAAGGCCATTATAATCTGATGGCGGCTCCCATCCCATTGTAAAGACCGCATCAGGAGGCCGGACAAACTTTTCCGGGGCACGATGACAAGCCAGGCACCAATCCATATGAAGTGTCTTCATTTTTGCGATAACCGGCATTTGATCCACCCGGCCATGACAGGTCTCACAACCAATACCTTTATTGACATGAATACCATGATTGAAATATACAAAATCGGCCAGGTCATGGACGCGAATCCATTCTAAGGGCTGGTTGTTTTCGGCACTTGCCCGAACTGCTTGCAACACCTCGGCCTCGGGCGAAACCTGGGCATGACAGCCTATACAAGTTTCTGTGGGGGGGATACCGGCAAAATCAGTTTCTTCAACGGAGGTGTGACAATAATGGCAATCAAGCCCCAAGCCACCTACATGTTGCTTGTGACTAAAAGGCACCGGCTGCGCTTTAGCCAGACCCACCTCCGTCATAACGGGCGATTGGAAAAAATAATAAGCGAATCCAGCCAACCCAACCAAGACAAACACACCCACAAGGAGGCTAATCCTGACAATGATATTCATACTTGGGTGGAAGACCTGGGACATAATGTCTACTCTATATTTATCTTGGTTGAAAGGGAAGAAGCTGTATCACAACAATATTTTGCCCTTACAAAAAATAGGGAGCGCCACTCAATAGCGCTCCCTTACTTAATTTTTGGATGTGGAAACAAAGTAAATGATAGTTACAGGGTTAACCCTGTAACTATCGTATAGCATTAACCCACCACCATTTCTTGTAAGGAACATTCAAAGATCTATTACAATTTATTATGACGACCGAGTCTTCAATCTTAGTGCTGTAAGCCCGGTGATTACCAACGCACCACCAATGAGCAATAGTGTTATCGGCAAACTGGACGAACTATCACCACCGGAGGTAGGTAGAGAATCAGGGGGTACCAGACTCGCCAAGTATTCGGCTATGGTGGCAGCTTCCGCATCACTGACCTGATCTTCTCTAAATGATGGCATGTTCATAAAGGGCGTACGCAGTTGTCTGACAACGCCCTCCGCCGTCGGCGTTTGCCCTCGCCCAGTAATTCTCTCCACTAAGAAGCCCACTTCTCCCTGAGCTTCAGAATGACAGGCCACACACCGCTTTTCAACCATGAGGCTTTGTCCGGCAGGGGCATCGGCAGGCAATTCAATCTGTTTGAAGCCGGGCTGCTCTGGCTTGGGTAAAGAAGCTAAATAGGCTTGGATATCGGTGAGCTGCTCGTCGGAAACTTGCGCTTCGGAGAACATCGGCATGCGGTTGCGAGGGTTGCGAACCTGAGCGATAACTTCCTGGGCTGTCTTGGTAGTTCCGGCCAAGGTGGCCCCAAATATTCCCTCACCCATGTCTCCGTGACACCGCCGGCATTGCCAAACTTCTTGTCCTTCCCAAATTGCCTTACCATTGTCAGGGTCTTGGGCCAAGGCCATAGTGGCGCTTAAGCTGGTCAATACCAGCAATGCTACTACAAAAATGAACGTTCTGTGAATATAAGTCATACTCCTCCTCTCTCATTCTGTATCAAATAGTATAATTGAAGAAAACCTACTACAGGGTAATTTTGGTCCGGGCTCACCCCCTTCTTCCTAAAATTGATAAAACCAAAAAATGGTTGGTGATTAAACGGACTGTAGTTCGGGATTGCCCACTCTATCATAATGGATGTCCAGATTTTCCGTCAAAATCCGAAACACCCCTTAAAACTACGTTTAAAGATACGTATGTAAAACATATTTGGATTTATTTATTCGAAACAAATTGGGGATAATATTCAAAAAATCAAGAATACTAATTGATTGGCTTGCCTAACACTTTATCGCCTGTGGGGCCAGGGCTACCCCCCATCGGTTCGATACTAATGCCAAAATCGGAGTAGGAATTGAGTGGTTCCGGGGAAGAAACCCAGACTGAACCATACCCATACTTGTTTACCGAGAAAACCCCGCCACTTGCTCGTTGCCCATCGTGGATTAACCACAATTGGTATTCGTGTTTGGGATCGAGTACGGGTAAATGGTCTACAACAAGCGTACCGTGCTTACCATCCATGCTGAGAACAATGAGGCCGCTGGCATCCGGTGCGGTCTGTGTACCGGCTAAGTTAATGGTTTGCATCTGTTTGGGCTGGGTAATTGTTTCTAAGTGGTTAACACGCTGCCACAATAATAGGCTGCTGGTTGCCAATGCTATAATCAAGAGGAGGCTAGCTATCCCCCATATGGGGGAAGTATTCCGGATAAAATCTGTGAATACGTTCCATCTCGATGGCGGCGATTGTACCAAAGACAACCGAATACGATTGGCCAACTGGCGCTTCAGGCTTGATGGTGGGGTAGCATCGGGCAAAGCCAACACCAGCCCATCAGCAACGGCCTGATAAGTATATAATTCCGCCTGACAATCGGCACATACTGGCAAATGTTCGGAGACTAAAACCATATCCTCTTCGTCCAGACAGCCTAATACATAGCCAGGTAACAATTCGATGACATGATTATCGGAAGACATTTCAAAATACCTGATTAAACTTTCACTATCCTATTACATTTTCAGACAAATCTTGTGAGACGATACGTAACAACTTCAATCGTGGTCCGTGGCAAGGTGCGATTGAAATCGTGACGACAAACTATCACATATTATCTAAGGTTACCCTATTATACGCAACCCGAAACTGTTTGGATTTGTCATCAGTATCTACTCATCTTGTAACATCTGGCGCAATTTTTGCATTGCCAATCTGATACGTGTCTTAACTGTTCCCAACGGTTGGTCCAGCGTTTCGGCAATTTGGCTGTGGGTGTAACCGGCAAAATAGGCCAGACTCAAAACCTGCTTCTGATCCGCAGGTAAACGGGCAATCGCCGCCAGAATCCGCTCTCGACGTAGGGCAGCTTCTGTGGCCTGTTCAGGATTATTACCATCATACGCAATATTGGATGATGCCTCGTTCCAACTCACACTATACTGCTCTGGGCGTGTGCCTCGACGACGCAACACATCAATCGAGTGGTGGCGAGCAACCGAAATTAACCAGGTACTCACTTTAGCCCGGTCAGGCCGATAGGTCTCTGCCCGCTCCCACACGCGGGTGAAAACGTCAAGCGTTATCTCTTCGGCTGTAGCGTGATCCCCCACCATATTCAAGGCCAGACCAAATATCATACGATTATAGCGGTTATACAGTTCGTCTAAGGCATCTGGCTTGGCCCGCGCAATGAGCAGGAAAAGGGTTTCGTCGGTTAGAGATGAATAATCCACTGGGTTTAGTGACCTTTATCATAAGGTTTCCGCACCCCATTTTACCACATTATTTCACATCACCAGAATAGCCAGTGTCATATGAGACGGACCGATTATCACCATCCAACCAACCTCTAAACAAGATTATTCCCTTTGGATCGGTATATTCTAACTTACGCTTGCTCTGAATAAAGCGTAGAGTTGAGATGATGGAGTAAGATGACTATGATCACAATCGGAACAATGGCAAGTAATGATAGGGGAATAACTTCTCGCCCAAACAAAAAGGGGAAATAGCTAAAAAGTGATATCATTCCAACAACAATGGGGATATAAAAATATTGAGGAAAATAAAATCCAAAGACAATTGAGATAACATCTGCGGGGAAAAAGTATCGATCGTGCATCTTAGGCAGAAAATAGGGCATGAAGACTACGGATATTGTTGCCAGTTGAATCATGGTGTTTGTTGTGATCTTTTCTTTGCTTTTGTAAACACCTGCAGAAAACATTAGAATGATAGCAAGGGTCCAGATTAGACCAGCTGGATAGAAGATATTGTAGAGTTCGTTCGGTATCCACTGGTATAAATTTGGAACATTAGCCGCCAATCTTCTGTAGTAATCAGCCTGGTCAAAGTAGATCATAAATAAATCGACCAAGGGCCGACCTATGACCCAGGCCGGTAAGATAGCCACAATATACACGGCCGGAACTACAAAAAAAGATTTCCAAGAAACAGTTTGTTTCAAAAGTAGAATTAATAGAAATGGGGTAATAAAAATAGCCTGTATTTTGAAAGCAAAAGCAAAACCAAAGGCGATAAATGCAAGCGTTTCTCTTCTGGTTGTCAGGAAATAAAGGCACGCCACTAGACCTGTGGTATAGATAATGTCCGATTGCCCCCAGAAGGCACTGTTCAGAAATACCGTTGGGGCAAACAAGATTGCCAGAAATGCAAAACTTGGCCTAATCCCTGCTGGATATTTAAGACGAACAATCTTATATACGAAGAATGCACAAATGAAGTCAAATACAATCGAGATTAATTTGATAGCAAAAACCTTCGAGAGAGGTGAAAGCAGATAATAAACCACGACCATCAGGTAAAGATATGGGGGGGTGTAATTTGAAAATTTGTATGCCAATGCCCCAAATCCACCGTGTTGGCTGATAAAGTCGTACCAAGGTTCCAAAAAACTCCTGAAATCTCCGGATTCAAACTCTCTCACACTGAAGCGCAAAAGTGCTGCCAAGATTATTCCAATTGCCAGCGTCACATAGTTTTCATAGTCCTTGATCCAAAAAGTCCTACCCATATTCACCCTGACCAAAATGCAAAGATAAATGTATGAATTTACCTTCGCTCATTATGTTGGGATACAGTCAATTACTTCGACTATGATTCGAAGAGAACCTGTCTTTGGGGTCACAATGAGAAATCGTATCTGCCTGGGTGGGCCAGCGCCCACATTTGGCAAAAAAGGTGCATTGATAGTACAGGCTATCCTGGCAGTGGGGGGCATTTGGCTTGTGCTGAGTAAGACATACCAGGCAAATACCCGGTTTTGACAATTTGAGATTGAAAAATTGAACATCAATATCCATAATTCCTCCGACAAATGTGATTTAATATATTTAGTGGGTATGTGTCGCAGCGGTTTGTTGGGGGGCGACCGCTGGTCGCCCCCCAGACCATACAGATTATTGTAGAGTCATGGCGATCAAATCTTAACTATTTTCATTTTAGTGATCTCCATCATCCCCACCGCTGGAGTCGTCATGGTGGTCATCACTACCCCCACCGTTGGAGTCGTCATGGTGGTCATCACTACCCCCACCGCTGGAGTCGTCATGGTGGTCATCACCACCACTGTTGCCACCATCATCACTGCTACCTGAGCCAGAGCCATCACTGCTTCCCCCACCACTGCCGGAGTCATCATGGTGATCATCAACACTGCTGCCACCATCATCAGCGCTACTTGAGCCAGAGCCATCACTGCTTCCCCCGCCACTTCCGGAGTCATCATGGTGATCATCAACACTGCTGCCACCATCATCAGCGCTACCTGAGCCAGAGCCATCACTGCTTCCCTCGTCACTGCCGGAGTGGTCGTCATTAGCATTGTTATCATTGCTGTTATCATTCACAGCTTCGTTCTCATTTTCATTCTCATTGGCGTTCACATTATCATTACTATTCTCATTCACATTGTCATTCACAGCCTCGTTCTCATTCTGATTATCATTGGCATTCACATTATCGTTGCTATTCTCATTTTCGTTCTCATTCTGATTGTCATTGGTGTTTACATTGTCGTTGCTATTCTCGTTTTCATTCACAGCCTCGTTCTCATTCTCGTTCTGGTTGTCATTGGCATTCGCATTGTCGTTGCCATTCTCGTTTTCGTTCTCATTCTCGTTCTGATTGTCATTGGCGTTTACATTGTCGTTGCCATTCTCGTTTTCATTCTCATTCTGGTTGTCATTGGCATTCACATTGTCATTGCTATCCTCGTTTTCATTCACAGCCTCGTTCTCATTTACATTTTCATTCTCGTGCTCAACCTCATTGATACTGTCGTTATTCAGGGTGTTGGCACCTCCAAACGAGTCACATCCAGACAACACCAAAACGAATATAAGGATCACTGTCCCAATGAGTTTTTTAGAAGAACCATATTTGCGTTTCATAATCTTTTCTCCTTAAGTGAATTAATTTATGGTATTACTACTGATAGTTATGAGTGCATAGATCTTTATTGCCAGTTATTGGATCAAATTATTTACTTCTCAGACACTCTTCAACCTCCTTCCTTTCCTTTTATCCCATCAGATTGAACAAGCACCCGAAAAACAACGGCATACTCATCGCGGTAAACTTCCTCCAAGTGAGGATCCGCTTTAGCTACACTTAGAAAATCTTGGTGCTTTAAATCTGTGAGCACATAACCAGCGCCAAAAGTACCGGCAATTATTCGGGATGGCGTGGTAACCTGTCCAGTGGTAATATCTACCCAGAGGTTGTACAATTCGGCGTTGTATAACTGCATATATGTAGGGTCTAGCCCCACGGTATAAGTATTGTGGGTGTTGTAAAAGTACAAGCGCGTGAAATCATCCCAATCCGTTTGGAAAATCCGACTGCCGGCGGGGGTATTTGTTTGCAGCCACAATGACGCATCGGCGTAATATTGATAAGGCTTAGAGGCTTGTAAACTCTTTTGCGTACTTTGAACGTTCCAGAGAATTGTTAAAATGAGGATTATCGTCATCATTACGGGCAATTCCTGAGCCACCCACTCTTTGGCTTTGATCCAATTTCTAAAAAGGGGAGCCCAAGCAAATGCGCAAAACATCAGGGCAAAGGCAGGAAAATATTCTACAAAACGGCGCGACTTGAAAAGCATGACCCCAAACAAAATAGCAATCAAGAGAGCCGTCGCCGTGGCGGTATTCATTCGTTTCTCGCGAAGACCAAGTGCCACAATGCCCGATAGGAAGGCCAACAGAGCAAAACCGGAATTTTGCACCAGAGTCCAAGTTTGATAGGGGTGCCATTCCCCCCCTACACTGACTGCGGTAGGATCGGTAATCTTGGGGAGTAAGTGATGATAGATAAAGAGCAAATTATCGGGAAAGTAGGGGTTGATGAGCACCCCCAGCCCAATACCTAAACCACTATAGACCAGCGGAACCACATTGAACTTGCCTTCTACCAACCAGCGGGCAAAAATGTATATTCCGACCAAAATAAGTATCAGGGGGAAGGCATCGTAGAGCCAAACATATAAGAACGAGAGGGGTAAAAGCCAGCGATAGCGTTGGGTCAGAACAAAATGCAGTCCCAATAGCAACGCCAACAATGATAGGGCTTGGGCACGAGGCATGCTCATGCGGTAAAGAAATGCCTCCGATACACTAAAAAAGCCAATGGCCCACAGGGCAGCAAATGGGACTCGTTGCCCACGTAATACAATCCAACCTGTTAAGAAGGTGAAGGCCGGAAGCACCACGCTGGCCCATTTAGCCCCAACTCGTAAATCACCAAAGGTAAAGGGGATGAGTAAAACATGGTAGAGAAAATGGTGATCGACATAGGATTCGGGATTGAGTACGGTTAAAGGCAGCCAGGGAAAGGGAGGATGTAGCCCTTGCTGGCGCATAATTTGGGCTAACTTAATGTGATAGTAGCCATCATTTCCGGCTAGGTCAGGCGTGGCAAATTGGATGATAGCTAACAATGCGACAAATAATCCAAACAACCCTGTTCCAACGAGAATCGCCGGTGTATTCAAATAATTCAGAAAAAGCTTCCATTTATCTTGATACAATACCTTTATTGATATTGGTAATGACCCTATTTCTTGTGTTGTCATAAAGTTTATGTCTCCATAATTCTTTGAAATATTTAGGCGATTTCAGTATTTCGATGTCTCTACTGTCGTATGAAATTGAAAAAAGTTACGCAAAGTCTTAGGATTGGCGTCAGTTTCATTTAGATTCAAGTTTAATTATCGTTCTTGCTCAGAGACAGGTAATTTGATAAACTACTCTTTTCCTGAATGTTCGACCCATGATTCAAGCCTTTGCGCGTAACTTTTTTGCCAAAATCTCGACATTAAGTGTAACAATGATTACTAACGACGATCAGCTGTTAGTCAGAGCCAAACAACTTGATCCTACTGCCTTACAGGCGCTCCACGAGCGGTTCTATGAACCGGTAGCACGGTATATTCAGTTTAAGGTGGGAGATCTCCACACGGTAGAGGATTTGAGTGGAGAAGTGTTTGTGCGTGCCCTGGAAGGCTTGAGAAGAGGCCATGCCTGGCAGGAGTCGCCTCAAGCCTGGATTATGGGTATTGCCCGCCATGTAGTGGCTGACTATTATCGCAAGCGAGAACGGGTAACTGAAGTTGAGCTCGGTGAATGGGTTACGGCGGCGGAAGAAACCAATCCTTCCCATCAGGCCATGCTGAGCGAGCGTAAGCAACATTTGATGCAGGCTATTCAGCAGTTGACAGAAGATCAACGTGATGTCGTTCTTTTACGCTTTATGGAGGGAATAAATATTGAAGGAGTGGCTAAAGCCATCAATAAAACACCTGGGGCTGTCAAAGGGTTACAATACCGGGCCATGCAAGCTTTGGCAGAAATAATGCGAGACTCACGAGTAGATAGTACGTCAGATGTGAAAGAATAACGATGAATAACGAGTTTTTTGATAACCCGGAAGAAAAATTGGAAGATGCCCTGGCAATGTTAGCCGCTGGCATCACTATTAATGAGATATTGGCCGAGGCTGGCAGTGATGTCGAGTGGCTGCGCTCCATGCTGGAATTAGCGGCTGAAGTAGGCAACTTACGGCAGGCTATTCCAGTGCCTCCGCCTGAAGCCAGTCTGCAAAAATTGTTAGCTTACGGCGAGGATTTAGCCAAGACTTCGCCACCAGATGGACAGTCCACTCTGTCAAAACTGATTAAAAGTTGGTGGTCTCGCTTGTTTATGGGGATGGTTGTGGTCATTTTCATTGGGGGGTTATACATCTTAATCAAAAATACCGCTGTCAACGAATCAACTTCACCTGCTGAAATACCGTTACCGCTCTCAACGGCCACGCCAACTGCTGCCTCACTGCCAATAGAGACCGATGCACCGGCGTTAGTTCCAATTCCGACTGACGTATCCGATTCTACAGCAACCCCAACTGCAACACCCCCACCGGAGTCCCCGACAGCCACAAGCAGACCAGTCATCAATTCAACATCCGACACGATAGAATTGCCACCTACACCAACCTCAACCCCAACTGCGACACCAACCATCTTGCTCATCAAACCCACACCGACCAATCCACTGCCAACTGATGATAATATTAGTGATGGTGTTGATAACACACCAACGCCAACAGTAACAGCCACGATACCCCTAATCGAACCCACCCCAGCGGATAACAGCTCTGACGGTGGCAATGATAATACCAACGAAAATGATAGCAATGGTAGCAGCAGTGATGATAACAACAAAAATGAAAATAGCAACGATGGCTCTGATAAAGGGAATTCCGGGTCTGGTAGTGGGGATGAAGAGGACCACAGCGATGATAATTTAGAGAGCGATAATTCTGATAGCGGGGGTGGTAGCGATGATAAAGATAACTCCGACAGCGGTAGTTCTGATAGCGGGAGTGACAGCGATAATTCCGGCAGCGATAGCGGTGATGAGTAAAACCCACCATCAAGTTGGAGAATCAATATAGTTCAAAGGTGACAGTCACTTAATTAAATTGATTAAAAATTCAAAAAGTGACTGTCACCTAAGTTGTGGATTGCTACTTCTAAGAGCTTTGCAGGATTTGTTTATCCTAATTCCTTCAACCGCGCTTGAACTTTGGCCGCTTGTAGTTCAAGATCGGCTAACTTTTCCCGTTCTCTGTCCACCACGGCAGCCGGAGCTTTCTCGGTGAAGCCGGTATTGTTGAGTTTGGCCCGACTGGCAGAAATTCCTTTTTCAAGCTGCGCCAAATCTTTCTGGGCCCGTTCCCGTTCCGCCTGTAAGTCAATCATTCCGGCCAGAGGCAGATAAATTTCGATACCTCCACTTATCACCTGAGAAACGGCCTGTTCCGGCTTCTCCGAGAGCCGGCCCTCCAGACTCAAGGCTTGTGGGTCCAATCGAGCCAGAGTGGTGAGTACCTCAGCGTGTTTGGCGATCATCTTTTGATGGTCGCCGGTAGCAATTTGAGCAGAAATGCGCTTGCCCGGTTCGACGTTGTATTCGGAGCGAATATTACGAATGGTCCGAATGACGTCAATTAACAGCGCCATCTGGGCTTCGGCCTCTTCATCATGCGAGGCCTGGGTATCGTGGGGCCATTGTGCAATCATCAAAGCTTCTTCGGCGTGCGGCAAATGCTGCCAGGTCGCCTCGGTCACAAAAGGAATATATGGATGCAACATCCGTAACACCCGATCCAGCACATAAACCAGCACCCGACGAACCGTAGCCTGAGCGCGAGCATCGGTGCCATATAGCCGGATTTTGGCAATTTCGATGTACCAATCGGCGTACTCACTCCAGAAAAAGTCGTAAAGTTGCCGCCCTGCTTCGCCAAAGTTGTAATCGTCTATCAACCGATTGACTTCCTCTATCAGCCGGTTGAGACGACTTAAAATCCAGCGGTCGGGCATGGTCAGGCCAGATAGATTCCACGTGCCGCCGCTACCCGTATCAAACGCTGTTCCTAGGTTATTGACCACAAAGCGCGTAGCATTCCAGATTTTGTTGCAAAAATTTCGGTTTGAGGCAATCCGGTCGAGCGACAGGTTCATATCGTTACCGGGAGTCGAGCCGGTTAGCAATGTAAAGCGCATAGCATCGGTGCCATATTGATCCATCACATCTAAGGGGTCAATCACGTTTCCGCCGGTTTTACTCATTTTTCGGCCATGCTCATCACGAATTAAGCCGTGCAAATAGACCACTTCAAAGGGTGCTTTATTGGTATATTCCAGACCACTCATAATCATGCGGGCCACCCAGAAAAAGAGAATATCATAGCCGGTTTCCATAACCGTGTTGGGATAATAACGCTGCATATCAGGCGTATCATCGGGCCACCCCAAGGTAGAAAAGGGCCACAACCCGGAACTAAACCAGGTATCCAGCACATCGGGGTCTTGCTCAATGTTCTTGCTCTGGCAATGAGAGCACTCAGTTGGGTCTTCACGGGCCACGGTCATCTCACCACAATCGCCACAATACCACACTGGAATGCGATGGCCCCACCAGAGTTGGCGGCTGATACACCAATCTCGAATATTCTCCAGCCAATTATTGTAAACCTTGCTGAAACGTTCGGGAATAATTCTGACATCCCCATTTGCCACGGCCTGTAGCCCCTGTTCGGCCAGAGGTTCCATTTTCACAAACCACTGTGTCGAAATCATCGGCTCGACCACTTCTCCGCCCCGTTGTGAGCGCGGCACTTGCATAGTATATGGCTTGACCTCTAGGGTCAGCCCCTCGGCTTCCATATCGGCCCATAGTTTCTCGCGGCACTCAAAACGGTCCAGACCAGCATAAGGACCGGCCTTTTCGTTCATTGTGGCGTCCTTATTCATCACATTGATAATCATCAAGCCGTGCCGCTGCCCAATCTCAAAGTCATTGGGGTCATGGCCGGGAGTTATTTTCACGGCTCCGGTACCAAATTCCATACTCACATAGGTATCATGAATCACGGGAATGGTTCGCTTAAGAATGGGAACCAGGCAGGTCTTTCCAATCAGGTGGCGGTAACGCTCATCGTCGGGATGAACGGCCACAGCTGTATCACCCAAGACAGTTTCGGGGCGTGTGGTCGCCACAGGAATATACTCATCGCTACCGGCGATAGGATATTTGAAGTAGTAGAGCTTGCCCTCTTCTTCAGAGTATT
>Ga0210124_1000217_pt1 | contig 32052 bp, 28 predicted proteins | sample Muzzi_PWC_D2_FD_185554 | JGI IMG/M metagenome (GOLD analysis project Ga0210124, IMG submission 185554) | Wetland microbial communities from San Francisco Bay, California, USA, that impact long-term carbon sequestration - Muzzi_PWC_D2 (SPAdes) | ecosystem: Environmental > Aquatic > Marine >... | reverse complement strand
TTGTACCCGATGCCCGGTTTGAAATAATTGTCACGTATTACAACCAGGGAGAATATGGCAACGTCATCGAACAAGCATCGCTTTTCTTAAAACAAAAACCTTCCAGGGCTCATATTCTCAGAACGTATGTGTTGCTTGGCGACACTTATAAGGCCATGGGTTCTCCAAAAGACGCTGTCAATAATTATATCATTGCACTAAGAAAATCAAAAGATATGGAAAAGGACAGCATTATCAAGAAGTTGAAAGACGCTGTCTGGGAGCTTGGGCCTGAAGATATCACAACTATTTTTAACCAGGTGGAAGATGACGTCCTAAAAGGGTATCTTATGTTTCAGCTTGGGCTTAACTATGCCGAGGAAGAAAGATATGATGAAGCCCTAAAGGTTTTAACGGCTTTTATAAAAAAATTCCCGGAACACGAAAATATGCAACAGGCAAAAAGCCTTATTGCATCAATCAATAAAATGTCTGTTTACAGCCGTTACACCATAGGATGTTTACTTCCCTTAAGCGGTGCTTATGAAATATACGGTAACGGGGCGTTAAAAGGGATTCAACTCGCTTTCAACCAATTTAGTGCCAGAAACCCCCAGCCTTCCATTAAGATAATTGTTAAGGATACGGCTTCTGATCCGGTTAAAGCAGCTGTCGCCGTGAAGGAACTGTTCGAAGAAAACGTTGCTGCTATCATCGGGCCGGTTGTTACGTCCGGTTCCGCTGCCAGAGAAGCACAAAATCATGGGATACCGATAATTACTTTGACACAGAAAGAAAATATTCCCGAAATTGGAGAATATGTTTTTAGAAATTTTATTACACCCGGCATGCAGGTTAAGGCTCTGGTGTCTTATGCTGTAAAGGAGCTTGGCCTTAAAACTTTTGCAATCCTTTATCCTGATGAAAAGTATGGAAAAACCTTTATGAACATTTTTTGGGATGAGGTAATTGCCCATGAAGGCAAAGTTGTCGGCGTTGAATCGTATAGACCGGATGGGACTGATTTTGCCGATCCCATCAAAAAGCTGGTGGGTCTTTATTATGAAGTTCCTGAAGAACTAAAAAATATCGATGAAACAGCGAATGAAGATAAAACCGATAAAGCAACAACAGAAAATAGTGTTGAGACCCTGCTTTCACCCTTGGATGAGGCATCTGAAAGTTGGAATTTAAAAGAGGATGAAGGACCGGAGGCAGTGGTCGATTTTGATGCCGTCTTTATTCCAGATGCGCCTAAAAAATCAGGTCTTATTATTCCGCAGCTTGCCTTTTATGATGTGAAAGATACATTCCTTTTGGGAACCAATTTATGGCATTCAGACACTCTGATCGATATGACCTTCAAACATGCCCAGGGCGCCATCATGCCGGACGGATTTTTTGCCGAAAGCAGGTCGAAAAATGTTAAACAATTTGTGGACAGTTATAATGAAATTTTTCACCAGAAACCCGGATTCATAGAAGCAGCTGCTTATGATACTGCCTTGCTACTGTTTCAAATGGTTAGCCGGCCCGATGTCCGATTTAGAAGTGTACTAAAAAATGAACTCAAGCGACTCCAAGGTTTTCAGGGAGTAACCGGCCTAACATCTTTTGATGACAATGGGGACGCCATTAAAAATCTATATCTTCTTCAAATAAGAGGTCAACGTTTTGTAGAGCTGGAGCGACGTTAAGTGTATGAATTTCGCTTATAAAGCGTACAACTTTCTTAACATAGGATTGTTTTTCATTTTATTGCCGCCCTTCTGGTTTTACACTCGCCTGACCGGTCGCTTCAGCGATGGCTTCGGTCAGCGCCTCGGATTTTATCCCAAACCACTATTGAGAGCCATTTCCGGCTCTCCGAGAATATGGATCCACGCGGCTTCAGTTGGAGAAGTGAACGGAGCGGTGGCGATTGTAGAATCTCTGACACGATTAATGCCGAATTGTGCCATAATCCTCTCAACGACAACAAAACACGGTCAGTCTTGGGCCAGGGAAAGATTTGGCAAAGAGACAACATGTATTTATGCACCACTTGATTTTATCGTTTCTGTCCGCAAAGCACTCTCAGCGATTCGGCCGGATATCCTCGTCTGTCTCGAGACTGAAATTTGGCCGAACTGGCTGTTGGCAACCCGCAGAATGGGAGCGAAAATTGCACTGGTAAATGGAAGAATTTCGGGCAGATCCATTAAAGGATATTTAAAGATTCGGTTTTTAATTCAAGAAGCCTTAAATCAAATTGAAACGTTTAGCATGATTCGGGAAGAAGATGCCCAGCGATTGATGATGCTGGGTGTTCCCAAAAAGAAAATTGAGATCAACGGAAACGCAAAGTATGACCTTTTGTTGCGGCAGACTGTTTCCTCCCTTAAGGATAAAAATGAAAGGCTATATAACCTAAAAGGAAATGAACCGGTTTTGGTCGCTGGTAGCACCCGGGGCTCAGAGCACGAGATCATTGTGAACGTTTATGAAAAAATCCTTAAAACCCTACCAGAAACTCTGCTGATAATCGCACCAAGGCATGTTGAAAAAATTCAGTATATTATCGATATGGTTACGGCTAAAGGTCTATCGTTTCAGTTAAAAACCGACATTGACAAACCTGATTGCTCAAGAACGGCTCCTGTCATAATCATTAATACCATCGGAGATCTGCAATCCACTTACAGTATTGCTTCGATCGTTTTCTGCGGTGGGAGTTTAGAGCCTTTGGGGGGGCAGAACATTCTTGAAGCGGCGGTGTGGGGTAAACCCGTATTTTATGGGCCTTCAATGGAAGATTTTCTGGATGCCAAGGCCCTTCTCGATAAAACGGGCGGCGGTATTCAGGTCAAAGACGATAGGGAATTGGCTGAAAGAATGCTGTATTATCTGACACATCCCGATGAGGCGGATGCTGTCGGCAAAATGGCGAAAGAAGCGGTCATGTTAAACAAAGGGGCTGCAGATAAACATTCGGCTGTCATTTATCGATTGCTTCATCCTTCATCCGTATAAACAGTGATGGATCAATCGTTCTTCAGTGATCCTTGACCGGTGGCCCCAAGGACGCCAAGCCACAATTTTTCTCTGGGATCAATTTTTTTTCGCTTTCCTGCCGAAGCGCTCATGGGGATATGAACAAAGTGATTATTCCAGCGGCCAACCAGGAGTTTTGTTTTGCCTGCCAATCCCGCATGGACTGCATCACGCCCCAAAAAACTGCAGAAGACATTGTCATTGGCGTTGGCGGGAAGGCTCCTTATCATGTAACTGGGATCGATAAATTTTAGGGATACATCGGTGCCTTTGGTATGAAAGTAAGATGTTATGGCATCTTTGAGAAAAAGGCCGATGTCTTTGAGCCTGATGTTTCCGGATTCATCCCGTTCAGTGGTTATGTTTTCAAGAAATTTTTGACCGGCACCTTCTGCCACCACGATTACGGCATGCCCTCTTTGTTTCAACCTTTTTTCAAGGGCTGCCAAGAAGCCGTTCGGCCCTTCAAGGTCAAAATCCACTTCCGGTATCAGTACAAAATTTACATCCTGCTGCGCCAGCGTGGCGGTTGCTGCGATGAAGCCCGAATACCTTCCCATCAGTTTAATAAGGCCGATTCCATTGGGGTATGCGGCGGATTCGTTATGTGCGCTTCTGATGGCCTGGGTTGAAACATCCACTGCTGTATCAAATCCAAAAGAACGAGAAACCAGGTAGATATCATTGTCGATGGTTTTTGGAATTCCGACAACACTGATCTTGAGACCTCTTTCGGTGATGACATCTGCAATCTTTGTAGCGGCCATGAGTGTTCCATCACCGCCGATCATAAAAAGGATGCTGATATTCATCCGTTCAATAGAGTCGACGATTTCTTCTATGGGCTGAGGACCTCTTGAAGATCCTAAGATCGAGCCGCCCATCTCATGTATATTAGCAACAATTTCCGGTTTAAGATCCATAATGTCATGCATGAATTTTGGAATAAACCCTTGAAGGCCGTATTTGAAGCCGTAAATATTTTGAACGCCATAACCATAGAAGAGCTCCAGAACTATAGCCCGAATGATATCGTTTAAACCAGGACAAAGCCCGCCACAGGTGACAAGTCCACACCTGACCTTGCTCGGATCGAAATATAATTTTTCCCTGGGGCCGGCCAGTTCAAAAGCAGGCAAGCTCTGTCCTTTCTGGATCATCTCGTTAATGTGGTTTAAATTTACGTCCATCACAACTTTGTCCGTATCATTTACAAAACTTCGTCTGAGTTCACCCTTTTCCCCTCTTCTGATGGGCGATGGTATCTTAAGGGGCCCAAGCGTCGGTATTGTGGTGTCAATGACCTCAAATTTCATGTTATCCTCGTCTGTACACTGGTTTTTCTAAATCAGGTTCCGTTGAATTTAAATTCGCCTTTGCCTAAAATATCATGCAAGTGTAAAATTCCCTGAACTTTTCCTTTATTGTTTGTTATGGGGAGTACCGTGATCTGGTGTTTTTCCATCATGTTCAGGGCATCATAGGCCGGAGAATTCGGTGTGACAGTTCGCGGATTTTTTGTCATAACGTCCTCAACCGTTAAATCAACAATAGATTTCTTATCAGCAATCAGACGTCTTAAATCACCATCGGTAATAATGCCGACAAGTGTTTTATCTGATCTAATTATAAGTGTTACCCCTAATTCCAGTCTATTGATTTCTATTACAGCATCTTCCAGGGTGCTGCCTTCAGGAACCTGTGGAATGGAAGTTCCCGTCAGCATTATGTCTTGCACGTCACTTGACAGCCGCTGCCCCAAAATACCTCCTGGATGAATTTTTTTAAAATCGCTTGATTTGAAATGTTTCTTATTAAGCAGGGCAACGGCAAGTGCGTCTCCCATAGCAAGCAGCGCGGTTGAACTGGCAGTTGGTGCAAGACCCATAGGGCAGGCTTCCCTTTCCACGCTAACATCGATGATGATGTCACTTTGTTTTGCCAGAGTCGACGTTTTGTCCCCGGTAAAAACAATAGTGGTGCATCCGATTTTTCGTATACTGGGTATGAGCGAATTCAGCTCATCGGTTTCTCCGCTATTGGAAAGGGCGAGAAATATATCATTCGAATCCACCATACCGAGATCGCCGTGCATGGCTTCGGCAGGATGCAAAAAAAGAGACCGTGTTCCCGTGCTGTTTAAAGTTGCGACAATTTTTCGACCCACCAGACCGGATTTGCCGATGCCGCTGATGATCAATCTTCCTTTGGAACTGCAGATAAGCTCAACCATCTTAGGGAAGTTGTCATCAATTCGATCGACAAGGCCTAAAATCCCTTCAGCTTCTATTTTTAAAACCTTTATGGCTTCTTTGATAATCATTTAGATTGTATCCCCATTATCTGATTCTTATTATACCAGAATTTGTATCTTGTTAAATTTTTAAAGAATATCTTACAGGACAATATGCAACTTTTAAATAAAAAATCAAGAGCTCTTTTTTTCCGAAATCCGGAAAAAAATGTAAAATTATGGTTGACAAGCGTTGTTTGCCTGTTTATATTTCGCCAAATTTTCGAGTTTTGTAAAAAAGGCCGGGAATAGGATACCCCCTGGCCTTTTTTTTAATTTCTTTTTGAAAGGGGGTGATTCCGATGGTTTGTAAAACAGTTAGAAATGGTTTTGAGTGCCCTTTTATGACGCCAAAGGGGTGTTCCTACAATGGCGGAATTTGCCATGAGGTTGTAGAGCAATGTAATGGTTGCAATCGAAGCGCTGAGTTCTCATCCAAATGGTATTGCACGGCATGTCCTGATCCTTCGATTAAATGGAAAGCCGGGGACTGCAATTTTGCTTCACATGTTACCAGAACCTCCTCTAAATCAAATGGAAAACTTAATCCGCTCAAAGCATCCAAGAGAGGAAACAGGTAATGACCCTTTTGATCTTAAAATGAACCCCGCTCGCTAATCGAGCGGGGTTTTCATCATTTTAAAATTACGGCCCATGTCCGTATGTAGTTCTCATCCCCCCGATTTTTAAGGCTCTTTTCACTTGACATCATTCATGTCTGCACGATAGAGTTCATCCATAACTCAAGTTTCGAACGGCATTTTATGGCAATACTTTATGAAAATCGATTTCCATCGATCGTCTGCCAAAGGAGGTTAAATTTATGAATCCCATTGCTCATTCCCTCAATCAGATCATCGAAAGCGGTAATCCACATCTTGTGGAAATGCTGTCTGATATGGGAAAGAATCTTTTTTTTCCCAAGGGAATTTTGAGTCAAAGTGCTGAGGCCAAGGAAAAAGCGTATAAGTTAAATGCAACCATCGGTATTGCCACGGAAAAGGGAAGAACAATGCATTTCCCTTCGGTGATGGATTCTATTTGCAGTATCCGGCCTAAAGCATCGATAACCTATGCACCATCCTTTGGGATTCCAGAGCTAAGAAAGACCTGGCAGGATTCTTTATTTATAAAAAATCCCTCGCTTTCCGGAAAAACCATCAGCCTTCCTGTGGTGACATGTGGTATCACGCATGCCATAAGCATGTTCGCGGATATATGGTTAGACCCTGGTGATGTGATTATTTTACCTGACATGATGTGGGGAAACTATAACATGATCCTAAATGTTAAAAACGGAGCGATCATTCGTCATTTCCCCTTATTTTCTTCAGAAGGGAAATTTAATCTGACGGCTCTTGAGGAAACCATCAGGACCGAAGCCGAAAAACATGATAAAATTTCCGTCTTGCTTAACTTTCCCAACAACCCTACAGGATATTCAGTAACCGAGGAAGAAGGAGAACGCATCGTCGAGATCCTTACCACGATTGCTGAAGCGGGTACGAATGTAATAGCAGTTACCGATGATTCATATTTTGGGCTTTTCTATGAGGATCAGACACTGAAAGAGTCACTTTTTGCAAATCTTTGTAATCGGCATCCCAGGATGCTTGCCGTTAAACTTGATGGCGCCACAAAGGAGAACTTCGTATGGGGGTTGAGGGTCGGTTTTATCACTTACGGGTGTCCTGTCAACGGAGATCCTCTGCCGGTATATGATGCACTGGAAAAAAAGACGGCCGGAAGTATCAGAGGATCCATTTCCAATGCTTCCCACCTGGGTCAGACCATCGTGTTCAAGTCCATGCAGGGAGACCGCTTCATGGCAGAAAAAGAAGAGAAGTTCAAAATACTTCAAAGCAGGGCCAGATGCGTGAAAAAAGTACTTTCAGATTCAAAATACAAAGAAGCCTGGGATGTTTATCCCTTTAATTCCGGTTATTTTATGTGTCTTCGGTTAAAAACCGTAAACGCTGAGACCTTGCGTCTTCACCTCCTTGAAAGGTATGGGGTAGGGCTTATCTCTATGGGGGATAAGGGTTTGAGAGTCGCTTTTTCTTGTCTGGAAGAAAGCGACATCCCTGAACTTTTCGACATTGTTCTGAAAGGTGTAGAAGATCTCTCTTGAATTACTCATGAAAAACCTTGTCCTATTTAATAAAATACATAATATCAATCAGTTAAAATCATTACAGGCACTCTACAGTTTTATTTCCGATGCTTCCGTGAGCAGGATCTGCGACTGGCAAATGAACGAATCAAAATCTTGGGAAATACGGGATCGAAGTGCGCAATAATTAGAATCAGATTGAGACAAACCATTGAGGCATTCAACGTATGACGGGACGAACTGACCTGTGGCACTTTTAGGCCGTTTTAAAAAGATTACCCCATCCGTTGCCGACAAAGAGTCTTCCATCGATATCGCTCTTGCCGGCAAATGGACCTTATATTTTGTACTTATCGGTGTTATCGCAGGGCTGGGCTCCGTCGTTTTCCATTACCTGTGCCAGATCGGCGCGCATTATTTTATGGATTTTCTTGCGGGTTATCGACCTCCGGTAGCAGCTGGTGAGCATCATCTCATACCGCCCACGAACACGCCGTATAATCGCTTCATTCTTCTATTTCTTCCGGCATTTGGAGGGCTTCTGAGCGGATGGCTGGTGTATAGCTATGCACCGGAAGCTGAAGGTCACGGGACCGATGCTGCCATCGACGCTTACCACAGAAAGGGTGGTTTCATTCGAGGCCGGGTTCCGATTATCAAGACCATTGCCTCGGCGCTTACCCTGACAACCGGTGGTTCAGGCGGACGGGAAGGCCCCATTGCTCAGATCGGGGCAGGATTTGGATCATTTCTGGCAACCGTATTAAAACTGTCGGAACGTGAGCGTAGAATCATGGTGGCTGCAGGGGTCGGCGCAGGAATCGGCAGCATCTTTCGTGCACCCATGGCCGGAGCGCTTTTTGCCGCTGAAGTGCTGTATCGTGACCCGGAGTTTGAATCCGAGGTGCTTATACCTGCGGGCATCTCTTCGGTGGTGGCCTATTGCCTGTTCTGTCTGGTAAACGGATGGGGCTCTTTATTCGAATCACCGGATTTTGTATTCCAAAATCCCCTGGAATTGGGACCCTATCTGGTTCTTTCACTCGTCCTTGTCGTTGTCGGAGTTTTATACATCAAATGCTTTTATGGGGTCGTACATATTTTTCAAGCCATCAAGATTCCCAATCACATAAAACCCGCCATTGGCGGACTATGTACCGGTCTGGTCGGTTTTTTCTTACCTCAAACCCTGGCGTTTGGGTATGGATTTGCACAAAAAGCCATATACAATGAACTAACGATTCCATTTTTATTTTTTCTTGCCATCGGCAAAATAATTACAACATCATTTTCCATCGGATCCGGCGGCAGCGGCGGTGTTTTCGGTCCTTCCATTGTCATCGGTGGCGCCATGGGAGGTGTTTTGGGGAAGATGTTTCATCAGATCATGCCGGGTGTGGTTACTGAACCCGGCGCTTTTGTCATCGTGGGTATGGCGGGTTTTTTTGCGGCGGTTTCAAATGCTCCGATTTCGACCATCATATTTATCAGCGAAATGACCAATTCGTATCATCTGCTTCTACCGAGTCTTCTGGTCTGTTCCGTATCTTATCTGGCAACTCGAAAATGGACCATCTATGAAAAGCAGGCTAAGAATAAAGTTGACTCTCCGGCCCATACTGGAGAATTTTTTGTGGATATTCTGCAGGCGATCCGGGTCAAAGATCTGATGCATTTGGTAAAAAAGGTGGAAGTTATTCCCAGAGATATGACATTCGGAAATTTCAGGAAGTTTTTTCCCGAGACAAAACAGCACTATTTTCCGGTGGTGGATCAGCATAAAAGACTGGTGGGAATCTTTTCCAGCACAGATATCAGAGCCGTGCTTTTTTCCACGGGAATCGCAAATCTTGTGGTGATGAATGATGTTGCGACCTTTGATATTATACTCACAACACCTTCAGAAGACCTGAATGCGGTTTTGCAAAAGTTTACCGTTAAAAATATCGACAGCCTGCCTGTGGTCAGTGAAGACGATCATGGCGTCCTTATTGGGATGTTGAATCGCAGGGAGGTTATTGCATATTACAATGAGCAGATACAGAATATGAAAAACAAAACCTAAAGATTCTCATTAATTTTCATACAAGATTTAGGTGTCAATATTTTACTTCGATTAAAAATAGTCCGTGTGCCGGAGCAGTGATCCCGGCAAGGTTACGATCTTTGGAAATGAGTATCTGCTTAAAGTCATCGGGTGTAATTTTTCCGAGACCGACATCCACAAGTGTTCCCACGATATTGCGCACCATAAATTTTAAAAATCCGTCACCTTCTATTTTTAAGACCATGTAATCATGGTCTGTTTTTATAAGATCAGCGTTTAGAATACACCGAACCGTGGAAACCCTGGGACTTCCTGTTCCCTCGAAAGCTTTGAAGTCATGACTGCCGATGATACAGCAAAGCGCTTCTTTCATGGCACCCAGATCGAGTTTTTTCCGGATATGCCAGGCGTACTGACGGGAGATAGCGGTAGGGAGTAATCGATTTAAAATTCTGTAATGATACACTTTGCTTTTAACATCATATCTGGCATGGAATTTTTCCGGAACCACTTTGCAGGAAGTTATGACAATATTTTCCGGCAAAAGGCTGTTGAGTCCTTTTAGAAAAGCTTCGGGAGTCAACGATGTGGCGCATCGAAAATTTGATGTCTGGTTCAATGCATGTACACCGGCGTCCGTTCTGCCTGAGCCTATCACAGTAATGCTATCACCTGTCATGATCATCAGTGCATTCTCGATTTCGCCCTGAATGGTTCGATCCGCGGCCTGTCGCTGCCAACCGTGATAGGCGCTGCCATCGTATTCAATGGTGATTTTAAAGTTTGGCATGAGACATTCGGATTAGAATCTGTTGCAGGGTATATTCCCAAGCTGGCGTTCGAAAAATTCATCCATCGAATCGGTGAATTGACTGATCGGATATTCAACGTCACATGACCTGCAACGCAGATAAACCCGTCGTCACGATTTTTGAATCACCAGGCGTTCGTTACATTCGGGGCATCGAGGATGTCGTTTATTCATATATTATCTCTTTAAGGTATTGTCTCACCTGAAGTTTTGAATGCAGATTGACAATATTGTGCTATTCTGTCAAATAAAATGTAAAATTTAATAATATATCATAAAATTTATAAGGAAAAATGACAATGGGAATTATCATGTGCCCTGGTTTTGAGGCTACCGGCATTGCCGCCGGTCTCAAGAAAAAAAACAAAAAGGATCTCGGCCTCATCTTTTCCAAGGTACCGGCAAATGTCGCCGGTATGTTTACACGGAACCGGGTGAAGGCGGCGCCAGTAATTCTTGACATAGAACGGATAAAGTCGGGCGTTTGTCAGGCGATTATTGTTAACAGCGGAAATGCCAATTGCTGTACCGGTGAACAGGGCATTCGTGATGCCAAAACCATGGCACGTTTATCCGCATATGAAATCGGGATTTCAGAAGATCTGGTACTTGTGGCATCAACCGGTGTGATCGGGGAGCCGTTGCCCATAGAGAAGATTAAAACAGCCATCCCTGACCTCGTTAGATCACTGCAACCAGAAGGAATCCCTGATTTGGCCAAATCAATCATGACCACGGATACGGTTCCCAAAATGGTTTCAGGGCAGGGGGTTGTGGAAGGAAGATCTTTTATTGTTACCGGTGTTGCCAAAGGCGCCGGAATGATCAGGCCGGACATGGCAACCATGCTCTGTTTTGTCTGTACCGATGCAAACGCAGCGCCGGAAGTCTTAAAAGAGGCTTTGGTTTCCGCAATAGATCGGTCTTTTAACCGGATTACAATTGATGGAGATACCAGCACAAATGATACGGTGCTGATAATGGCCAACGGTTTGTCCGGCGTGGTTATTGAAAACCCCGGCCATAAAGAAATTTTTCAAAAGGTTATAGACCGGATCTTTTTGGATCTTGCCAAACAACTGGTCAGAGACGGAGAAGGCGTGACAAAGTTGGTCGAAATCACCGTTCGGGGAGCGGTTTCGGATTCTGATGCCAGAAAGGTTGCGGATACGGTTGCACATTCTCCCCTGGTAAAAACCGCCTTTTTCGGTGAGGACGCCAACTGGGGAAGGATCATGGGCGCTGTTGGCAGGGCTGGCGTTGACGTAGATCCAGACAGGATTGATCTTTATTTTGACGATGTGCAAATGGTGAAAGCAGGCATGGGTTGCGGGAAGGGCGTTGAGGCTGAAGCTACAGAAGTTCTCAAAAAATCCGAATTTACGGTGACTGTTCACTTAAATATGGGGCAGGGTTTTGGGTCCATGATTACTTGCGATTTTTCCGTGGACTATGTTAGGATTAATGCGGATTACAGATCCTAAGTTTTCAATTCATAAATGGTTCTTTTTCCGATGAACGGCGTTCTCCGCGGGTTTCCGGCTGAGGTGTACAACATGTACACCTCACCGAAAACCCTTGTGCGGCCTTGTTCATCGATAAAATTACATATTTATGAACTGAAAACGAATCTATTTTTTTTATTATTTATAACTTAGGTTTCGCACCCATAATTTTGTGAAAGTATTTTTCTTTACACCATTTTACTTCTGTTTGAGAAAAGAATCATTCGAGCCGTATGTTTTCAAAATAGGCGATATGCCAGTCAACAGCACATTTTCCCGTGGTGACCCCATATTTGGGATTTTTAGCACAGTTCTTATATAATTTCACATACTTCACAAATTCCAAATATGGGGTCACACTTGCACGTTAAGATTCATATCGCCTTTTTGAGAATATATGGCGATGAATGGTACTTATAAAAAACCATGTCTTTGATGCGTTTACAAAAATTTTTGTCACAAGCCGGCGTCTGTTCAAGGAGAAAGGGTGAGGAATATATTAAAGCCGGGTTTGTGCGTGTAAACCATACGGTAATTACAGAACTGGGTACAAAAATAGATCCCGTAAACGATCGGGTAGAATTTAATGGCAAGGTTGTCACACCGGCAAACGATCTTGTATATATTGCACTAAACAAGCCAAAAGGATATGTGACAAGCTGCAGTCAACCCGGTGAAAAAATCGTGCTTGACCTTATTGATATTCCTCATCGTATTTATCCCATAGGCAGGCTCGACAAGGACTCCACAGGACTTTTAATCCTCACCAATGACGGAGATCTTCACCACAGGCTTTTGCATCCCTCTTTTGATCATGAAAAGGAATACGATGTCACCGTATCAAGTCCCATCACAGATGGAGCGTTGGAAAATATTTCCAGAGGTTTGCCAATGATGGGGACAAAAACAAGGCCTGCAGAGATTACCAGACTGTCTTCCAGACGTTTTCGAATCGTTCTCAAAGAAGGTAAAAACAGACAGATAAGGCGCATGGTTCGAAAAGTAGGAAACCACGTTACAAGATTAAAACGATTGAGAATTTCAAATATAAGACTCAAAGGGCTTGAAGAGGGAATATGGCGCTATTTGACGGAAAAAGAAAAAAAGAAATTGACAAGCTGATGAAAGCGGTTTTTTTCTAATGAATGAGAGGTTTTGAAACAGCTTAAGTAGTTCAGTAGTCGGAGTGTTTTTGTTTGTTAAAGCGCTCCATGGATATTTTTTTTAAAAAAAATATCCATTCCGCTCTCCCCTCTCTCCGAGCCGGGGGCTGATATAATAAGGCTTACAATAAAAACTCCCCACCCTCTAAGTAGCTATAAAACTTATATCAATTATTGATGAACTCGAAAAAAGTCAAAATTGAGACGGCAAAGTAAAAAGTTCAAGTTCAAGGCGTCACGAATTTCGTGTAATTATGAATACTTATGTACGCCGCTGTGAACACGAAATGAAGCGCAACGCAGAAATTGGACTTTTTACGAAGCCATTAATTATTAGGAAACATTAGTTGACACAGATATGATGATAGATTAAAAATTAACATAAAATAAAACATAAATCTATTTCAACGACAAAAATGTTAAATTCCGGAAAGTAGCGTGAGCCAAGTCAGTATTACAAATGTAAAGATAGCCGTGGTCGACGGCGACCTGTTGGTCCGGGATTTTGTATCCACGGTTTTAATGTATTGTGTCAACAGGGATGTTCTATCTTTCGATAACGGCATGGCGGCATGGAGATATATGGAGGGTGACGACAGCCCTGACATCATTATTTCAGAAGTTGACGTGACCGGCTTGAACGGATTTGAACTCCTTGCCAAGTTCAAAGCCAAGTATCCATCCAAAAAGTGCCTTCTGATGTCCGCAAACCCTGACGATGAACAAATCGCCAGGGATTCAGGGGCGGACGCCTTTCTTGCCAAACCTGTGAGCGTAAATGATCTTTTTCGGGTTGTGGAAGCATTTATTGTGTAAAATATTTACAAAGACGCTTAAAAATTCTTCCCTATTATTTATTCCCGACAAACTCACCAGCCTCAAACGTTCCTGTCATCTTTTTTCCAATAGGTGACGTTAGTGTTCCTTTTCCATGCAATTTGTTGTTCTTAAATTGTCCTACATATTTAAGGCCGTTTGAACGAACAAGGACCCCATGGCCATTCATCATACCGTCTTTAAATTCACCGACATATTTTCCACCGCCATGAGATGTAAGAGTGCCCTTTCCATCCATTTCGCCATTTTTAAAATGGCCGACATATTTATCTCCATTTGAAAAGATATAGGTTCCTTTTCCATTTGTACAATCTCCATGGGAACATTCTCCAAAAGCATTCAGAGGAGAAAAACAGAATATCAATAGTAATACTGGTGTTAAAAATTTCATCTTTTTACACTCCCATTTTTATTATATGCGTTATCCTGCCTCAACAGGTATAATGACAATGTTCACTCTTCGGTTCACATCGTCATTTGAAGATATAGGTTGTGACTCGCCGTAACCGACGGTCTGTATCCTAGCCGGATCCACACCCCGCTGTGTCAATACATTCTTGACAGCCATGGCCCTTTTTTCGGACAACGTTTGATTGTATGCTTCAGAACCTTTTGAGTCGGTATGCCCTTCCACTCGAATCGTCGTTTGTGAGTATTTATTTAATATGTCGGCGACTCTGTCCATTTCTCTGTATGCACCGGGTTTAAGCGTTGAAGAATCAAAGTCAAACATCACTTCGGATTTAAACGTGGCGGTTAATACATTCTGTGTTCTCTGAATACTGGCGGCCTCGCTTTGAGCCATTGCAGCCCTCAGTTCCTGTTCCTGCCGGTCCATATACGCACCGACTTGATTGCCGGAAATCCCCCCAACGGCAGCACCGATACCTGCTCCGAGAATCGTCGCTGTTGTATTTCTGCCAATGGCCTGTCCCAGAAGTGCGCCGGCGGCCGCACCAATCAAAGCGCCTGTTTTTGTGCCTCTTTCTTGCTGTGTTGGCCCCGCACAGGAAAACATAAATGTCACAAGAGCTATACTAACAAATACCGTAATTGGTCTTTTCATTAAACATCTCCTTTTTGATGCCTTTAGTGATCTCAAATTGTGAAAATAATTTTATACTAATTCGAGTGTTATTGTCAAGCAACCCCATAATCCATAAGTATCTCTTAAATTCAATAGACTTGATGTAAAAACTTAACGGTTTTATTTCAATTGGAAAAATAGGATAAGTGTAAACTTTTTTAATATCTCAACGTCTATAATTTTAAGACTCTCGAACTTAAAAAAGGATTACTTGCACGGAAAGAAAAATTAATATAAATATAAAACAGGCGGCAAAACCGATGTCGCTTATAGATGGATATATTCAATGACTTCCGAGATTAGCATGACAGTTGGAGATTGGCTTTTGCATAATAATGCGGCGAGAACAATAGACAAAGAAAATCGAAACTCAAAAGCCAAAAGGGAAGAGTCCTCAATGTCATTGAAAGATGTAGATTTGGTTGCGCGGGCGCAGGATGGTGACCAGGCGGCTTTTGAGGCTCTGGTGAAACAGTATCAGGGGAAAGCCTATGCAATCGCCTATAATATGTGCTCCGGTGACAGTGAAGAGGCTAAAGAGCTTACTCAAGAGGCATTTTTACGTGCGTTTCGGAGCCTGAAAAACTTTCGTGGAAAGTCGTCCTTTTATACCTGGTTTTATCGCATTCTCATAAATACATGTTTAGACAGTCGGCGGCGACGTAGCAGATGGGAGGGAATATTTTCCTTTTGGCGACGGGATAAACATGAAAAAGCATCTTCAGATGAAATTAGTGCCCAATATCCGGATCCGAAGGAACATTCGAATCCTATGGACGCGCTAAGTAATAAACAACTTGCACAGGAGATCAGGCAGGCTTTGGCATCTCTTCCCGAGAAACAGCGGGTGGTTTTTCAACTGAAAGTGCTTCATGGAATGCGGATACGTGAAATTGCTAAAATCATGGGATCGGCAGAAGGGACGGTCAAAAGTCATCTCTTTCGGGCGACGCATTTTATGAGAAAAGCTTTACAGGAATGGGCTCAGCCATAGGAGGTGAGCGTATGAAACATTGTAGCGAATGGCAAGAGACGTTATGGTTGGACGTATATGGAGAGTTGTCTCCGCAAGTGCGTCTGAAATGGGAAAATCATCTTGAAGGATGCAGGCACTGCTTTCAGGAACGAACACAATTGCTTCATCTGTTGAAAAATGTGAATGAGGCCGTTCCCGAACCATCCCTTTCTCATGAAGACGCCGGCGATCTTTATAATGGCATCACAGGGAAACTGATAGAGGAACAACGCGGCAAAGTCAGACGCCGGAAATCGTTTTTCCATGGATATATTAAGCCTATTCATGCCCTGGCTGCGTGCTGTCTGTTGATCGTGGTTTTTGGATGGTTCGGCTTAAGGGGGCCCCAGCAGTCAACTCGTGTTGGGACCATCTCGGAACTTGGTGGTCAAGAACAGGTGATTGTCAGAGAAATAGACCTGCTTGAAAACCTGGATTTATTGGAAGAAATGGATACCCTTGAAAAACTGGATCAGGTGCTAAGAAGCTGATTCCTAAATCCTGATCCCTTCATGACGTTGCTTTGACGGAGTTAGGGACATACGTTGGAATTACAGATGATGGAACGTAAATATCGACGGCTAAAGGAGTTTAAACCCTATGTCGCTGCTTTAACACTGGTGCTGGTGATCCTTTTCTCTTTTCCTGCTGTAAGTTTAAGCCGATCGAAAAAAACAAGCAGGGGTGATCGTCTGCAGGATATACAAAATTACCCCAAAAAGATGCGTTTAAAAGATCGGAACAATTTTATTCTCATAGACAAACGTCGGGATTACATGCCCTTGAGCAGAAGGAGTCCATACCTGCTTCTAACAAAAAATTATAGAAACGAATATAATCGTATGTCCCCTGAAGAGAAGAGGATTCTAAAAAAAAGATATCAAGAGTGGGAGTCATTACCAGAGAATAAACAACAAATGTTGCGCCATCGAATGGAAAAATATAAACAACTTCCTCCCCAAGAACGAGAGCGCTTTCGGCAACGGCATCGGCAATTGCAAAAACTTCCGCCGGATGAGCGCTATAAGATTCGAGAAAAACTTAGGAAATGGGACAGTCTGCCCCCTGAAGAGCAAGAACAGATCCGTCAACGATTTCGAGGTCAATAAGGGGTGTGTTGCAATGGTCCTATGGCGTCGGTATCCAGAAAAAATGCTAACGTCGGACAGATGCCCTTTATCGATGGTAAAGAACTTTTCTCGGATGAATCAAACATGCTTCAAAATAAAACTAACCCGTTCGTTAACCGTCATCAGAGGGACAAAAATAATCTCATAACCCAGCATCCGGTAACTTTTTTTTAACATACCGTCAATTCTTGATGCAATTTTATCATCTTCTGATCGAACAGGATCTTTTTCGAAGCAGATTCTGTCAAAGAAAAAAATTTTCTTATACCGCCAAAGCCTGCTCTTTTGAATCGGATCGTCAGGATCTAATCCTTCCAGGATGTAATATCCGATACTGTCCGGTACCGCTCGATCTAGAAAAACCGTTTCTTCTTTACAAAGAGACTGTTCAATCGCGATCTTTTTATACAGAATGTGGCGTTCAAACGATAAGATATCGGCTTTGATTCGGTCAATAATTTCTCCGTTTTTTAGTCTTTCGTCAATATATGCCCGGGCAACCTCATGCACCACCGGATAGCCGAGTTGTTCAAGTTTACGGATGACTGTGGTTTTCCCGGAGCAGGGAGCACCGGTAATCACATGCCAGTTCGTTTGTTGCATGAAATGCTCCTGAATACTTGACGACTTTTAATTGTCGTTTTATGCGATATTTTTCTAATGAACACATTAAAAAATCCGTCACATTTTAGCCTTTTGAAAACATTACCGCTTCGGGTATAATTAAATTTTTGCTGAAAGAACTCGTGAATAAGAGCTCGTAATGAAAGAACCTGCCTGGATTATTGATAAAGGACTCTGCTTTATCAGGGAATTTCATCTATAACGTTAAATCGCCGATGGTTCTTTCAAAACGATCCCTAATCCACTCAGACAGCTTCCAGCCAAAAATTTAATCACGCCTGAAGCTCTTTCTTGTTGGGTCGAAGCTGAAAGCGAAGACCAATGAAATCGATTTGCTTCAAAAAACTAAACTATTACAAAAATCCAAAATTTCCAACGATAACTTGTTTGAACTCAGATGAAATCGGATTATTAATATTATGCGATACAAAGGACCCATTTACAGGCCTCCCAGCGAGGCCGATTCTCTTTTGATTCAGGCCACCATCGGTTGCCCGCACAATAAATGCACGTTTTGCATGGTCTATAAGGATGGTCCAAGGTATAATGTTCGTGATGTGAAGGATATAAAGGCGGATATTTTAAGGGCTCGTGATATCTATGGAGACCATGTCCGAACCCTGTTTCTGCCGGCAGGAAATACCATTGCCATGAAAACGGATGACCTTTGTGGAATTCTTATTTTTGCAAAAGAAACATTCTCGACTTTAGGGCGAATCACGGTGTACGGGTCTTCTCAGTATATCCACCAAAAAGGTCTCCAAGGACTGAAGCGTCTGGCTGATGCGGGCCTGTCAAGAATACATGTCGGTCTCGAATCCGGTGACGATATTATCTTGAAACGGATCAAAAAAGGGACATCCAGTCAGGAACAGATTGAAGCCGGAAGGTGGGTTATTGAGGCCGGTATAGAACTGAGCCTCTATGTTATTTTGGGGATCGGCGGCAAGGATCGGACAGACTCCCATGCCCGAGAGACGGCCAAAGTATTGAATGAGATTGTGCCGGATTTTATCCGGCTCCGCACCTTTGTGCCAAAGATCAATACTCCGCTATTAACGGAAGTTCAGGACGGCTCTTTTCAAATGTTAAGTCCACATGAAGTTTTACAGGAAACGGCATTGCTGATAAAAGAGCTTCAAGCCTCATCCTATCTTACCAGCGATCATTATACCAACTATATTAATCTGGAGGGAAAACTTCCGGAAGGAAAAAAGGGGTTGCTTGATAAAATTAACATTGCACTGAAACAAGACGAATCGTCATTTCGCCCCTTTTTCATTGGAACTGAATGAAAGAAGATAAAAGAGAAAAGGAAACATTCTCGACTATCGACGCTGCCATTGAATACATGTATCTGTATCAAGTTGAAAGCGTTTCGCAAAACCTGCACGGACTTCAACCACATATTTGACCGGCCCGGAAGACCTGTATCTTTGGTTTGACATGGGTGTTGTTGATTCGACGATGTTGACGATGCATCCGTCCCCTCCAATGAAAATGATGTCAAGAGGAACCGGCGTATTTTTCATCCAAAATTTCTGGGGTTCTAAACGTTCGAAAACAAATAACATCCCGCTGCTATCGTCCAGAGCACCGCGTCCCATAAGACCTTTCATTTGGGTTTCGGGTGTATCCGCTATTTCAACAGTAATTGATGCGTTTATAGACTCATCAGAGTGGACAAAATAAAGAATCCCATCTTTACGAATGGAAGCGGGTGGCAGATTAGCTTTAAGTGTCTGATTGTGGTAGGTACAAGCCGACAAGAGCGATATTTCCAAAAAGAAAAATACCAAAACTATCCGGCTGTGTTGTCTGTTACACGTTGATACCATATAATTTGGTCAGTCTGAATTTGAATTTTGCCAGGTCGAAACAATTTATCGCCACATTATCTCAGCATCATTTCTAAGCGGCAGTCTGGGATATTTAAATTTCGGATAACCCACCATCATTGCTCCGAAATTAACATTTCCTTCAGGGAATCCCAATTCTTGTTGCATTGGCGGCCACAAGGTTGCTGCTGCATTGAAATAACCGGCCCAACATGTCCCAAGATCAAAAGACGGAGCCGCCAGTTCCAAATATGTTAAGGCAATCGTACAGGCAGCAGGAGCTGTCCGATCGTCTTTATGAGCATGGGTAACGATAACATGGGGTGCATTTCTGCATATGGGGTCATTTCCTTTTTCCCAAAAAGAAACGACTCGATTCAAATGCATGGCGGCAACCAGCGGAGAATCTTCTTTAATTAAGTGGCGCATCCAATCGATCACAAACCCTGCCATCCGTTGGACTTCATCCCTTTCATATATCACCAGCCATTTGACAGGTTGGAAGTTGTGTCCCGAAGGGGCAAATTTTGATGCATGAATTAATTTTGTCAGAATCTCTTTCTCCGCCTGCTTATTTTTATAATTTCTGATGGACCTTCGATATCGCAAAAAGTGCTCGACCTGTTCCGGGCCAAATAACCAGTCGTCATTTACGGGTTGGCATTCTTCAGGTTTCATAATTGCGTGAGACATGGCGCCATGCGGACAAACAGCCACACAATGTCCGCATTTGATACACAGTTTATCTCCACCATCTATAAGGGAGGGGAATGCATCTTTGTCTTTAAATTCGATGATTCCAACAGGGCATACTTCAGAACAAATACCATCCCGTTCGCATTTTTCTTGATCTACGGTTATCAGGCTCATAATTTTATCCCCAATATAATAGTTTGCTATGATTTACTTCAATTTCTTTTGGTTAGATTGGCATGATGTTGGGTATTTTAAATATGATACAAGAAAAAAGGACCTAGAATATTCTCTAAGTCCTTGTTATTATTTTGGTAGCGGGGGCTGGATTTGAACCAACGACCTTCGGGTTATGAGCCCGACGAGCTACCAGACTGCTCCACCCCGCATCAAAGAAATAAAAAATAAAACTAATCAAATATAGAAAATAAGTCAAGCTGTTTTTTTGAGATCTAATAGCGAAGAAATTAAAGATCTTATCCGGTTTTGCTCGGCGCCGGATGCATTTTTATCATTTTTGTAGCGTAAAAGGAGCCGCTTGGTTCTGCTGGTGTGACCGGATATGATTTCAATAGAGGATTTAGGGATTTTGAGGCATTTTGCCAGGTATTGAACACACATCTTGTTGGCCGCATCATCCACGGGCGGCGCTGTAAGCTTGATTTTCAGTGCGTCGCCATGCTGACCGGTAATCATGTTCTTTGAGGATCGGGGTTGGATAAAGACCTTGAGTATAATACCATTACTATTTTCCTGGAGAAACTTCATTTTTTTCGGTTGTATGCCTAATCAGTGGTCCTGAAGGATAGACAATCTTGAAGCAATAATGGAAAAAATTGGAAATTGTCTTTGAGGTAAAAGCCAAACTGATGAAATAGAGACACAATTAAGATGTTTTGTTTTATTTAATCTCTCAAGATTGTCTTTGCAAGATCCAGAAGTATTATTCCTGCCTGGTGCTTTTAATATTATTGATAATGCGAGTGGAGGAAATATTTTCGGTAACCGGAATCAGTTCCACTCGCCCCCCGTACTTTTCAACGAGCTCACGCCCGAATACTTCTTTGGACGTGTAGTTGGATCCTTTGGTCAGAATATCCGGCTGTATGATTTCAATCAGTTTCTTTAGCTCATGGGAAGAAAAAACCACGACATAATCCACAGCATCTAATGCACTTAAAATTCTACACCGCTCATTTGCATTGAGCACTGGTCTTCCCGACCCTTTCAGTTTTTTTACGGATTCATCATCATCGATGGCCACAACAAGGGTATCTCCCAGTTGTTTTGAAGCAGAAAATAGCATGATATGGCCTGCATGCAAGAGATCAAAGCAGCCGTTGGTCAAAACCAGCCGCTTCCCTTTTTTCTTGAGATTTTCCACGAGCGCCGGAAGTTCGGATAAATCCTTGTATTTGGATGGCAGGCGTTGGTCATCAATTGTTGCAGTTTTAGGTTTTCCCATGAAGATTTTCAAAGCCCAAGTAAGTTCCTGTTTTGACACCGCTGCAGTTCCGGCTTTGCCCACGACGATTCCGGCAGCAGTATTGGCAACAGCCACGCTGTTGTGAATGGAAGCCCCTGATGCAACGGCCAGACCCAATACTGCAAGGACCGTATCACCGGCGCCCGAAACATCAAAAACCTGACGCGCTTCAGCCTGGACCCTGAAGGGTTCTTTTTTTCTTTCGAAAAGCACCATTCCGTCTTGGCCGCATGTGATCAAAAGCTTATCGATATCGATATTTTGAAGAATTTTATATGCTGCTTTTTCAAGGCTTGATTCATCAATAATTTCCACTCCCGAAGCCAGAGCCGCTTCTTTTTTGTTCGGCGTGAGAAGCGATACGCCTGAATATTTCGAAAAATCGAGTCCTTTGGGATCGACGATGATCATTTTTTTGTGTTTTTTCGCAGAAGCGATCACCCCAGAAAGCATGCTCTCGGTAATCAACCCCTTGCCATAATCAGAAATCAAAACCACATCGACATCGGGTATCTTATCTTCTATGTATCGTGTAATTATTTCCAGTGACGACAGAGAGATATCTTGTTTTTTTTCTCTGTCGACCCTGAGCACCTGTTGATTTGCGTGATTTGCGGCTATAATTCTGGTTTTTTGGGTAGTGATACGGCCGGACTCTTTGATGATTCCTTCGGTCTCGACGCCGAGTTCATTAAACATGTTGAGAAGAAGCTGTCCGTTTCGGCCGGTACCGATCACGCCCACGGCTGACACTTTTCCACCCAGCGCCACAACATTGTTCACAACATTGCCGGCGCCTCCAAGAGTAAAATCTTCTTTTTGAACGGCGACCACCTGAACCGGAGCTTCAGGGGATATCCGGTCAACTTCACCTCGGAGGTATTCATCGAGCATTAAATCCCCTATAACAAGGAGACGGCATTGATCAAATTTTGAAATGTCAATCATCATCAGAATTTTTTGCTATAATGTCCATTAGAAATTTGGGGGGTCGCACCACACGGCCGTTATTGTCCATACACGCATGCTTAGTGTACCCGTTGGCAAGGTGTTTTTCACCATCTTCACTGAATATTTGATAATCGAATTTCATACCTGCTTTGTAGTGTGTATCGATAGACGTTTCGATAAGCAGAATGTCGTCATACTGTGACGGGGCGTTAAACTTGCAATGCATCTCGGATAAAGGAAGAAAAACACCTTTTGACTCGATGGACTTGTAAGGAATTCCCATGGACCTGAACATTTCGGATCGACCGACCTCAAACCATCTGAAGTAGTTAGCATGATAAACAAAGCCCATTTTATCTGTGTCGCCGTATCTCACCCGAATTGTGGTATTATGTGTCAGCATTAATTTATAGCTTTCAATTTTCGACTGAATTATTTGACAGGATATTCTCAATAATACTTTTCAGCCCTTCATAGCTGAACGTTACCGGGAATTCCGGGTACTCATTTTTGACATTATCCGGCGGATTAAAAAGAATACCGTTTTCCGCTTCTTTAAGCATGGTGATGTCATTATATGAATCGCCCATAGCAATGGTGTTATAGTTCAAGTTTTTTAATGAAATCACCGCGTTCCGTTTAGCGTCTTTCTGCCGCAGAACATAATCTGTGATAAACCCATCGGGCGCAATGGATAGGGTGTGACAGAAAAGGGTAGGCCATCCGAGTTTTTCCATCAAAGGGTGCGCAAACTGGTCAAATGTGTCAGAAACAACAATGATCTGGGTGCGCGATCTGAGCCAGGTCAGAAATTCCACAGCTCCATCAAGGGGATTCATGGTGCCGATCACTGCTTTGATGTCGTCTATCTTAAGACCATTCTCATCCAGAATCGCGAGACGTCTTCTCATCAATACATCATAGTCGGAGATATCGCGTGTTGTCAGCCGGAGTTCTTCAATACCTGTTTTTTCAGCAACGTTGATCCATATTTCCGGGACAAAAACCCCTTCCAGGTCGGAACAAACAATATTCATATAACCTCACTGTTCTTTATCTATTCAAAAAAAGCCTGGTCCTCACCCGCGTGGCGGGATCTAAGATGGGCCTGGATTTTTTACTCAATCTTCTCCATTTTCATCCTCAATCCGTATAATCACCGGTCGGTCACTGACCACGTCGAGGTCGTAAATATCTGACAAGGCCTTCTGTACATCCGCTTCTCTGGCAAGATGGGTGAGCATGACAATGGGAACCGCATCCTTGGTCCCTCTTCCTTTTTGATGTACGAACTTGATACTAATATCATAATCGCCTAGAATTCCGGATATCTTTGACAAAACTCCGGGCCGGTCCAACGCGGAAAATCTGAAATAATAATGTACTTGTGTTTCTTCCATGGGAAGGATCGGAATTTTGCGAATATGACCCATCTGATAAGATAATAACGGCACTCTTCCCGTTGAGCCCGATAAAAGATTTCGGGCAAGATCGATAACATCCCCCACAACGGCGCTGGCGGTGGGCATCATTCCTGCACCATATCCATACAGCATCATATCTCCGATGGCATCGCCGGAAATTGTAATCGCATTGAGGACGCCGTTGACACCCGAGAGGGGATTGGAAAAAGGGATCATGGTGGGATGAACCCTGGCTTCAATGGCACCCCCGGTATCCTTGGTAATGGCAAGGAGCTTGATTCTGTAACCAAACTGCCCGGCGAACTCGATATCCATGGGGGTAATTTTTGAAATTCCTTCGATGTAAATATCGTCAAAATTGATTTCCATGCCAAAGGCTAAAGAGGTCAGAATGGCCAGTTTGTGGGCAGCGTCGATACCTTCAATATCCAGTGTCGGATCTGCTTCGGCAAACCCTTTTTTCTGGGCTTCCGCGAGCACATCTTCGAAATTGCTGCCGTCTTCAGTACTTTGGGACAGGATGTAGTTACAGGTTCCGTTGAGGATTCCTGCCATGGATTTAATATGATTTCCAGCCAGAGACTCCCGCAAGGACTTGATGATGGGCATGCAGCCCCCCACACTGGCTTCAAAGGCTAGATCTACACCGTGTTCCATGGCGGTTCTGAAAATATGGTTACCGTGAACGGCCAAGAGGGCCTTATTTGCAGTGACAACCGGTTTGCCGTTATGGATGGCTTTTAAAATAAGATCCTTGGCAATCCCTTTGCCGCCGATCATTTCGATAACAATATCAATGTCAGGATCATCGACCACTTTAAACGCATCGCTGATAAAGACACCTTCGTCCAACCGGATACCGCGGTCCGTTTTCTGATCAATGTCAGCCACGCACTTCAGGTTCAAAACAGCGCCAACACGGGAAAGGATCAACTCCTTGTTTTCAATCAGAATCCTCGCAACGCCTGTCCCCACCGTTCCGCAGCCGAGCAAACCCACATGGATTGTTCTCATAGTATTTCCGATCAATTAGGGTTACAGGATCTTTCGAATGCCCCTTATGGCTTGGTTGATACGCATATTGTTTTCTATCAAGGCAAACCGAACATATTCATCTCCATACTCGCCAAATCCCAGACCCGGTGAAACCGCCACGCCGGCTTCATTAATGAGCATTTTTGCAAATTCTACGGAGCCCATTTCTATGTATTTATCCGGAATTCTACCCCATACAAACATGGTTGCTTTGGGGCTTTCTATTTCCCATCCCACCCGCTGGAGTCCGGATATCAGGGCATCTCTCCGTGTTTTATAGGTGTCGCAGATTTCTTTGACGCACTCTTGCGGGCCGTTTAAAGCAATAATGGATGCTATCTGAATCGGTTGGAAAATTCCATAATCCAGATAACTTTTTATCCTCCTAAGGGCGCCCACGATCTCTTGGTTGCCCACACAGAAGCCCACCCGCCAGCCCGGCATGCTGTAACTCTTTGAAAGTGAAAAGAATTCCACACCCACATCCTTGGCACCTTTGACCTGAAGAAAACTGGGCGGCTCATAGCCGTCAAACGCTATATCCGCATAGGCAAAATCGTGGACGATCATAATATCGTGTTCTTTGGCATAATCCACAATTTTTTCAAAAAATTCGATATCAACGATTTCTGTGGTCGGGTTATGCGGGTAACTGATAATCAAAACCTTGGGCCTCGGCCAGGTCTGTCGTGTGGCGTTCATCAGATTATCGAAAAAATTATGGCCCGGTCCGACGGGTATCCCTCTGACGTCACCGCCGGAAATAATCGCGGAATAGGGGTGGATCGGGTAGGTTGGATTCGGGGTGAACACGACATCTCCAGGGCGAATGGTTACAAGGATAAGATGGGATATTCCTTCTTTGGCGCCGATGGTGGCGATGGCTTCGGTGTCAGGATCGATGTCGACGTCATATCTGCGTTTATACCAGCTTGAAATCGCCATTCTCAACTTGGTAATTCCCATGGAAGCAGAATATCGATGATTCTGCGATTTTTGGGCGGCCTCGGTCAGTTTATCTACAATGTGTTGTGGTGTGCCGATGTCGGGATTTCCCATTCCAAGGTCGACAATATCCATCCCTGCGTGTCTGGCATCCATTTTTATTTTGTTGACGCTGGCAAATACATACGGTGGAAGACGATCGAGCCTGGCAAAAGTTTTCATAACCATACCCTCTTTAAAGTAATTGTTTTAAAAATTTAAAGGCAAGTTTTGCATCTTTATTTACAATACAAAGTATTTTATGTCAAAAAATTTGTTTTGACTTTTAAATGAACACGAATTAATTTTCTATTTTAACGGTGATCATCGAACCATTTAAAAGGGATAAACATGACAAAACCAATGACGTATGCGGATGCAGGAGTAGATATTGATAAGGCCGACGAATTTGTCGGAAGTATTAAAAAAATTGCCAAACAGACCTTCAGATCCGGCGTTATCAGCGAAATAGGGGGATTCGGCGGGATGTTTTCACTTAACATGGCCAGCATGGAAAGTCCGGTCCTCGTGAGTTCCACAGATGGTGTTGGAACTAAACTCAAAATCGCTTTTATGATGGGAAAACACGATACTATCGGCATTGATCTTGTTGCCATGTGTGTGAATGATATCATTGTTCAGGGTGCGAAACCACTGTTTTTCCTCGATTACCTCTCCATGGGAAAACTTGAAACCAAAACCGCTACGGATGTCATTACTGGTATCGGAGAAGGATGCCGGATGGCCAAGTGTGCTCTTATCGGCGGTGAAACTGCAGAAATGCCGGGTTTTTATAAAGATAATGAGTATGATCTTGCGGGTTTTGTGGTTGGTCTTGTTGAAAACGACAAAATAATCGACGGCTCGGAAATTCATGTCGGCGATCAAATTATCGGAATTTCGTCCAGTGGGCTTCACAGCAATGGATATTCGCTGGTACGAAAAGTCTGCTTTGATGTTCTCGGATTGGAGATTGACACGTATGTAACGGAACTCGGCCGAACCATCGGTGAAGAACTTCTTACTCCGACCCGTATATACTCCGAGACCATTCACAGCATTATCAAAGATTTGCCTATTTTCGGTCTTGCCCATATTACCGGCGGAGGAATTACAGATAATATTATTCGAGTTATTCCGGACGGTTGTAATGTTGTCTTGCGTAAAAACAGTTGGGAGGTACCGCCTGTATTTACATATTTGCAGCAGGCCGGCAATATATCGGAAAAAGAAATGATGCGAACGTTTAACAATGGAATCGGCCTGATTGCTGTTGTTCATGAAAAGAGTGCCCAGGAAATTCTGGATCGTCTCATCGCCATGAAAGAGAACGCTTTTTTTATTGGAGAGGTTGCGGAACGAAAGGGGACGGAAGAGCGGGTTCAGTGGGTGTGAAAATCGGACATACCGACAATAAACGAGGCGTTTTAAATATTAAAAACCCATTCTTAAAGCTGATGAAATGGATTGAAAAAGCACAGAAAGGAAAAACCGTCTGCAAAGGCTGAGCAGCAAAAAACACCGGTGCCGGGAGCGCAACGGAAAAAATAAAGCAGAAATGATAATCCTCGGCATTGAAACATCCTGCGATGAAACCGCTGCGGCTGTTGTTGTTGGCGGTAAAAAAATACTATCTTCCATTATATCGTCCCAGACCGACATACATCATCCTTACGGCGGCGTTGTGCCTGAGCTGGCTTCGAGGAAACATATTGAAGCGATTGCACCGGTGGTCAACAAGGCATTGTCTAATGCAGGTATTGATTCAAAATCCCTTGATGCCGTTGCGGTAACCCACGGGCCCGGACTCATAGGTGCCTTGCTGGTGGGATTCTGCTTTGCAAAAGCGTTTTCATTTGCACTTGAAATCCCATGGGTGGGTATCAATCACCTTGAAGGCCATATCAATTCGGTATTCCTGGAATCCGATCCGCCGCCTTTTCCCTTTGTAGCACTGCTGGCCTCCGGCGGACATACCAGTATCTACCACGTTACTTCTCACACCAGATATGAACTTATGGGACAGACAAGAGATGATGCTGCCGGAGAAGCCTATGATAAGGTGGCCAAAATGCTTGGCTTCGGCTATCCGGGGGGTGCTGTAATCGACCGTCTCGCCCAAAAAGGAGAACCTGACAATATTTCCTTTCCCAGGCCGTTTATAGATAAATCAACCTTTGATTTTAGTTTCAGTGGACTTAAAACCGCTGTAATGCGATATATTCAGATACATAATAATGACTATTTGCACAGGATTCCCGATATTGCAGGAGGATTTCAAGAGGCAGTGGTGGATGTTTTGTCTTATAAAATTGTTCATGCTGCAATGGCCAAGGGATGCGACCATGTTGCCTTGGTGGGGGGTGTGGCTGCAAACAACCGTTTGAGGGAAAAAATCAGGCATGATGCCAAAAGCAAAGGGCTGGCGGTTCATATTCCTTCCGTCGAACTTTGCGGTGATAATGCCGCCATGATTGCCGCCATCGGCTACCACTATTTAAAAAATGGTGTTTCATCCGACTTTGGGGATGATGTTTTTTCAAGAGTCAAAAGGTAAATTATATGTGAAGGTTTTGAATCGCTCAATTTAGGTTTCATAAATTACAAAATTTATAAATAACCGTCGATTTGATCCATGGGAATCTCTAAATCCATATTCCGGTCTCCAGCTCGTATCGTTTTAATTGGATTCGCACTCCTGATTTTCATCGGGACGATCCTGCTGATGCTTCCCGTTGCTTCCACGCATGAACACATTGGGTTTGTAAACGCGCTTTTTACTTCAACCTCTGCGGTATGTGTTACCGGTCTTGCGGTTGTTGATACGGGAAACGCCTTTAGCTTATTCGGACAAGCTGTTATTCTAATGCTGATTCAAGTCGGGGGTCTTGGTATCATGACCATGTCGACACTATTCCTCATGCTGGCAGGGCGAAGACCCGGTCTAACCGGTCAGATTTTGGTGCAGGATACCTTTACGCATTCCCGGGAACGAAGAATTTCCGGCATACTCAAGGATGTTGTCCTTTTTACCTGTGCGATTGAAGGGCTTGGCATGGTCCTCTTGTTTTTCTGTTTTCTTCCGGGAAATGACGTACAAAGATCGCTGTACTTGGCCATATTTCACTCGATCAGTGCATTCTGCAATGCCGGCTTTTCCGTGTTTTCAGATAGTTTTGTCTCATACAGGGGAAACTGGGTGCTGAACCTGGTGGTCTGTTTTTTAATTGTTGCCGGAGGTCTCGGGTTTCTGGTGCTTTTTGAGCTGAAACAAAAGTTTTTCTTTCAGCACAGCGCATTGTCACGACTCAGCCTGCATTCAAAGCTCGTGCTGTCGACCACGGCCATTTTGATTCTTACGGGTGCGCTTTTAATCCTTGGTATGGAATGGAAAAATACCCTGGAACCGCTTTCAATTCCCGACCGGTTTATGGGGGCTCTTTTTCAATCCATTACCGCCAGGACAGCCGGATTCAACACAGTGTCCATTGGAAATATGGCCAACGAAACGCTTTTCTTGATAATGTTGCTGATGTTTATCGGTGCATCTCCGGGCTCGTGCGGAGGGGGTGTTAAGACCACCAGTTTTGCAACTCTCGTAATGCTGGGGGTTTCCCGTTTTCGCGGACAGGACCGTCCCCAGTTGTTCAAACGAAGCATATCGGCTGCCAGTATCGGAAAGGCTGTCAGCGTTATCATGCTCAGTGCCATGGTGATTTGCGTCGGTATCATGCTCCTTCTGATGACTGAACTTGGAGGTGCGGGACATCCGGAGAGCCGTGGTAAATTCTTGGAGTTACTTTTTGAGGTGGTTAGCGCTTTCGGCACCGTGGGGCTTTCCACAGGAATAACCCAGGGACTCACTGTAATAGGCAAAGTCATTGTGTCCGGTATAATGTTTGTGGGACGTCTGGGACCATTGGTGGTGGGTGTGGCTTTAAGCCGAGATACCATATCCCGTTATTATTATGCGGAAGAAAATATTATGGTTGGATGAGGTAAAACATGAAACAGTTCGCTATCATTGGACTTGGAAATTTTGGGTATTATCTGGCCACACACCTTTATGAAAAAGGACATGACGTACTGGCCATCGATAAAGATCCCAAACTGGTTCAGAAAATCAAAGACCATGTGACGCATGCTGTGGTGGCAGACGCTACAGACAGTAAAACCATGGATTCCCTCTCGATTCATGAAATGGACGCTTCCGTGGTCTGCATCGGTACGGACCTCGGCGCTTCGATTCACACTACGCTGATCCTGAAGGATGTCGGGGCCCGGCAGGTATATGCCAAGGCAATTACAGAAACTCATGGCAGAATACTCCGTAAAGTCGGTGCTCAGGAAATTTTATTCCCTGAAAAAGACCTGGCCATATCTTTGTCCGAGCGATTGCACAATCCGAGCCTTCTGGACTATTTACCCTTTTTTGAAGGGTACTCAATCATTGAACTGAAGCCTAAAGAGAGTTTTTTAGGAAAGGAACTGAAAGAGCTTGATCTCATCAACAAGTACGGTGTTCAGGTGATTGCGATTAAAAAGGTGACTTCAGGAAAGCTATTCATGATCCCAACCGGAAAGCATGTTTTGAAGGGAGACGAGGTGATGATTCTTTTAGGGCCAAACGATGGCCTTGACTTACTTCGACAAAAATAGGAATAATATGGTTAAATTCGCAACGCGTCGAATTCACAATTCATTAGGGCTGATGTTTTAATAATCAGCTGTTTTCATATTTTAAAATAGCCTCCGTGCTGCATGCGTTTTAGGGTCGATTGGAATTTTTGGGGTATCAATGGGAAATGATTTAAAATCTGAAACGGTTCCGAAGCCAACTCCGGAGGAATTGTTTTTCGGGCATGCCCCTAAAAAACGGTTGAATCAATGGCTGGCCACCGGGATTTGCGGGAATGACATATCCTCTTCCTGCCTGTATGTATCGGCCATCGCAGCGGTTTTTGCAGGGGTCCTTGCGCCGGTAGTTCTGCTGGCCGTTGTGATACTCCTGTATCTTTATAAGAAGGTTTATACTGAAGTAGTGGAAGCTCTTCCGCTAAACGGCGGAACCTATAACTGCCTTCTCAACAGCACTTCCAAATTTGCCGCTGCGCTGGCGGCCTGCATGACCATCCTTTCCTATATTGCAACAGCGGTGATTTCTTCTAAAACCGCTGTTGAGTATTTGCATTCGATATTTCCGACATTTAGAGTTTTAGAAGGTACGATCATTGTTCTTGGCATCTTTGCGGTACTGGCCATCATCGGGATCACCGAATCCGCGGTGGTCGCCTTAGCAATCTTCATTTTTCACATTTCCACATTGACGGTCTTTTGTGTTTTAGGATTTATCAGCATACCTTCGGATTTTCACATTTTCAAAGGAAACCTGGCCACGTTACCCATGGGACAAGATCTTTTGATCGCGGTCTGTTTGGGATTTTCTGCTGCTTTGCTGGGCATCAGCGGGTTTGAAAGTTCGGCAAATTTTGTTGAAGAGCAGGATGTGGGTGTTTTCCGTAAGACCTTGCGCAATATGTTGATCACTGTGGCCGTATTTAACCCCTTAATTTCCATTTTATCCCTGAATCTGTTACCCCTGGAACAAATTATTTCCAACAAAGATTATCTCCTTTCTGAGATGGCCCATCTCATGGGCGGTGATACTTTAGCGTTGATTGTCGTTATAGATGCCGCTGCCGTGCTTTCGGGGGCGGTTTTGACCAGTTTTGTGGGGGTCACCGGCCTCGTACAGCGTATGGCTCTGGATCAGTGTTTGCCACAATTTTTGTTGAAAAAGAACCGAAGAGGAACTTCCCATCGCATTATTATCAGCTTTTTTATCCTCTGTTCATCGATTCTTCTGGTTACAAAGGGGAGCCTTCTTTCTCTGGCAGGGGTCTATACCATTTCCTTTTTAGGCGTTATGACCCTTTTTGGCATCGGGAACATCCTTTTAAAAATAAGACGAAAAGAACTTAAACGAACTTACCGGGCCGGATGG
>Ga0210124_1000215_pt1 | contig 32247 bp, 25 predicted proteins | sample Muzzi_PWC_D2_FD_185554 | JGI IMG/M metagenome (GOLD analysis project Ga0210124, IMG submission 185554) | Wetland microbial communities from San Francisco Bay, California, USA, that impact long-term carbon sequestration - Muzzi_PWC_D2 (SPAdes) | ecosystem: Environmental > Aquatic > Marine >... | reverse complement strand
GCCCTGCAGCGCGTCGGCGAGCTCACGATGGAGAACGAGCTGTTGCGCGCGAGGTGCCAAGCCAAGGCCCCTTTGGCCCAGCGGAGGTCGAAGAGATGAGTGCCGCGATCTCCCCGACCACCGGCCGACGCTACGGAGTCCAGCGGGTGTGTAACGCCTGGGATGTGCCCCGCTCCAGCTTCTACCACCACCGCAAACGGGCGGCCAAGCCGGCGCCGTCGCTTAGCCGACGCGGCCCCAAGCCCACGATCTCGGATACGGCGCTCCTGGCCGCCATTCGGGCCGACCTGGCACGCTCCCCGTTTACCGGCGAGGGCCATCGCAAGGTCTGGGGCCGCCTCCGGGTCCTCGAGGGGATCCGGGTCGCCCGCAAACGGGTGCTGCGCCTCAGGCGCGAGCAGGGCCTGCTCTCCCCGTCCCGCCACTCCCCTGCGGAGCCCTCGGCCCAGAGGGAACCATCACCACCGACGCCCCCAATGTCCTCTGGGGCACCGACGGCGCCCGTGCCGTCACCCTCGACGACGGCTGGGTGTGGATCTTCTCGGCCGTCGAGCACTGGAACGGCGAGTGCGTGGGCATCCATGTGGCGAAGAAGGGCGACCGGTTCGCGGCGCTGGAGCCCGTCGCTCAAGGGCTCACGCGCCTCTACGGCGCGGTCACCGCGGAGGTGGCCCGTGGCTTGTCGCTGCGCATGGATCATGGCACCCAGTACCTCGCCGACGACTTCCAACACCAGATCCAGCACTGGGGGATCACCCCCAGCTTCGCCTTCGTCCAACAGCCCCAGACCAATGGGGTGGCGGAGCGCTTCAACCGCACCTTGAAAGAACAACTCCTCCACGGCCGAACCTACCGCAACGTCCAAGAACTCCGCGCGGCCGTCACCGACTTCGTCCACACCTACAACACCCACTGGCGCCTCGAAAAACTCAACTTCCTCACGCCCGTCGAGGCCCGTCAAAAATACCCGCTACCCGAGGCCGCATAAGACAACCCTGTGTCCAAGGAACCGGGTCCGGTACATCGGGAATTAATCTCCGGATCTACCGTCGAATACCGGGTCGACCATCGACGAATGGTGTCGATGGTCGACCCGGTCCGGAAACGGGCGGCGACCTCCCCGGTCAGCCCCCTTGGAGCGGTCACCGCTGCCGGCAGCGCCTCCAAGAAATCCTCGCGGCTCGCGATCATCCGCCCGCCGCCGCCCCACGTTCGCGGCACACCCGCACCGCGGCCTGCGTGAATTGACGCACCGTGCCGCGCCATCCCGCAGGATCGTCTGGTCGCTGATCATCCCGATCCATCGTGGAACGGCGGATCACGGCCAAAAACCCTTTGTTCTTGAGGTGTTAAGTGGTGTTGTGCCGGTACGCCGGGCAGCAGCGGCAGCAGGCCCACAAGCCCTGGAGGTTCCTGCGGCCAGACGCCGCCTAGGTGTTTCAACCCAATCGACTCTCCGGCGCGACCCGATCACCGCACCGATTCAGGGTAACATCCTTTTATTTTTCAATAGATTGAGAGTCACTGCCACGCGCAGCATGGCTGGTACGTATATTGCGGTCGATCCGGCAGGCCGAACCCATTGACCTCAATGACACCTCTAGTACGGGTGAGCCCGCCAACCCGGGAATGACTATCGAGGACGGGCTCTCCCAGATTTATGAGGCCCTACCCGACGGGAGGCGGATCCCACCCCGCCACCCGGAGGATGAGGGACAGCGTACGCCGTTGGAGCAAATGACCCATCTGAAAACATCGCCCGGATCGGTCGTGCAACGCGCCCTCGCGACACCGTGACCATGCCTAGCCGCGCACTAGTCCTTCCCTTCCTCCTGCTGTTGATCGCGCCCGGGTGTCACGAGGCCGAGCCGGAGGTTCGCCAGGCTGTCTCCCAGGTCCCGCCTCTCCGCATAGGCCTCATCCCCGAGCAAAACATCTTCCGCCAGCGCGAGCGTTATGAACCGTTGCTTAACTACGTCGGCGACCGACTCGGTACCACCGTCCACGTGGATATCCTCCGCCACTACGGAAGCGTGCTCCGCGACTTCGCCGACGGAAAATTGGACGGCGCCTTCTTTGGCAGCTTCTCCTACGTCCTCGCGCACCATCAATTGGGCGTCGAGGTCCTGGCCCGCCCGGAATCGCTTGACGGCACGTCCACCTATCACGGCCTCATCTTCGCCAAGAACGGCAGCGGCATCACCACGCCCGCGTCCATGAAAGGCAAAGTCTTCGCCTTCGTCGACCGGGCCACCAGCGCCGGCTTCGTCTTCCCCCTGGCCTACTTCGCAGAACACGGGATCGCCAACTACGCTACGTTCTTCTCGGAAACATATTTTGCCGGTAGCCACGACGCCGCCATCTACGATGTCCTGGAGAGTCGTGCCGACGTTGGAGCCGCCAAAGACACGGTCTTCCAGCGACTCGCGGCCACCGATCCGCGTGTAGCCCGGGACCTCTCGGTACTCGAGCGCTCTCCGGGTTTTCCGGAAAACGCCCTGGCCATCCGCGGCGACCTCGACCCAAACATCCAGCGCCGGCTCAAAGAGATCCTCCTGCTCATGCACGAAGATCCGCGCGGACAGGCAATCCTCAAGGAATTCGGTGCGCGCCGCTTTATCGAAACCAGTGATGCCGATTTCGCGCCGCTGATGGGCTATGTCCGCGCCCTCGGTCTCGACCTGTCAACCTATAACGACCGCAACCAAGAGGCTACGGAAGAAACCCCACAGGGAAACGAACCCGACGAACGAACGCTCCCGCAAGCGCCGCGATGAGAAAGACGATCCTGATCGCTGCGGTGGTGGTCTGCCTGGCATTCGTCTTGGGCGGGATTGCCCTCCTGAGCATTTATCGCAACAACATCTTGACGCTGAACGAAATCATCAAGCTCTACCAAGTTGCCGTGCTGCGCGAAAGACTACTGGTGGAAGTGGAGAAGGTGCAATCGGAGCTCCGGTCCAAGGACACGCGCTTCTCATCCGGCCCGGATACGATCGTGCAGGCCGTGGTGCAGATGGGCGAGCTGGCACGCCAGTGTTCGAGCTGCCATCACACCGGAGAGGCCCGCCGACGCAACCGCGAGGTCGTCACGCATATCCGTGACTACGACGACGCGATCAGCCGAGTGTTGACGATTCGGGCCAACGAGGAGCGAGTGGACGAGGCCGAGAATGCCGCGTTTATCGTGGGCGTGGACCTCATCAAAAGGCTGCGGCGCATTCTCGATCATGCCTCGGCCAATCTTGAGGAGCGAACGCACCTCGTCCTGACCAACATCGATCGTACGTTCAATATACTGCTTGCCTTTCTTGTCATCGGCACGGTCGTTGTGGTGTCGCTAGCGCTACTATTCATACGGTCTCTTACCAGGCCGATCGCGGTCCTGCTGGAGGCCACGCGGCACCTCAAGGCCGGTGATCTGGATCACAGGATCACCGGCCTGCGGCAAGAGTTCTCCATTGTCGGCGACTCTTTTAACGACATGGCGGGGTCCCTGAAACAACAGATGGAAAAGATGCAACACACCGAGCAGATGGCGGTATCGGGGCGCTTGGCGACCGGCTTGGCGCACGAGATCAAGAACCCGCTGACCGGTATCAAGACCTCCCTCCAGGTGCTCGCGGAAGAGACCACGTTGCCTGACGAGGACCGGGAGATGATCGCCCGCGCGGGGGAAGAGATTTCACGTATCAACGTGCTCATTAACGGTCTGCTCGACTATGCGCGGCCACGGGAGCCAGCGTTTGAGGAAGTCGACGTAAACGAGGTCGTGGAACGAGCGATTCTCTTCTCTCACAAAAACGACAACGGCGCGTCGGACCGGACCAGCGAGAGGCACGGCGAGGTTCTGGTGCGCAAGGTCCTGGCGGACGGTCCGCTGGTCGTGGTTGCGGACCCAGCACAACTCCTACAGGTTTGTCTGAATCTGCTGCTCAACGGATTTGAGGCCATGCCGGCCGGCGGCACCCTGACCGTGATGACCGCCCGCGACGCCGGTCAGGTAAGCATCACCGTCAGCGATCAAGGGCATGGCATACCCACCTCGGACCTGGACAAGATCTTCGAGCCCTTCTTCACCAAGAAGAGGCGTGGCACCGGCCTCGGACTCGCCATCAGCCAGGAGCTGGTGCTCCGTCACGGGGGTACCATCGTGGCCTCCAACTCCGAGGACGGGGGCGCGCAATTTGCCATTCGGCTGCCGGCCAACGGCAGGCTGCAGGAGGGTCATTCATGACGGCCAAGGCGAAGGTATTCATCGCAGACGACGACGAGCTCATCGTGGCAACCCTCTCACGGGCCTTGAAAAAGGCGGGCTACGACGTCCGAGGTGCCGGCAGCGCCCGTGGCCTCGCCGATAAGATCAGTGCCTGGTCACCGGATGTCGTGTTGCTCGACATCGGGCTTCCGGGCGGCGACGGACTCGACGTGCTGAAGGAGATCGCGGCGCGCGGGATCGAGACCGAGGTCGTGATGCTCACGGCGGACAACAGTGCGGGCACGGCGACACGAGCGATGAAGGCGGGCGCGACGGATTATCTCACCAAGCCGTTCGACCTCGACGAGGTCCGCCTAGTCGTTGGCACGGTGGCGGAGAAGCAGCGGCTCAAGCGGGAGGTCGAGTACTTACGGAAGACCGAGGCCCAACACGGCCAGCGAGAGATCGTCGGCGACTCGCCCCTGATGCAAGAGATTCACGAGAAGATCGCGAAGCTCGCCGCGGCCGGGGTCGATATCGTCCTCATCACCGGGGAGAGCGGGACCGGCAAAGAGCTCGTCGCGAAGGCCCTGCATCGCGCATTGCACCCGGACAGCAGCCCGAGTTACGCACCGTTCATCGGTGTGAATTGCACGGCCCTCCCCGGGACGCTGATCGAGAACGAGCTGTTCGGCCACGAAAAGGGGTCCTTCACCGACGCGAAGAAGGACAAGCAGGGGCTTTTCGAGCTGGCCGAGGGCGGCACCCTGCTCCTGGACGAGATCGGCGATATGCCGATGGACATGCAAGGCAAGCTCCTGCGGGTCCTCGAAGAGCGCACATTTCGACGGATTGGTGGGCGCGAGGACATCGCCGTCGATGCGGCGGTGGTGGCGGCGACCAATAGGAACTTGCAGGAACTGGCCGAAGACGAGCGTTTTCGCGGCGACCTGTTCTATCGCCTCAGCGCCTTTACCCTGCACATCCCACCGCTTCGCCAGCGGGGCGATGACGTCGTCACCCTCGCCCGGTTTTTCCTGGCTCGCTTTGCCGGCAAGTACGGCAAACGGTCCATTCAGGGGTTCTCCCCGGCGTGCGAGCAAGCGCTCCTGTCCTACCCATGGCCAGGCAACGTCCGGGAGTTGCGCAACGTCATCGAACGGATCGTGGTCCTCGAGAGCGCAGAGGTCATCGGCATGGAATGTCTACCGCCCGAGATCCGTGGCGCGGCCACCACCGACCCATACGCACTGGAGCGGTGTTTCGTGCTGCCAGCGCAGGGCGTGTCGCTGGACGCGATCAAGAAAGACCTGATCCTCCAGGCGCTCGAGAAGACCCGCCACAACAAGATGGCCGCGGCCGCCCTCCTGGACGTGACCTACGATAGCCTGCGCTATCAGATGAAACGCTTTCGCATCTCGTGACGGCGGGACGCGAGCGTGTCGGACGGTAGACACGCCCCGCCGAACGTTCAGGACGCACACACCCTTCGAACGGAGGCGGGGGGATCGCTCGTCTCACTCGTCGAAGGTCCCTGGCAGCGTAGGGCGTCCTTTGGCGGCCTCTCGCAGGATGTCGTTGGCCAAGACCAGCTCCCCCACCTTCTGCTTGAGTCGCTTGAGCTCCTCTTCCGGCAACGCCTCTTCGTTCCGGGGGCGGGAGCGAAGCGCATTCTCCGCGCCCAGTAGAAAACCTGTCCCTCCACTCCTCCACCTGGGCCACCTCGGTCACCGTCAACCCATGCTGGCGCGCCGCCTGCGCCAGCGAGGTCCCGCCTTTCAAGCCGCTCAGCACCAAAGCGGAGCGTCTTGGCCATCTAACGCTGCACCGCTTCGAGGAAGCCTGCGTTCATCCGTCCATCTCCTTCCTCGATCCGAGGATGTCTTATAGGTGGCGCGCTCTTCGACGGGAGAAGGATCCCCGAATCCACCCTTCCCTCCGACGAGTCTTCGGGTGCCATGCTGCAACCCGGACTTCCCACTTCCGGTGACCTCTTCCCCGGTTAGTGGCACGCGTCTCGGTACTCTCCAACACTCAAACAGTGGCCGGCCGACGAAAAAATTCGGGGATGCAGGATTTGCCACCGCGCCAACCGAAAAAGAAACGACGTTGCCAGAACGCCGAAACCATAACGCACGGACGGACCAAACGAGATGCTGGATGCGGCTCCGTGATACCGCGTTGGACAGGTCACCTCACAGATGTCGAAACCGAAATAGATCGCCTGGGCAAGCATCTGGTTGTCGAAGACGAAACCTTCGCTGTTTTCTTCCAAGGGTAGGGCCTCCAATACCTCTTTGGAAAAGGCGCGAAAGCCCGTGTGGTATTCCGAAAGTTTGTAGCCGAGCAGCAAGTTCTGCACCAACGTCAGCATCCGATTGGCCACGTATTTATACAGCGGCATTCCTCCCCGTAGCGCTCCGATGCCCAAGATCCGAGAGCCTACAGCGATTGGGTACAACCCACTGGCGATAACGGAGGCGAGGGCAGTTATGAGACGCGGCGCGTACTGGTAGTCCGGGTGCACCATGACCACAATGTCTGCCCCACGGCTGAGCGCCTCTCGGTAACAGGTCTTCTGGTTACCCCCGTAGCCCCGGTTCTTCGGATGAACCAGCACGTGAAGATTGAGAGAACGAGCTAGCTCGGCCGTGTTGTCATGACTGGCATCGTCCACCACGATGATGTCATCCACCACGTCGCGCGGAACTTCGTCTACGGTCTGCCTGAGAGTCGCCTCGGCATTGTAGGCGGGCATCACCACGCACACGCGCCTTCCATGAATCATTCCTCAGCCTCCTCAACCGCCAACTTCCGGACCACGCGGTAGGCCATCTTGGTCAACGCGCCCACAGCGACGAATGTAGCCAAGAGGCCGAGACCGAGAGCCCCCGACTCCACGAGGCTTCCTCCCTCATTCCCGCCCACGACCAGCACGGCGACATCATCTGCGACAGCCCCTGTATAGGTCAGAGCAAAAAGCGATGGCAAACTCCCAAGATACCCGATAACGAAATCGCGCAGCCGAATGTTTGATAGACCCAGACCGTAACTCACCAGAGCAAAAGGGAAGAGGGGTGACATCCGGAGAAGTAATACAAACCTCCATCCCCCTTCCGTAACTTCCTCATTCACACGCATCAAGGGAAAGTGGCCTCCGATCCACCGCCGCAAAAGCTGCCCGACAAGGAATCTCCCGGCGAGAAACGCACCTAGCGCACCAAGGAGTGTTGCAACGACAGCCAATAAGAAACCGTACCACAAGCCATAAAGTGCGCCGCTTGCGATCACGACTATCGATGCTGGTACGACTCCGATGATGCATACGAGTACCTGCCCGACGGTCAGCCATCCCCACCCCCAGCCTCCCTGATCCCGGATCCAGGTGATCGCCGTCACCAACAGCTCCGCCGTGCGTTCTCCCCCAAGCTGTTGACCAGCGAATCCGATCAATCCAACCATTGATACTAGAAGTGCAACTCTCAGCCACCTCACTAATCACCTCGCTCTTAATCCACTCGCCTCACCAGGGTCCTATCCGATCCCGTTCACGGCAGTTTCTTACCGCGAGGTGTCTCCTTCCTTCGAAGTGCGGCGGCCAGGCCTGCCTTGGCCGCTTCCAACCCGGGTTCCAGCCGAAGGGCCTCCCTAAACCGTGAAATCGCTTCGTCGAATTTCCCTTGTCTGGCCAGTGCAACTCCGAGGTTGTAGTGGGCATCCGCAAAGTCCGGCTTGATTTGGATCGCTTCTTCGAAGTACCTCATCCCATCGTCCAGTTTTCCCTCCATCGCCAACGCAAGACCGACCGTTACGTGCGCCTCCGCATTGCGGGGATTGTTCCTCAGCGCTGCGTAATAATACCCGAAACCCTCCTCCGTCTTTCCTTCCCTGATCAATGCCGTCCCGAGGTTCATCTGAGCCCCGACCTGGTTCGGCTCGATCCGCAATGCCTCCCGGTAATGCCATATCGCTGTATCGAGGTCCCCCTGTTTCATCAGGACTAATCCTTTGGAGTAATGGCCATCGGCGGACTCGGGATGGTTGCGAAGCTCCTCATCGTAGTAGTGCAACGCTTGGTCCATCTTTCCCTGCCTGCTGAATGCCACGCCCATGCCAATCAGCGCCTGGCTGTCGTCTGGCCAGACCTGCAACGCCTTGGAATAATGGACAATCCCCTCGTCGATCCTGCCCATCTTGACCAGGGTATCGCCCAGGATATTGTGGGCGACGTAATTGTCAGCGATAGCGTCGCAGGCGTGGTCAAAAAGCGTGATGGTGTTTTTCCAATATCCCAACTGACGCCATGCCAGAATCGTGCATACCGACACGGTCAGCCCGGCCATAGATGCCAACACGATACCGCCGTGTGACCGAGCCGACAGGATTGCCGAGAGCCCCCATACCATCATCACAAACAAACCGATAAACGGGATATATGTGTAGCGATCTGCTATGAACTGTTGTCCCACCTGTACCAAACCGATTACCGGCACAAGCGTCAATAGATACCACAGCCAACCCACGATCAAATATGGGTGCCGTTGTGCCGCAGCGACAGATATTCCGGTTATACAAACCAGCACAAGAGCGGCACCTGCGATCTGCACGACGGTCAAGGTCGGCGGCAATGGGTATATGACCGCTAGATCTCTCGGCCAGAACAATTTTCCGAGGTAGGCCACGTACGCCACGAGGGCGTTCGCCACTCTGAAGGGGATCGGGACCTCCCTCAAATAGGCGACGGAGCCGCCCTGCCACTGGGCATGAAGCGTGATGATCGAGGATGCGATCGACAGCGCAACGAAAGGAGCCTTTTCGGCCAGCAGCCATCTCATCCGCGGCCGTTTCGCTTTCAGAAATAGACTCCTCTCGGCCTGGAATCCGTATTTCCAAAAAGAGATGCGTCCAAGGGGCCAGTAGTCGAGCAGGAACAGCACAAGCGGCAGCGTGACAAGCATAGGTTTGGACAAGAGTCCGAGACCGAATGCGCATAAGGCTGCCAGATATGTGAACCGTCCCGGGCGCGTAACGTACCGGACATAAAATATTATTGTGAGCATCCAGAATAGGGTGCTCAAAACGTCCTTTCGTTCGGCAATCCAGGCGACAGATTCCACATGAAGCGGATGAAGGGCGAACAAGGCAGCGACGATTAGACTTTTCCAGTACGAGCCAGTCGTTTGATACAACAGAAACAACAGCAACAACGTGTTCGCCAGGTGCAACAAGACATTCATCAAATGATGACGCCCGGCATCGAGACCGAATAGCTGAACGTCCACCATGTGCGACAGCCACGTCAACGGATGCCAATTGGCTGCATGAACAGAGGTAAACGCCCATGAAAAATTTCCGGGATTCATCCCGGTGTTCACATGCGGATTGTCTACGACATACTCGGGGTCGTCGTAGTTAACGAACTCGTGGTCTCTTACCTGCGAATAAACACTTGCCGTAACCAAGATCAGGAGCAGACAGAGCGATGTCTTGTAGGGCATATAGGAGCTCCACGGCCAACCCTATCGAATAGGCCGAACTAATTGACCGGCTGAGCCCTGAGCCGGACCCGAAATGAAAACATATGAATGATCTCGATGTGCCTGATCCGCGATGACGGCAGCTTCTTACCGGGCCGAGCCCGCGGGAAGGCAGCGGTCACGATGTAGAGATCCCTCTCGAACTCGACGGCTTTTCCGTGCATGTGGCGTCGAGCACAGTCCTGCTTGGTCCGGTCTCTGTGGCGAGAGTACGCCCCTGCCCTGCTCGACAAGCTGCCCTCGCCCTGATGGAAGATTCGCCGGCAAGCGTTCGTCGAGATCTCGACGGTCGTCACCTGGATCCGCGACATCCGCGCCGCCGCGGTGTTCGTGGACAACGCCGCCCGCCGGATTTTCGGCCAACTCCATTTCTCCGCCCCGACCTCGACTCGCGCATGGCCGCTTTCGCCGGGTGGTGCTGGCCGACCCGATGGCTACCCTGCTCCCTACTCTGATCCGGAGGACTCATGGCTCTCCCCCGTCTCCGGCTCCCTTACGTCCAGAAGATACCGGAAGAGGTTCCGGCATTTTTTCAGCCGGAAGGTGAGAACCTTCTTCTGAGGCAAGGCTGATGCCGCAAGCGCTTCAAGCAGCCGGTCGCTCTCCTCGACCAGGCTCTTGAGCTTCGCCGCAGGCAGCTCTGCCGCGGAGTCCGTGTGGCTACAGATGCTCTGGAAGTCACTCTCCAGAGAGTCCGCTTGAGCTACCCCGGTGACGAACAGCGTCGCGCTCAGCAGCAAAGGAACACCGTAGTGCCGCCTCTTCTCCATCTCAATCTTTCATGGCCGGGTGGCAACGTTTGCAGTCATTCAGGGGGAACGCCACCTTCAAGTGACAGACCCCACAGAACTTCGACTCGAGAATATATCTCATCTCGAAATGTTCCGTGGTCTTCTTCTTGACGTTAAATATATCTGGATGGCAGTTCGCACAGTCGAGCCACTGCTTGTGCACCTCATGGGAGAAGATGGCCGGAGGGACATACATCCACCTCGCCTCCAGGGAGAGATTCTTGTCAAAGGCCATCGGCGAATATTGGGGATCCAACATGCTCTGCCTGGGTTTGATCAGCCCCTCCTTGAGAGCGGTTACCCAGTCGATCTCGTTTCCGAAGTAGGTCTTCGGGAAGTTATCCAACTTGTCGAATTGTTCCTCCCCGTGAGCGATCTCACCATTGTGGCACTGGGCGCAATGCGCCTCTGTGTGGCCGAACGCCTGCTTGCCGTCGTGGCAGGCCCCACAGAACTCCCCTTTCTGGTTTTTCTCCTCGGTGATTTCCGTGGCGTTGACCTGCATCTCGAACCCCAGTTCGAAATGGCAAACCCGGCAGGTATCCCGCATCCGATGGGACCAGTGCGAAAAGGTGACCGCCGGTTTGCCATTCTTCTCCGAAGTGCGGTTGATCAGGATGTTCCCGTAACGGGAGGGAGGAGGTAGAGGCGGCAAGTTCCAGTACATGGCCACGCCACTGCTGGTCGTCGCGGCCGCCATCACACCGATGAAAAGGAAGAGACGCCAGGTGGGTTTCATTGGCCCCTGCCAGACCGTGTTCGCTGCGTCGAACTGGAGATCAACCTAGAAGACCTCCTTCGTGTGGCAGAGCTGGCAGTCGGTATTGGCGAACGCCACCTTGCCGTGGCACGCCCCGCAATACTTCCCGTCGAAGATGTCCTGCATGGAGTACACGGTTGCCCCTTTTCTAACGCCGAATATGTCCGGGTGGCAGAGCTCGCAGCCGTTCCACACCGCATGTTTCGTGTGGGAGAAGATGATATCGGGCATCCCCGTCTCCTTGGCCTTGAGCAGGGAGTCCTCGGGGTTCTTCAGCGCCCGCCGCTCGATGGTGACTCCCGGGATCTGATCGCTCAGCTTGATCAACCCCTGCTCTTCCGCCTGCAACCAGTCGACCCGGTTGCCGAAGCGGGCCGGGGGAAAACCGCGGGTCACTTCTGCGAACTGCTTGTCAAACTTCACCGTCTTCCCATAGGAGTGGCATCGATCGCAGTTCTTCTCGGTTTCCCCGCGGGCCTTCGGCTCACCGGCAAACGCCTCTTTCCCATTGTGGCAGGCGCCGCAGTAGAGGCCGCTCCGGATCTCCTCCTCTCGGATACCCGTCCCGCCGGCCGTCATGGCGAAGCCCAGGTCAACGTGGCAGAGCCGGCACGTGAACTGTGCTCTGTGCACCCAGTGTTGGAAGACCACCGGCGCGATGTTCTGTCCTTCCGAAAAGTTGTTGATGACCACGTTCCCATACTCATGGGGCTTCTTCGCCCGCTTCTTGACCCCGAAGGTCTCGGCAAAGGCCAAGGACCCGCAAATCAGCGCCACCAAGCAGAACAGAATTGCTTTCCCGCGGGCATTCATGGCTCTCCTCCCTTTCAATGGATCGGGGGGCAGGCCCCCCCGGGGCCACCGTACACCACCGCCGTGGCTGCCCCCGTCAGGACAACTTCAGGTCCCTTAGCTCCTCCCGAATCCTAACAAAGACCTTCCCGAGTTCCTCTGCCTCCGCCACCGAGTCGCAGATTTCCTGTCCCTCTGCCACCCCCTGTTGGATGGCGGAGAGCTTGCTCTCGAGGGCATCGACCATGCGATTGATCTCCGCGGCGAGGCCGTGCACGGCATCGCCCTTGCGCAGGGCAATGCGCACCGTCAGGTCACCGTCCGCGACCTTGCGCACCTCTCGCTCGATCCCGTAGAGCCCCCCCGCGATACTCCCGGGGAAGAACAATGCGGCCGCACCGCCGATCACCAGGCTGACCACGAAGGAGATGATGACCACCGGCAGCAGGAGGTCGAGGAAGTTCCGCGCGTGAATGTGAAAGAGCTGGAACGAGGCGGTGATCTCCCGGTTGGAGAAGAAGAAATAGATCGCGCTGCTGACCAGGAGACTGACCAAGACGATCAACCCGATCCGCCCGATCATGCCGAGCTGCATGGCACGGTTGATGGATAGATTCAGCACCCTGCGCTTGTGGCGACCCGCTGCGCTCATCGCTATTCTCCCAACTCGGAAAGGCATCCCGGCAAGGCTGCCCGTCAGAACATCGTGGCCGTGGACGTGCCACGGAATCGGTAGTGGCAGGCAACGCAAAGCTTGGTCTTGATCGTTTCCCGAACCAGATTCTTGCCCTCGGCGCCGTGGGGGTCGTGGCAGGTGACACAGGTGATCATACCGTCGCGCACCGTGGGCAGGTCGTCCGGGATGCGGATCTCGTTGCCCGCGGCGTAGACCCTCACCGGGTGTGAGGTGCCGATGGTGTTCGTCGGATGACAGGAGTAGCACAGGTCGATCGCCACCTCCTCCGCCTCACGCATCACCGGGTGCGACGCCTCAGCCGCGGCCGGCGCAGTCACCGGTTCGATCCGTTCGACCTCGACCCAGGCAAACAGCGGGGTGGCGGTCTCCCAATGGACCGACAGTTCGTCAACACCCGCGATGCGGACGGTGACCGGCCCGCCGACATCGCTCGCCACCGCCACCATCCCCGCTCGGTCGACCTCGAACCCACCACCGCTGGACGCCGCAACCTCCTGAGGATCGAGACCCATCCACAGGCTGTAGGACGTCGCCTCATCCGGCACATTCCCGGTCTCGCTGAGGGCGATGCGGAAGCGGTACTGGCCGTTCGCGAGGAGATCCCGGAGGACCACCGTATGGTCGGTCTGCGGGATCGCCGGGACCGTGCTCCCCACGACCGTGCGCTTGGCCCAGGCCGGTTCTTGCGCGACCACTGTGCCGGTCGTCCGTGCCGGCGGAGTGGCGACCGCCGATGGCGCGACCCCGGTGCTCTCCGGGAGATGACAGATACCGCATTGCCGTTCGAAGAACGGCGGGTGTGGGAAAGGGGCGGAGATGCCGCGATTGAACGTGTCGATGTGACAGGAGATGCACTCGGCGTCGGCCGCGCCGCCGACCACGGCCGTCCGGGATGCGGAGATCACGGCAAAGGCCGACAACGCGGACAATCCGGCGGCCACCAGTCCTACGACCGCCGGGCCTCCCCACCGCATGGCAGCCTTGGTAACGGACCGGCCATGTCGCCCGCGGATGCCACCGGTGAGCGGGGTCATTTCCAGACGACGTTGAACACCTGCACACGACTGTTGTTCCGGTCGGCGATGACCAGGGTGCCCTGCGCCCCGAGGCAGAGCTGGGTCGGGTAATACAGCCCGGCCTCGTCCCATCCCAGGCTTAGCTGCCGGCCGAGATACGTCCCGTCGGGGCCGATCAAAACCAGGCCGCTGCCGTGCTGATCGAGCAGGTAGATGTGCCCCTGGTCATCGCTGTCGATGGCCGTGGGGAAGTCCATGTACTCCTTCATCGGGTCCGTCAGCGGGGCGAAGACGGTGGCACTCTTGTCCGCCACGTAGACTCGGCACTGGACGCTGTCGACGAGGAGGATGTCCCCTCTGAAGTTCACCGCGACGTCGGCAAAGGCGCCGTGTTCGCCGGGAAAGGCGACTTGCCGGAGATAGTTGCCAGCGGCATCGAGGACCACGACCCGCTCGCCCCAGATATCCAACAGGTAGATCTGGTCGTCCTTGTCGAGGGTGAAGCTCCGGACGACGGTCTTCTGCGGCGCGGGCAGCCCCTGGGGATCGAGGGATCCCTGTTCCGCGCCATCCTTGCCCAGGCGTACCAGCCGGCGATCCTTCCCGTCGAGGACCAGAAGGGACCCGTCGCCACGGGCCTTGACCGCCAAGGGGTAGATATTCGGCAGCGGATACACCCCCACAGGCGCAACGCTCCTATCACCCAGGGTGTAGGCAAGCACCCGCCGATTGCCGGTATCGGCGACCCAGAACGAGCTCCCCTGGCAGGCGACCCCCTCCGGATTCTTCATCCCATCGCCGGCGGAGCCCCCGTATTCAGCGGTGACGAACTTCACCTTGGCCACGCTCGCCGCCATTGCGCCCTGCATCGGGAAGACGGCCGCGAGCGAGATTCCCAACAGCAATAACCCGAATTTCTCACCAGGGATCGTCGCGAGAGCACGCAAACGCTCGTAGATCCCGGCTGGCCCGCAAGTCCGAGTCCGCAGGCAGGCTTGCGGCCTGTTGAGGACGCGGACGAGGACACGGCCAGGAGATGCGGGCGGTTGCGCGCTCGCAGCAGATTCATGGTGAGAGATGCGGGTTAAGATCCCTCTCATGGCCTCACCTCCGGTACGCCTTATGACACTGAACGCACATATCTTTGATCTCTTCGAAGTAGATGAAGTGGTTGTACTCGGTGCCGTGTGCCCGGTGGCAGCTCAGGCAGGTGACGTTGACGTTCGGGTTCCGCGGATCGGTGAACTTCTTGCCCAGGGGGTGGATCGTATGCCCCTGCCAGTCGTGGCAATTGCCACAGAGCTCGACGACCGAGGACTCGTTAAACAGGAAAAGGTTGTTTGAGCTATGCGGCGAGTGGCACACGGTGCACTCGCCGTCGGCGATGGGCGGATGGCGCGTCTGGGTCCGCTCTTGGCGGGCGATGGTGTCGCTGTGACAGCGGCCGCAGAGGTCGAGCAGCGGCGCGCGCAACAGGGAGTCCTGGTCGGAGGCGTGCGGGGAGTGGCAGTTAATACACCCCTGGCCGTCCAGCACCGCCCAGTGCACCCGATCCTTGGCGAAGGTCTCGTTCACGAGATCGTAATGGCATTGCTGGCAGAGCTCGTACCCCGCCTTCTTGCGCTTGAAGGGCGGCGTGGAATCCGGACCCTCGTGGCACTGGTCACACATCTTGTCCAGCACCGGCTTGTGCAACGTGTTGTAGAGCAAGGCGCCGTTGTTGGAGCCGTGCGGGTTGTGACACGAGGTGCAGCGGGCCTTTTGTACCGGGTAATCGAGGTGCCGCTTCTTGAACGCCTGGGTCTCCGGGTCGTGGCATCCCAGGCAGAGGTCCGGGACCTCATCGGCCAGCAGGTGGCTCGCCGAGTCCGAGGCGTGGGGGTTGTGACAGTTCAGGCAGTCCTCCTCCACCGGCGGGTGCTTGAACTTGCTGGCGGCCACGTGTTTGCCCAGCTCCGTGTGACAGCCAAAACAGAGGTCGCGCCCGGCCCGGAGGAGGTTCTTCTTGTGGTCCGAGGCGTGCGGGTCGTGACAGGAGAGGCACTTCCCCTCGACGACCACCTGGTGGACGCTCTGCGCCCCTTTCGGTATCAGGTCCGTGTGGCATAGCTCGCACACCTTGTCCGGGTCGGCGGCGAGAAGCTTCGCATGGTTCGACGCGTGGGGGCTGTGGCAGCCCACGCACTCCCCCTTGGCAACCGGCGTGTGGACAAACGGTTTCTTGAGCTTGTCCTGGAAGGTGACGTGGCAGGTGATGCAGTTCTTCCCCCGGGCACCTGGTTTCAGCTTGAACTTCCCCTCCGCGCCGGCGGGCGAAGAGAGCATCACGACGGAGACCACCCCCGCCAACAGGCAACAGGCAACGAAGCGTAGAGCCATCCAGACCACCTCTATTCCTTGTCCACGATGTGGCATCGGTCGCATGTCCTGGCGGCAAACGGCCCGTGCTCGACCGGTTTGAAGAACTTCGGATCCTTCGACGCGTGGGGATCGTGGCAGCTAACACAATCGATCTCCGCCGGGTCGATCCCCAGGTGCGCCTGGCGGAACCCATCCTTGGTCACGTCGTGGCAGTCTCCGCACAGCTGGTGCAGCGGCTGGGCCAGGAGGCGCGTCTCCCCCGACGAATGGGGCCGATGGCACCGTAGACAGTCCCGAGCCGCCGGCGGATGGTTCTTCTCGCTCGCCATCTTCTCCTTCTTCTCCAGGTGACAGCCCAGGCACAGGTCGGGGCTGGCGGCGAGGAGCTGGTGCTCCAGTGTCGCCTTGTGCGGGCTGTGACACTCGGTGCAATGCCCTTCCGCTACCGGGCGATGCTTGCTCCGTCCACTGGCGAGGTCGTCTTCCAGGTCGCTATGGCAGCCGAAACACACGGCGCCCTGCTTGTCCACCAGCATGGCCGGGTTATCGCTGCTGTGCGGGGCATGGCAGGTGAGGCAATCCCCGTCCGCGAAGGGCGGGTGGACAAACCCCTGGTCCGTCTCCGCCATGAGCTCGGCGTGGCAACGTTTGCAGAGCTCGCCACCCGAGGCCTTCAGGAACTTGTCCTCATTGGAGCCATGGCCGTGGTGACAGGCGTCGCACACGCCGTTGAGCACCGGCGGATGGGTATAGGCCTTGCGGAACTCGTCCTCCAGCTCGGCATGACAGCCGTAGCACACCGTGTCGGCGCGGCTCACCAGGATGTTGTCGGCGTTGGAGCCGTGGGGGTTGTGGCAGGTGGTGCACATCCGTTCCTCGAAGGGAGGATGGATGTTCTGCAGCTCCCCCATCTGCTTCTCGACATCGGTGTGGCAGCCGAGACACACGTCGCTGGTCTCGGCGGAAAGCAGGTGGTCATGGGTGGCGGCGTGCGGGGAGTGACAGGAGAGACAGCCGCGCTCCGACTCCACCGGGGCATGGGGCACCCTGACATTGGCGCCCTTGGCGTCGTGACAGGTGGTGCAAAGCTGGTTCCCCCCCTCCACCAGCAAGGAGGGGTTCTCGGAGACATGGGGGGTGTGGCATAGGAGACACTCACCGTCGGCGAACGGCGGGTGCTCCACGGTCCCGCCGCCGGTGAGGGAGTCGCGGTCGTGACACTCCAGGCAGATCGCCGCACCCTCGCGGGTGGTCGCGAAGGGCCGCTTGGCGTCGGGCGGGTTGTGGCACGCCTCGCAGTCGCCACCTACCACCGGGGCGTGGGCGCTGGTCCGCAACAGGTTGTCCTGCTCGGCGCTATGAGGATCGTGGCAGACCGTGCACGCCACCTTTTCCATGGGGTAGCCGCCGTGCGCCTCCTTGAAGGGCTTGCGGTCGGTGGCATGGCAATCGACGCAGAGTCGCTCAGGCGGCTTGGTGAGGAGGTTCTCCTCGCTGGAGGCGTGGGATCGGTGGCAGGCGCCACACCCCTCCTTCTTCACGATGGAGTGCACGACGGTCTTCTCGTACTTGGCCCGCTTGTGGCATTGAAAGCACATCTCCTGGCCCGCGGCGCTGAGCAGGGCGTCGGCATCCGAGGCGTGGGGATTGTGGCAGGTGACACACTTCCCCTGCTTCAGGGCGGTGTGGGTGCCGGGCTTGTCGAGCCCCAGGTGCTCCTTGCTGTGGCAGGGAAAGCAGATCTTGTTGCCGTCGTCCTTGAGCAGGAGCTTGGGCACGATGCCGTGGCGCAGGTGGCACTCCTCGCACTTCTCCTCCTTCACCACCTTGTGCACGTTCTTCATGGAGAGGTACTTCTTGGCGAAGTCCTCGTGGCACTCGATGCACGTCTTCTGGGCGAATTTTCGCTTCTTGGCCTCGGCCGAGCCGGGGAAGGAGAAGACGAATACCGTACCGAGAACGATCGCCAGGCCGATCGCGAGCAGCCTGTTGCTTCCTGTGAGAACCGACATAGTGTTTACCAAGGGAGCAGATTCATGATGAGACATGGGGGTTAGCCCGCATTTCTCACCAGGGATCGTTGTGAGCGGGTGCGAATGGCCGTAGATCCTGGCCAGCCCGCAAGTCCGAGCCCGCAGGCCGTTGCGGTACGTCGAGGGCGCGGACGAGGACGCAGCCGGGAGATGTGGGAGTTGCACACGCGCGGCAGATTCATGATGAGGAATGCGGGCTAGAGCTCGAAGCCGGTCACGAAAATCCGCGTATCGTAGTGAGCCTTCAGTTTCTCCACCCAACCATCCATGGCCGCCTTGAGCTTGTCGTTGAACACGATCTTGGAGATCTCCCCCCGCACCCTCTCGTAGGGCTGGGATGCCGCCGGGATCATCTGGCTCACCAGCAGGACATAGTTGTAGCCCTCGGGGCTGTCGTACCGCAGGACATCGCCACCCCGAGCGTCCGTCACCATGTTACGAAGTCCCTCGGGCAGGCTATTGGTGGTGAGCAGGCGGTTGTCCACCTCCAGCAGGTCCGTCGCATTCTTGTCCGCCTGGCCCTGGACGTTGGAGGAGACCCACGCGAAGTCCGTGCCCTTCTTGAGCTTCGTCGCCGCCTCCTCGGCGCTTCTCTCCTCGGTGAACGCCAGGCTCCGTAGCCTCACCATGCCCGGTGTGGCGTAGTCGCTCAGGTGGGCGTCGTAGTAACTCCGCACCTCCTCCTCCGAGAGGGTCACCTCCGGTGCCACGACCTTGCGGATAAAGGCACCGAAGAGCAACGAACGCTTCTTTTCGTCCACCGCGGCCGCGAAGGCCTCCGTCTGGTCGATCCCCTGCTCGATGGCCTCGCGCTTGGCGGCCAGCTTGAACACCAGGTTCTCGAGGGCGTCCACCTTGCGCTCGTTGAGCCTGCCGAACGCCGCGGCCTTCTCCGGACCGTGGTAGAGCTTCGCCTGTAGCGCCCGTGCCAGGTCACCGACCGTGATGGCGATCGGCTCCTCCCCGGTCACGGTCGCCAGGACCCGTTTGTCCTCCAACAGCTTCGCAAAGTCGACCGGCTGGGTCTCGCCGAGGCCGAAGAGCCCGGTGTGCTCCATCTCGAAATCGACGCTCTCCAGCAACCGCTGGTTGATGCGGGCATGTTTCTCGATCAGCGACTTACCATAGGTTCCGACCGCCGCGCTTCTGGCCCGCTCCAGGAGGATGCGCCGTGCCTCGGCCTTCACCCCCTCATCTTCTTCAACCCGGGCATCGGCGAGCCGGAAAGCCAAAAATCCCGACTCATCTTGGAAAACCTGGCTGACGTCACCGATCGGCATGTCGATCACGGCCTGTGCGATCTGTGGCCGGAGGTCCTTCAGCTTCAGGTAGTCATCCCCGCCCTCCTGCCGCGCCTTGCCCTCACCCTCCAGCCGCCGGGCGATCTCCGTAAACTCATCGCCCCGGGCCATCTCCTCCTCGAAGGCTTTGACGACGCCTTCATCCGTGAACCGTAAGACCTCCAGCTTCACGGCCCGGGCCATTCGGCGGTACAAGGTTTCCAACTCGTCATTGTCGACCTGGACGTCCTTGAGGGCCCGCGCCATGACTTGGTCGCGGAGGAGCTTGTCCGCGAATTCGTTGATCTGTGCCTGTATGCCGTAACGCTCTTGCAGACCGATGTTCTCCGCCTCCAGCAGGATGAGACGGGTGTCGACCAGGCGTTCGAGCAGCCGCGTATAGGTCTCGTTGGCAGGGGTTGCCCCCGGCGCCATGTCCGCATGCATGGACGCCAGCTCACGGGTGAGCTCTCCCAGGGTGATCGGCTCGTCGTCCACCAGGGCCACCGGCGTATCGGCCAATTGCTCCGCGCCGAGGGGGATCCGCAAAGTGACATAGACACCCCCCGCTTCCTCACGAGGGCCGCCCGCGTCCGCCGCAGCGGCAGTCGCCAGCCAAGGGCCGAGCCCCAGACACAGACAGCCAACCACCCAACCTCGTGCCAAGGCCTTCTCGACCGTCGTCATAACTCCTCCATCAAACTTGGCTGGCTGGGCCAGCCGTAGTATGCGCCGAAGCGGGCGCAACATGTGGCACATTATCGCAACATCCGTTCCATTGCCGAGCCGACCATACGGGTGATCAGACCATGGGCCGTGCGCTGGCGGCCCAGGTCGAAGAACAGGACATCCTCATCCCCGCGGTTGTAGCTGCGAGAGAACCAGACCACCTGGCGAGTTGCCTTCTCGAAGACCTGGACGGAGAAATCCACCTTCGCGACCCGCTCCCGGTCCTGGTAATCGAAGACCTCGCCCGACAGGATCAGATCGACGGCGGGGAACTCCTGGTGAAAGAAGAGGTCGGCCACGGCCAGCGACGGACCACCGGCCATGATCGCGCGGGTGGTGAGAAGCCGCTCGCGCACCATCCCAGGCTCCACGACCTTCAGGTTCACGTGGAGCTGCAGCTCGTTGATGAAGTGCAGAGCGAGGATCTTATCGGCGTACTTTCGCTCGCTGACGTTGAGGAAGGGGATCACCGCGACCGTGTGCGGCGCGCTGAAATCCACTACGTCTGACCGGAAATGTGTGCGAGGTCTGAACCGCGCCGCGTATTGGCCAGCGATACCCGCCTCCGTTGACAGATGGGCGGCCCACCGCCGGGAGCGGTTGCCGGCACGCCCACCGCGCCGCCCTTTTCCGACGTCGTTGGGCGCCACCGTGTCCCCGCCGCCAGGCCACTCGCGACTCGCGTCCACCAGGGAGCTCACGAGAGCGCGGGCCGCCTTCTTCAGCAGGGGCAGCGATTCGGTGATCAGGCCGAGACCAAGGAGGCCCGGGGCATCGTCCCCTGCCAGTCCCACGCTGTCGGCCCACAGAATCATCGGATCCTCCCCGGTCGAGACCAGCCGGGCATGCAAGGTCACCTTGGGAAGCGGCCCCTCCCGAAACGTCTCTAGCGAGGTGACCAGGATGGCGTCGGCATCGATCTCCTCGCGACTGGCCCTGGCCGTGATGAGGCTGACGCCACCGGTGTAGCGCAGCCGGTGGACCCTCATGAAGTTTGCCAGGGGCTCGTCCGCGACGACTCGAAACCCGCCGTTCCGGACCTGGTACGCGACGAGCTGATCGACGGTCTTGAGGGGTGCCTTGACCCCACTGAGGTTCTCCACCGGCAGAATGGCGATGCGCAGCGCATTCGCGGCCACCACACGCGCCGCCGCGGGCGGCGCCTCCACGGCAGGCCGCACCTGAGCCCCGGCAACCTGCGCCACAAGGATCAAGACGGCCGCTACCAGCCGCAGCCTGCGTCCGCCTGCCCACGGTTCTCCCACCCCTCCCGCTGCGGCGCGAGGCCGCGAATCTGTGGCGTTGCGCTTGCTCCGAGTGCTCGACGTACGGGCAAGTACGCCTGCGCGCTCGAAGCTACACGTGCCTCGCATGTCCGCACCCTCGCACCGCCTCGCGACGGAACGGTGTGAGGACTGTGTGCTAGAAAAGCTTGTCGAGCAGATCATCGATCGCGTCTACGGTGACGTCGTTCATCGCCTCGCCGCCCCCACCGAGGAGCCGATCCACGAAGGTGACGCCGCCCTTGGTCGATGCGGCGGACCACACCACCGTGCCGGTCTCCACCTCGATCAGTTGCAGGCTCAGGGAGATGACGCTCGCCGTGGCCGATCCGGAGCGTACTGTGCCGTATTCCCGCAACACGCCGGTAATCACCCCCTCGGCACCTAGGATGCCGCTAATCCTCTTGATCTCCTCCGAGGTCGGCGTCGATGGAACGCGTATCCCGACCCGGGCGATGCCACGGCTCACCTCGCCGGCCGGGAGCACATAGACCGCCTCGGTGGCCAAAAGCATGCCCATGAACGCGTCCCGTACCCGCGCAGCGGCGTCCTCCTCCTGGGTAAGGTTCTGAAACGGCATGACCACCACCTTCTGCAAGGCGCCGAAGTCCATGTTGGAGTCGACATAGACGTTGCCCATGCCGGCACAACTGACGGAAGCGGCGATAGCCATGAGGACAGCGACAAAGCGGAAGGTGCGGGTACGGTCGATCATGGTTCGTCCTAGCCTTGGGTGAAGGACAACGGTCCTCAATAGATCAGCCGCAGGTTTGCGGTCAGAGTGGTGAAGTCGCGGACCTCATCGACGGTCTTGATGGTCCCCGAGCTGTATTGCACGGTCACCTGGGTGCCCGTAAAGACCTGCCAACGCACGGTCGGCGAAAACGACTTGGTCTCCTCGCCATCGCTCCTCAGGATCTCGCCGTAGGCCACGGAGAACTGCAATGTGCCATCGGGGAACGGCAGCCAGCCGACGGAGTAGTTCTGTAGGACGTCCACGGGCCCTTCTCGCGCCTCGTCATCCTCGACGGTCACGCCGGCAAACAGGCTAAGGGTCGGGAGCGGTACGACGAAGAGCTGCGCGGCCCCCTCCTGGCGCAGGTGGGTCTCCTGCCCCGACCGCGCGCTCCAGGTGGCCGCGTAGTTGAAGTCGAGGTTGGTCTTGCGGTTCGGCACCAGGTGGGTCCCCAGCCTGACGAATCTCGATCCGAGCGATTCGCCTTCGGCCGACTCGCCCCGGGAGCCGCCAAGGTCAAGGTTCATGCTCCACCCCTCGTAGAGCTCGGCGTTGTTGCGCAGCACCAGCGAGTGGGTGTGGCTACGCCCCTCGGCCTCCTGGCGATAGACAGCGCCGTAGGTCAGGGTCTGGCTGAAGGTTGGCAGGTAGATTCCCCGGAGAGCGGTGGTGAGGTAGGTACTCGACTCATCCTCTCGATCCGTCTCCCGGGTCTCCGATTGCACCAAACGGGCACTGCCCGTATAGATGTCGTTGAAGCGATGCTGGCCGTTGACGCCGTTGTTGAGGATCTCACGGCGATGATCTCCGGGACTGGATTCCAGTCTCTGGTAGTTCAGGTCGTAGCCGGCCGTGGTCCTGTCGCTCACCCGGTACTGCGCGCGTAGGTTGTAATTCTGGCCGAGGGACTCCAGCTTTGCCCCCGTGCCGCCAGGCAAGGTGCGGAGGGCCTGAAGGCCGGCAATGTAGATCGTCGTCGGGGCGGTGGGGATGAGGGTCGGGGTGACCACCAGATGGAGAAACTGGGCATTCTGTGGCTCGGCAAAGGTGATCTCGAAGCGACCGAAGATCATATCGAAGGCCACCGCCGCGATGCTCGCCTCGTGCCAGTCTTCCTGGTCATCGCTGACGAACAGCCGCCAGGTGAAGGAGCCGGCGATGGCGGCCACCTGACCCATTAGGTTGGGGACTGTGTCGTCGGCTCTGATCGGGACACGCAGGGTGCTGGCCTCGGTGGCAAAGCCGAAGTCGAGACCGATGCCCACCGGTACCAGGCCACCGCTGCGGCCGATGTTGACCGCGTTCGAGCCCACGACGAACGGCTGGAAGTCGTCGGGGGTGAGGCTCAAGGGATCGCTGATCGCGGCGGCCGCGCCGGAAAACACGAACGGGCTACCCGGCGTGGCCGTCGGGAGAAGGATCGCGCCACTGCCCCCGGTGGTCACGACCGAGCGGTCGACCCGCCCGCCGAAGCTAACGGCGAGACGGTCGTCGAGGAACCCATGCCCATAGCTCATCTGCCCGCTGTCTACCTGGGTCGTCGAGGAGGCGTCCGCGATCCGCTCCTCGTTCGTGGCACGGGAGTGGTCGTAGTTCAGGGCGAGCTCCCGCCACTGGTAGCGGCTGCGCAGGGTGAAGAGCTCATTCACGGAATCGCTGGTCTCCGGCTCGTCCCGCGCTTGCAGGCGAGTGTAGTTCATGCTGACCTGCGGCAGGTCTGCGGGCCTCAGGTTCAGCTCGCCGGTGTACTCGTCGAGGAAGTTGCGCACGGTGGGGGTCCCTGTGGCGGTGTCCTTCACCTCGGTCTTGCGGTAGGCGGTCCCCGCCTGGATCGTGGGGGTGGCCAGGCGGAGATCGACGAACGGGCGGGCCGTCCACTGGCGACTCTCGGTAGTGCCGGTACCGGTGGCGATCTTCGTAAAGTCGGTATCCATCACTCCCCCGACCTCCAGCAGGAGGTTGGGGTAGAGGCGCTGAGAGATGTCCAGGTGGTAGGTCTGGGAGGTCCGGGTGGAGTCGCTGTCCGTGACCTCGTGGGTCTCCGTGTCCTCGATGGAGGAGTCGCTCTCCGTGTACTCGAGGTCGGCCAGGAGCTTGAGCCCGTCCGCCGCGCCAAGGACCGGCCGTCCCACCAGTTGCCCGAAGGCAACCACGGCGGCGATGGCGATCGGGTAGGGGCATCTCCGCATACCCTACCTTTCCCCCGTGACGGCAACGTCGTAGCCCTGCTCGCCGAGCTCGATCGCGGCCAGTGCCCGCTTGTTCACCAGATTGAACTTCTGGACTGTACGCCGCTCGGGAACCACGGCGAACAGGGTGTTCTCATCGTGGTCGATGGTGATGGCCGCCACCCCGCCGGCAACCTGGAGGGAGTCGATCGACATCTGGGATGCGGGGTCGATGATGGCGATCTCCCCGGACAGGGTGCCCACGTAGACCAGGCCGGTCCGGGTATCGACGGTCAGGCAGAGGGGCCGCCCGCCGACGTAGATCCGCTCGGCCACCGCCAGGGTGGCCACATCGATCGCGAGGAGATCGGGGGAAAAGTCGCCCACCACGAAGATCTGCCTGCCGTCCCGGCTCATGGCGGCACGCCGGGGCGTCTCCCCCAGGGCGACGGTGGCGACCACCTGCCGCTCGGCGACCTGGACCACCGACAAGGAGTCCGCCAGCGCGTTCAGCACGTAGGCCCGGTCGCCATGCGGTTCCACCACCACCGATACAGGCCCGGTGCCCACCCGCACGCGGTCGATCTCGAGTAGGGCGTGGGTATCGATCAGACTGGCGGTGTTGGACCCGTAGTTGGCCGTGATGACGGTCGCCCCGTCTGCCGTGACAGCGAGCTCCCGCGGCTCGTCTCCCAGGTGGAGGGGGATCTTGCGAATGAACTCCAGGGTGTTGGCATCGAACACCTGCACTGCGTCCTCCCCGGGGAGGGCGACGAACGCCCTGCCTCGGGTCGGGTCGAGGACCACGTCGTGGGGGTCGTCCCCGGTGGCGAGGACACCGGTGACCTGCATCGCCTTCTTGTTAAAGACCCAGAGGTCGTTGGACGACGGCGTGGTGGCCAGCCCCAGGAGACTAGGCAACACCCGTGCCGGCCGGTGCAGCACGAACATAGGCGCAAAGCGGAAGCCCTGGGTCACCCAGTCCGCAGGGGGCATGGAGAGGAACAGGGCCGCGGCCTGCCCTTCCCGGACGGAAAACTCGCCCTCGACCACGACCGGCTCCTCCGACACGAGGAGGGCGTTGTCGCCCTCCTCCCCGCGGAGAAAGGCATGGCCCAGCCGCAATGACAGGCCGCGATAGGTGCCTGGCGGCAGCCGCCCCTGGGCGATTCGCTTCTGTACCCCGATGAGCCGCGCGCCCACGACCTCGTGGAAGGTAAGGGCCAATGGGAGGGCTGTGCCGTCCTGCCGCAGGACCTGCGCGGCGACGATCTCGCAGCGGACGGCCGCCGCCTCCTGGGGCAGAGGCTGGAGATAGACCACCACCTCCCCCTCCCTCCCCAGGGGCACCTGGAGCGTCTTGCCCTGGGGCACGCACGCCGCGACCAGCAGCATCGCCAACCCGAAGATGTGAGGAAAGCACCTGCGCATGGGTTTCACCACAGAGACACAGAGGTCACAGAGGCCGGGGTGGACATAGGGTTTCACCACGCAGGACACGAAGGGACGATCGCTCTCCTTTGTGCCTGCTCTTCGTATCCTTCGTGGTTAGAGGAAGTGAGAATTCGCCATCGACCATCTGGACCTCACGGCAAATCCAGGGTCGCTGTCGAAGACGACCGCTGTGCCCTCTGTGTCTCTGTGGTGAAGAAGCGGCCAGGAGCTCTCGGTCACGGCCCGGTGGCGTCGTGGCACTTCTCGCAGAAGGGTTTCTGGCCGCTGCCGAACTCGGCGACGATGTCGCGGCCGTAGTAGCTGTAGAGCGGATCGTTGGCCGCGGCACCGGCGTCCCCTGCGGCCGGGTGGGAGTCGGCCAGGAGAGCGGCGTCGAAGTCCCAGCGACCGGCGGCGCGGAAGGCCGAGGCATGGGCGCGGTGGCAGGTCAGACACATGACGTTGGCGGTGGCGTTCGGCCCCTGCGTGCTGTTTGGCTCCAGTCGCGTCGGGTCGGCGGTCCCCCATTCGAACGGCACGAATTGCAGGTAGGCCGTGGCACCGGTTCCGGAAAGGTCTCCGGTGCGGACGTAGGTGTTGTACTGGCCGACGATGCCCCCCACCAGCCGCTCATTGTCTCCCGCAGGGTGTTTGAAAGCCGAGTGCTCGTCGGTCTGGTAAGAGGCATGACAGTTGACACACCACTCGCTCATGCCGGAGCCGTATGCCACGTGCGCGGTGTCGGATTCCGCGAAGGGGCTCAACGGAGCCTGCACCGCCACCGGCGCGTCGGCGAGAAAGGCGAACCCCTGGGCGAGGCCACCGCCGCCATAGCCTGCATCCCCGAGCAGACGGTAGCCCCCGGTCACCGTAGTGGCGGCCGCCACCTCCCCGTACGAGCCGGATCCCGAAACCGGCAGGGAGCCGCCGCGCGTGCCGCCTCGCACCTTGCCGTGGGGGTCATGGCAGCTCGTGCAACCCAGGGCGACGGAGGGATAGGTACCGCCCGGTGCCGTGGCGTGTAGGGGGTCCGGGAGCAGGCCGAAGTCCTGGGCGATCACGTTGTGACCGTGGCTCGCACCGGGGCTGGCGCCGCCCACCCAGGCGAAGTCCCGGGTCAGCCAGTAGAAGTCACCACCCGGGGTCATGGCCGAGCCGTCCGGGCTGAACACCGACGCGCTCGCCCCGCCCCCCGACGCGGCGTGGCAGTTGAGGCAGATGGAGCTCGGGTCCGTCCCCTGCAAGAGATCGCTTCCTCCAGCGGCCGGCGAGTGAATGGAGTGGCAGCCGTTACACGGCCCCACACCGCCGCGATGGAAGGCGCCGGCGCCTTGTGCCGAACCAGCGAGGGCCAGGCTACACCCTGCCACCGCGGCTACCACGAGTCGGCGCCACTTCCCCATCGCTACACGCTAGGCAGTCTCGTCTCGATTATCAAACGTCCCTACCGTGGGCAGACGACATTGCCAACCGCTCCGCTGGCCCCGGAATGACGAGGGCTGGCGACACAGCCGTGCCGCCAGCCCTCCTGCTCTGTGGTGCGGTCAGCTCCGCACCGCTGCTACACGATCAATCCTGCACGTGGCACTTGTTGCACAGCGGCCGCTGCCACTCGCCGTACTCGCCGACGATGTCGTTCATCGTCATGCCGTTGGTCCCAGCCTTGTAGTAGACCGCCGCGGTGGTCAGGTCCAGGTCGGGGGAGACCAGCGCGTGGGACTCGGCGACGAACTCGGACTGGAAGTCCCACTTGCCGGCGTTCTCGTTGGCCGAAGCGTGGGCCCGGTGGCAGGTGAGGCACATGACGTTGGAGTTCACGCTCGCACCGGCAGTCGGGTCGGCCGACAGGGTGGTGGTGTCGGTGACCTGCCGCTCGATGGGCACCAAGCCGTCGAAGGAGCCGGCGCCGGTGATATCACCCGTGAAATTGCCGGTGGCGACGTACTGGTTGTAGTTGTTGACGAACTCGACGGGCAGCGTCTCGCCGTTGCCGGCCGGGTGCTTGGTGGTGGAGCCGGTGAAGGAGCCGTGGCAGTTGGCGCACCACTCGGACATGCCCTTGCCGTAGTCCACGATGCCGCCATAGGAGCCGCCGGAGACGTTGGTGGCCCGGGCCAACGGGGCAGCCGCGGTGAACGTCACGCCATCCGTCTGGTAGCCGACGCCGCCGAGGATACGGTAGTCGCCGAGGACGGAGCCGTCGGTCGGGGCCGCAGCGCCGTAAGAACCCGAACCGGAGATGGCCGCTTTGCCGCCGGCGGTATCACCGCTGCCGTGGGGGTTGTGGCAGCTATTGCAGCCTAGATTGGCGCTGGTGTAGCTGCCGCCCGGTGCGGCTGCATTGTCCGGGTCCGCCGCCAGCCCGTAGTCGGCCGCGACGATGCTGTGGCCGTGGTTCTGCTTGACGGAGGTCTTGTCGGAGCCGTGGCCCGGGTTGTAGGAGTAATCCGTGTTGATCCAGTAGAAGTCGCCACCCTGGCTGGTGTTGGAGCCGTCGGCGCTCATGATGTGGTAGCCGCCGGAGCCGTAGTGGCAGTTGAGACAGGTGGAGCTGGGATCCGACCCCTTGAGCAGCGTGCCGTTGGCGGTGGCCGCCTGGACCTGCCCCGCGGCCGTCCCGGCCCCGATCGGGTTGTCGGCCGAATTGTGCATCGAGTGGCAGCCGTCGCAGTGGGCGACGCCGCCGTCATGGAAGGCAGAGGCCGGGCCGCTCAACCCGAGGGTCAACAGGCCTGCCGCCGCTAATGCCAGATAGGTTCTCGTACTCATGCTTCTTCCTCCAGTAGGTTGTTTCTCCGGTAGGTGGTCTCCCTCTCCATGGCTCGCCCGCGGCGCGCCTCTACCGGAATGCGTTGTGGCCGGTTCCTCCGACCGTGTCTCGTTGCCTCTTTCTGAATGGTCACCTCCTTATGCTGTAGTACGGTGAAAATCCCTCCTCGAAACCGGGTGGGGTTGTCGGGCAACTCAATTGCCCTCGATCCGGAAGACGCTCACGCCACGGTTGGCCGCCTGGGAAACGTAGAGCTGGCCGTGGCCATCGATCTCGACGTCGTCGGGGACGACGAGGTTGGCCGGTCCCGCCCCGCGGTAGCCGAACTCGGTCTGGAACTCGAGATCGCTGCTGAAGACCATCACCACGCAGCGCAGGTGGTCGGTGACGTAGATGAAGCCGTGGTCGTCGGCGACGATCCCCGCCGCGACACCGAACTTCCCGGTGCCGCTGCCGGCCATGCCGAACTCCTCGAGCTGCCCATTCGCCGTCAGGCGACAGGCGATGAACCAGACGGGCACGGTGAAGTAGATATTGCCGGACCGGTCGACGCTGAAGCCGCCCATCTCGACCGCGAGGCCTTTCAGCTCCTTCAGGGCCTTCTCATCCACCCGCCGGCTGTCCATGAGGCGGCGCAGCAGGACGTCGTGGATGTCGTAGCCGCGCACGAACTGGCCCGATCGCTCGACCACCACGATCTGCAACGCCGTGATGTCCGCCAGATAGAGGAGCCCCTTGCGGGTCTCGATGCGCGACGGCCGGAACGCGGAATAGGTGTCGGGCAGGCCGGTGATCTCGATCTCGCCGAGGCGCACCCCGCGGTAGTCGCACCGGTGGAGCGCCCGGGAGGCGCCGGCGCGGGTCAAGAAAAAGAGGTCGCCGTCCTCGCCGACCGCCACGGCGATCGGGTGGGAGACCTCCTGCCCCTCGCCGAAGTCGTGGACCTCCATGCCGGCGTCGTTGAACACCCGCAGATCGGCCCCCTGGGGATCCAGGGCGTAGACCTCGTTGTGGTCGCGATCCAGGGTGAGTGCCGCCCACTGATAGGGGACAGCCCCCCAGAAGTCGGACAGGTGGTACTGGTACGAGGCGCGTATCTCCGCCGCGGCGTCGCCCGCAAGGGCGGCCAGCAGGACGAGGGCCAAGGTGGCAAGGACCGGCAGGACTCTGCGCCGCTCGCCCGCTACCGGTGATCCCGAGCATCGCGACCTCGAGGGGAGGCCGGCGTGCGATATCGTGTTGGCGGCGAGGTGGTTGAACATGGTGGTTAGCGCACCTTCCGGCCCGGTGGCCGGGGGGGCGGATGTGATCTCTTTCACGCGATTAGGTCGTTAATGAGCAATGCCCGTGCCAACGGCATTAGAGATCTCCAATCTAGGAATCTCCGGGGGTTGCATGCCTGCGCCTGCGGCATTCGCGCGGCGATCGGTGAAATCCCCAACTGGGAGTTGGTGAAATCACCAGGTCAGCCGCCTTGTCCGGGCGGCGCCCCAGGGGACCACGCCACCAGGCGACGGTCCGGCGGATCTCGTCGCGGTGACGACATCGGCGACGGCCCGGCGCCGTACCCGCCGTGACACCGGGGGTCACCGTTTCCCCTCAACTCATTGACAAGGTGACGCATCCCGCGCCGCCGTCCGGCAGGCGGAATCGGTCGCCATGGGACGCCGGGCAGTCGTCACCGTGGAACACACCAGCCGCGAGGCCACCGGGGCCCGCGTTCCGGTGGCGCGGCGACCCCGCGTTCCATCCTGGCCCTCACCTTGCATGGGATCGACCAGGTCAGGGCATCGGAGAATGCCACCATCCTCGGCAGACCCCGCCGGGACAGATGGACACCCCTCCGCGCCGCGTGGCCGACAAAGTGATGCGACATGGCTGCCTTCCATCTCCCCCCACCGGTCCTCTCTCTTTGTGGCTCCCCCGCCCCGTTCGAGGGCCTCTCGCCATGAGAACGAAGCGGATCCTGATCGTCGACGATGAGGCCCTCATCCTGTACGCCCTGACCCGGACCCTGGCGAGAGACGGCGTCGAGGTCACCGCGGTGGGGAGCGCCGAGGAGGCCCTGGCGAAGGTCGACGCACAGCCGTTCGACCTCTGTCTCCTCGATCACCTCCTCCCCGGGATGACCGGCGTCGACGCTATGCCCCTGCTCCGACAGAACGCCCCCGAGATGAAGATCGTGGTGATCACCGCGAGCTGCCTCACCCCCCACGAACGGGCGGTGGTCGATGCCACGGCCTGTCGCATGCTGGAGAAGCCGTTCGACGTCAACCGGGTGAGGGCGATCGTGGAAGAGATCCTCCACACCTCTCCGGCCCACCGATCTGGCCCGGCGCCCTTGCGGCGGCCGAGCGTGTCGTAGCCCGATCGGACGGCGAGTCCGCAGGGTCATGGTCGGAGCGGGCTTGCCCGTGAACCGACGGTGGCTGGTCTGCACCGTGGCGGTGGCGAAGTTCGCGACCAAGGTCGCTCCTACGAGCTCACCGAGCATCGGCGGCGCGAGCGGGCGGTCGAGCGGAACTGGTCGTCGGCAGAGGTGGGTCGGCTCAAGCGAAGCGGAGCCGACGCCCGTCATCGTCGGATCCGCCGCTGTGCGGCTTGATCCGACCTACCCTCGCAGAGGCAGATACGCCACCGAAATTGTGAACCGCTGTACTTAGCCCACCGCCGGCGCGAACAGCGCGGCCACCTGTTGCCGTAGGCCCGCCCCATCGAGTCCCTTGCCGATGAACACCAGGGCACCCGCGCCGTCGTGGCGGGGAAGAAAATCGACGTCCAGGCGGGTGGCCACGGAGTGGAACACGAGCCACTCCTCCTCCCCCGCCACCCGCACGATCCCCTTGGAGCGGTAGATCGCCTCCGGCAACGCCTCCAAGAAATCCTCCAGCGCCTCGCGGTCGGCGCGCCGCTCCCCCACCTCGATCGCGACGCTGTCGAAGCCGTGATGGTTGTGGATCTGACCGGTGGCGGCCGACGCCGCGGCCGCGAATGCACCGCGCAGCTCGGTCTCCAGCAGGAGATCCAGACCAGCCGGGTCGGCGACCCGGAAGATCTTCGCCTGGGGGTTGATCGCGGCCAGCCGCCCCCGCACCGCCGCCTCGCGCGTCGCGTCCGCCAGGTCGGTCTTGCTCACCAGCAGGAGGTCGGCCCGTTCCACCTGCCGCCGCCCCTCGGGCGAGGCATCGATCGCCGCCTCCACGTTGAGGCAGTCCGTGACCGTCACCAGGGCATCGAGGCGAAAACGGCCGTCGAGCTGGGGCCGGGTGAAGGCCCACCCCACCGGTAGAGGATCGGCGACCCCGGTGGTCTCCACCACCACCTGGTCGATGTCGTCGCGCTTCCCCAGGTCGGCGAGCAGCTCCACGAGGTCCGCATTCAACACGCAGCACAGGCAACCATTGTCGAGCTTCACGAACCGCTCCCCACCGGCCACCAGGGAGCCATCGATCCCGATCTCCCCGAGCTCGTTGACGATCACCGCGATGCGCCGCCCGTGCGGCTCGGCGAGCAGCCGGTTCAGCAGCGTGGTCTTGCCACTGCCGAGAAAGCCGGAAATGACCGTGGCGGGGATGGGTTCCATGGGAGCGGTCAGCGGTCAGCGGTCAGCGGTCAGCGGTCAGCGGTCAGCGGTCAGCGGTCAGCGGTCAGCGGTCAGCGGT
>Ga0210124_1000213_pt1 | contig 32717 bp, 38 predicted proteins | sample Muzzi_PWC_D2_FD_185554 | JGI IMG/M metagenome (GOLD analysis project Ga0210124, IMG submission 185554) | Wetland microbial communities from San Francisco Bay, California, USA, that impact long-term carbon sequestration - Muzzi_PWC_D2 (SPAdes) | ecosystem: Environmental > Aquatic > Marine >... | reverse complement strand
GCCTGGCGCTGCGCCGAGGACCTGGAGATCACGCTGGAGGCCAACCCGACCTCGGTCGAGGCCGGCCGCTTCGCCGCGCTGGCCGCCGCCGGGGTCAACCGGGTCTCGCTCGGCGTGCAGGCGCTCGACGACGCGGCGCTTGCCTTCCTCGGCCGGCAGCACGACGCCGCCGAGGCGCGCGCTGCGCTCGCCGTCGCCCGGCACCACTTCGCGCGCTGGTCGTTCGACCTGATCTACGCCCGCCCGGGCCAGACCCGCGCCGCCTGGCGCGCCGAGCTCGACCGCGCCCTGGCCGAGGGTGCCGCGCACCTCTCGCTCTACCAGCTGACCATCGAGCCGGGCACGGCGTTCCACGGCGCCTGGCGGCGTGGCGAACTCGTTCCGCCGCCGGAACGAGCGGCGGCGGCGCTCTACGACCTGACGCAGGACCGCCTGGCCGCCGCCGGGCTCGCCGCCTACGAGGTCTCCAACCACGCGCGCGCCGGCCAGGAATGCCGCCACAACCTGACCTACTGGCGCTACGGCGACTACGTCGGCGTCGGGCCGGGCGCGCACGGCCGACTGACGCGGCGCGGCGCGGACGGCACAGCCATCAAGCTCGCCACCCGCCAGCACCGCGCGCCGGAGGCCTGGCTCGCCGCGGTGGAGCGCGACGGCCACGCGACCCGCGCGCGCGAGCCGTTGACGCCCGAGGCGCGCCTGACCGAGCTGGTGATGATGGGCCTGCGCCTCGACGAGGGCGTGTCACGCGCCGCCTTCCGCCGCGAGGCCGGCGCCGAGCCGGAGCACGTGCTGGACGGGGCGCGCCTGCAGCCGCTGATCGCAGGCGGCTTCCTGGTGCTCGACGACGCCGGCCTGCGCGCCACCGCGGCCGGGCGGCGCCGTCTCGACGGCCTGCTTGCGCGGCTCCTGTGAGCGCCGCGCCGCGCGCGGCCGGGCGGCTCAGTAGCCGAGCGGCTGGAAGCTCTGCGGCGCCGGATCGACCGTCACGAACTGGCCGTTGTCGATGGTCACGATCGCCAGGGCGTGGTCGTTGGTGCCGTCCGGGCGCAGCCGAAACAGCCCGTTGATGCCGGCGAAGCCGCTCGACTGGGTCAGCTCCTCGGCCGCGAAGCGCGGCTCGCGGCCGTCCGCGGCGGCGCGCTGCGCCAGCACCGCGGCCAGGGCGGTGGCGTCGTAGGCGAGGCCGGCGATGCGCGCCGGCGTGTCGTCGAAGGTCTCGCGGAAGCGTTTGACGAAGTTCAGCCACAGCTCGCGCGGCGGCACGGTGAACCAGCCGCCCTGCAGGGTCGGCTCGCGCGTCAGCCCTTCGTCCTCCCACAGCGAGGTGCCGAGGAACTTCACCTCGGCCGGGTCGACGTCGAAGTAGGCCAGCATCGGCGCCACCGTCAGCAGCCGCTTGCCGGATTCGGGCACCAGCACGGCGTCGAACTGCGGCGGCCCCAGGGTATCGAGCCCGTCGAGCCGCTTGAGCGCCAGCTTGGCCGCCTCGTCGTTGCGCGCGGCCAGGACCTGGCGCTGCGAAATCAGCGCCCGGTGCCGCTGGTCGTAGTTGGCGAACTGGCGCACCTCGGCCGAGATGTCCGTCGCATTCGGATCGTAGAAGCCGATGCGCGCGAGCTCGGCGCCGTAGCGGATCGTCGCGGCGCGCAGCGCGCCGACCACGGTCTCGCCGTAGGGCGTGCGCGGCGCCAGCACCGCGAAGCGCTGCAGGCCCTGCGCCCGGCTGTAGCCGACGATGCGGTCGACCTGGGTCTCCGGCGCCAGGCCGAGGACGAACACGCCGTCGCCGGCGACCGAGCGGTCGTTGGAAAAGCTCAACACGTTGATCTGGGCGGCGCGCGCCTCGTCCGCCACGCCGGGCACGTTGGTGGCGAAGACCGGGCCGATCAGCAGGCGCGCGCCCTCGGCGATGGCGTCGCGCGCCGCCTGCTGCGCGCCGAACGCGGTGCCCTGGGTGTCCTTGATGAGCAGCGTGAAGCGATCGTCCGCGATGTCGAAGACGGCGAGCTGCGCCGCGTTCGACAAGGTCTCGCCGAGCCGCGCGTAGCGCCCGGAAAGCGGCACCAGCAGCCCGATCTTGACCGGGCCGCCGATCTCGATCTGCCGCACCGGCTGCTGCGGAAACAGCGGCGCTTCCGGCTGGGCCTCGACCTGCGGCTCGGGCGCCGGCGGCGGCTCGGCTTGCGCCCCCGCCGGGGCGTTCTGTACGCTGGGTGCCGCACAAGCCGCCAGCAGCAGGAGCACGGCGAGGCCCGGCCACCGCAGGCCGCGCGAGGCGGCGCGACGAGGGCGCGGCAACAATGTCGGTGAAATCACGCTCGACTCCGTCGTCGTCCACGCAGACCGAAAGTACCGGCCGCACCCGGCGAAGTAAACCGGCGCCCAACGCGGCCCCGGTTCCGGCTCAGGCGCCGCTCGACGCCGGGCTCTATCTCGTCGCCACGCCGATCGGCAATCTCGGCGACATCACGCTGCGCGCGCTCGACACGCTGCGCCGCGCCGACGTGATCGCCTGCGAGGACAGCCGTGTGACCGGCAAGCTGCTGGCCGCGCACGGCATTGCGACGCCGCTTACGCCCTATCACGAGCACAACGCGCCGCGCGCTCGGCCGAAGATCCTCGATCGCATCGCGGCCGGCGCGGCGGTCGCCCTGGTCTCCGACGCCGGCACGCCGCTCGTCTCCGACCCCGGCTACAAACTTGTCACGGCCGCGGTGGCGCGCGGGCTGCCGGTGCATGCGCTGCCCGGCCCCTCGGCCGCGCTGGCCGCGCTGACGCTCTCCGGCCTGCCGAGCGACCGCTTCCTGTTCCTCGGCTTCCTGCCGGCCAAGTCGGCGGCGCGGCGGCGCGCGCTGGAGGAGGTCGCGAGCCTGCGGGCCACGCTGATCGTCTACGAATCGGCGCGCCGCCTGGCGGCGGCGCTGGCCGACATGGCCGAGCTGCTCGGGCCGCGCCCGGCCGCGGTGGCGCGCGAGCTGACCAAGCTGCACGAGGAGCTGCGGCGCGGGCCGCTCGACGCGCTGGCCGAGGACTACCGCGCCGCCGGGCCGCCCAAGGGCGAGGTGGTGATCGTCGTCGCGCCGCCCTCCGAGGACGCGGGCGACGGCCTGTCGGACGACGCGCTCGACGCGCTGCTGCAGGGCGCCATGGCGGGCGGCAGCCTGCGCGACGCGGTCCAGGAGGTCGCCCGCGCGACCGGCCGGCCGCGCCAGGAGGTCTATGCCCGGGCGCTCGCGCTCGCACGCGATGCGCGCGAATGAGCCGGGCGGCGCGCCGGCGGGCCTACGGCCGCGGGCGGCGGGCCGAGGCTGTGGCGGCCTGGTGGCTGCGCGGCAAGGGCTACCGCATCGTCGCGCGCGACTTTCGCGTGCCGGTCGGCGAGATCGACGTGATCGCCCGCCGCGGCCGGGTGCTCGCTGTCGTCGAAGTGAAGGCGCGCGACACGCTCGCGGCGGCCGGCGAGGCCGTGGCGCCGCGCCAACGCCGGCGCATCGCCCGGGCCGCCGCGGCCTTCCTGCAGCGGCGTCCCGAGCTGGCGACGCTCGACCTGCGCTTCGACGTGGTGCTGATCGCGCCGCGCCGCCTGCCGCGCCATCTTGCCGATGCCTGGCGAATGCCCAAGTCTTAGCGCAGAGGGCGCCAGCGGCGCACCAAACGAAGCACATCGCATCCGGCCGGCAGCGTGGTTTTCGCGAACGCGGGGGTTTCATGAACGGAGTCTCATTCGGGCGGCGCTGCGGGGCGCCCTTGCTTTTCCTGGCGCTCGCCGCGCTCGGCCTCGCGCCGGGCGCCTGCTCGCCGACCGGGATGGCCGTCGGCGGCGCCGCCGCGGCCGGCGTCGCGGCCTCGGAGGAGCGCGGCCTGCAGGGCGCGCTCGACGACACCGAGATCCGGCTGCAGATCAATCACCTCTGGCTGCAAGAGAGCGAGGCGCTGTTCCGTGAGGTCAACCTGCAGGTCCAGGAGGGCCGCGTGCTGCTGTCCGGCAACGTCCCCGACCCGGAGACCCGCGTCACCGCGGTGCGCCTGGCCTGGCAAGCCGACGGCGTGCGCGAGGTGATCAACGAGATCGAGGTCGCCGATACCTCGTCGCTGACCGACCTGGCGCGCGACACCTGGATCGCGACCAAGCTGAAGACGCGCCTGCTGCTGGACCGCGACGTGTTCTCGATCAACTATTCCATCGAGGTGGTGAACGGGACCGTCTACCTCATGGGGATCGCGCAGAACCAGGCCGAACTCGACCGGGTGATCGGGCACGCCAAGGACGTGGCCTACGTGCGCCGCGTCGTCAGCTACGTCCGCCTCAAGGACGCACCGCGGGAACCGTAAGAGGATATCGATGAGCTGGTCGCCGGCCAGCGGACGCGACGAGATCGAAACCGCGCTGCGCCGGCTCGGCGGCCAGCCGGACGAGGCGGTCGACGTCGCCGAGGCGGCCCTGCTGATGGCCGCGCTCGACCGCCCGCGCGTGCCGCTCGAGCGCTATCGCCACCACCTCTCGCTGCTCACCCGCGACACCGCCGACCTGGCGCAGGGCGCGGGGGAGGCGACGCTGGACGGGCGCATCGCGGCGCTCAACGCGGTGATCCGGGAGCGCTACGGCTACAGCGGCGACGCGCTCACCTACGACGACCCGCAGAACGCCAACCTGATGCGCGTGATCGACCGCCGCAAGGGCCTGCCGGTCGCGCTCGGCATCCTCTATCTGCACGCGGCGCGGGCCCAGGGCTGGCCGGCCGAGGGGCTCAACTTCCCGGGGCATTTCCTGCTGCGCCTCTGCTGCGGGAGCGCGCGCGCGATCGTCGATCCCTTCCACGGCGGCGCCACGCGCACGCCGCAGGACCTGCGCGAGCTGCTGCGCAGCCACGCCGGGGCCGAGGCCGAGCTACGCCCGGAGCACACCGCGGCGGTCTCCAACCGCGACCTGCTGCTGCGCCTGCGCAACAACATCAAAATCCGCCTGCTGCGCGACGAACGGCTCGCCGACGCACTGGACGTGCTGGAGACCATGCTGATGATCGCGCCGGACCGCGCCGCGCTGTGGCACGAGGCGGGCGTGCTCAACGCCCATTTGGAGAACCTGCGGGCCGCCGTCATGGCGCTGGAGAACGTGCTCGCGCTCGACGCGAGCGAGGCGCAGCGCCACCAGGCCGCCGCCCTGCTGCAGGAGATCCGGGCTCGGCTCAATTGAGCGCCGCTCCGGGCCGCCGGGGGGCAGCGTTTTCGGGCCGCGTTTTGCCGTGGGCCGCGGGCCCGCCCGGGGCTATAGTGCGGCGCCCGAGACTTGGAGCCCTGCCGAGCATGAGCCTGCGAGCATGAGCCTGCAATCATGAGTCTGCAATCATGAGTCTGGCCGTCGCCATCCAGATGGACCCCGTCGAGGGGATCGACATCGACGCCGACAGCACGTTCTCCCTGGCGCTCGAGGCGACCCGTCGCGGCCACGGCCTCTATCACTATCTGCCGCAGCACCTGTCGCAGCGCGACGGCCGCGTCTACGCCCGCGCGCGGAGTTTCGTGCCGCAGCCCGACAAGGCCGCGCCGGCGCGCTTCGGCCCACCGGAGACGCTCGATCTGGCGACGCTGGATGTCGTGCTGATGCGCCAGGACCCGCCTTTCGACATGTCCTACATCACCGCGACGCACATGCTGGAGCACGTCCACCCCGACACCCTGGTGGTCAACGACCCGGTGCAGGTGCGCAACGCGCCGGAAAAGCTCTTCGTCACGCACTTCCCCGGGCTGATGCCGCCCACGCTGATCAGCAGCGACCGGCAGGAGATCCGGGCGTTCCGGCGCGACCACAAGGACATCATCATCAAGCCGCTGTTCGGCAACGGCGGCGCCGGCGTGTTCCACGTCACGCCGGAGGACGAGAACCTCAACGCGCTCCTGGAGATGTTCACCAGCCTGTACCGCGAGCCGGTCGTGGTGCAGCGCTACCTGCCGGAGATCCGGCGCGGCGACAAGCGCATCATCCTGATCGACGGCGAGGCGGCCGGGGCCATCAACCGCGTGCCGGCGGCCGGCGAGGCGCGCTCCAACCTGCACGTGGGCGGCCGCGCGGAGCCGGCCGCGCTGTCGCCGCGCGACATGGAGATCTGCGAGGCGATCGGGCCGACGCTGCGCGAGCGTGGGCTGATCTTCGTCGGCATCGACGTCATCGGCTCCTATATGACCGAGATCAACGTGACCTCGCCGACCGGGATTCAGGAGATCAGCCGCTTCGACAACGCAAATCTCGCCGGCGACATCTGGGATGCGATCGAGGCGCGCCGCGGCGCCGGCCGGCACAGCGCCCGGGCCTGACACCGGCGAAACACCGACCGCTTTAAACACGACACGCGAGGCAGCGCAGCCGCATGACCGACACCCTGACCGTCGCCCTCTGGGCCACCAACCTGGCCGTGCCGCTGAACGGCCTCGACGCCTGGGCGGCACGGGTCGACGCGCAGATGGCCGAGGCCCGCGCCGCCGGCGCGCGCCTGCTGGTCATGCCCGAATACATGTCGCTGCAGTGGCTGAGTTTCGCGCCGGCCGGCCTGACGCTGGTCGACGAGATCCCCTGGATGACCAGCCAGGCCGAGGCCGCGCTGGCGCGCCTGCGCCCGCTGCCCGCGCGCCACGGCATCGGGCTGCTGGCCGGCACCATGCCGGTGGTGAAGCCCGATCCGGCGCCGCAGGAGCCGCCCTACCTCAACCGCGCCTGGCTGCTGCTGCCGGACGGCCGCGCGATCGCCCAGGACAAGCTCTGCCTCACGCCCGGCGAGAAGAGCCCGCAGGACTGGAACCTGACGACCGGCAACGCGCTGCGCATCGTCGAATGGGACGGCGTGCGCCTGGCCACCTGCATCTGCCTGGACATCGAGCTGCCGGCCCTGGCCGCGCGCCTCGCGCCCTACGAGATCGATCTGGTTCTGGTGCCGTCGCAGACCGCGAAGCTCGCCGGCTATGCCCGCGTCTTCTCCTGCGCCAAGGCGCGCGCCGTCGAGCTGCAGGCGGCGGTCTGCGCCGTCGGCGGGGTCGGCCGGGCCGCCGGCCCCTCGGCCCTGGCGAACACCTCGGGCGCGGCGGCCTACCTGCCCTGCGAGGAGGTGCTCGGCCACGAGGGCGTGCTGGCCAGCGTGCCGCCGAGCGACCGGGCCGAGGGCGCCGGGCCGATGCTGATCGCGCGCGACCTGCCGATCGCCGAGATCCGCCGGCTGCGCCGCGGCGGCGCCGAGGTTTGGCCCGGCGCGTGGCGCGCCGACCACGTCGAGATCGCCCCGGCCTAGCCGCCGGCCGGCCTCGGGGTTGGGCCGAATCTCCGATAAATTTCAATCAATTATCGCCCCTCGTGCCACCGAGTTGACACAGATTCCTTAGCGCCGTGGCAACCATGTCGTGCGCATCATGAACCGTGCAAGACAGTGCGATGCGAGGGGCAGAACGATGGAACTCAAGGAACCGATCGAGACCCTCAGTCTCAACGAGGTGCTGGGCGCGGTGATCGAGGTGGACAGCTACCTCGGCGAGGTCGGCAAGGTGACGCTCGGCGGCCGCCCGATCCTGCATTACCGGGCCGAGCTGCAGGACCGCCTGGAGACCCAGCCGGCGGCGACCTGGTCCGACCTCTTCGCCCGGCTGCGGTGGGTCCGCCACGAGATGGCGGTCGGCGGCGACCCGGAGCGGGTGCGCTGCGCGGTCGCGCGCATCGAGGCCGACCTGACGCACTTCGCCCAGCGCGAAGGCGTCGCCGACCTCGCCGACCCGCTGGCCGGGCCGAGCGCGGCCGCGACCCTGATCGCGCGCCACGACGGCGAGGACGACGACGCGGGCAATGACGTGGCCGACGATGCCGTGGGCAACGACGACCCGGCCGACGACGCGGATGACGGCGCGAACGACGGCGCCCGGGGCGCCCGGGGCGACGGAGACGCCGGCAACGGCGCGGCCCGGTGCGGGGCACCCGCGGTGACCGGCTTCGGGTTGCTCCTGCTACGCCACTCCGCGGCCGGCGGCCGCACCCGCGCCACGCCCTCCATGTAAATCACCGACGGAGAGCGGCGCGCGGCGCGTGCCGGCCCTATCCTTCGGGCAGCGGCGTCGGCGCCCTGGGCTCGGCGGTCGCGGCCCGGGCGGGCGCCGCCATGAGGCGCGCCCCGCTCGCGCGCAGGATGCGCCGCAGACCCTGCGGCGTCAGCCCGTCGCGCGCCATGACCAGGTGCACGATGGGATCGTGCAGCATCTCTTCAATCTCCGGCTCGCCCTGCAGCCAGCCGCGCGGCGATTCGCTCGGTCCCATGGTGGGATCCCCCGTCCAATTGTGACGCATCCGTCGTGACGTCCGATCTGCCGACCATTTGGGGCGTCGCCTGCGGCGTTTTTGCGGCGGACCGGTGATTTCCCGGTGATAACGGCGCGCGTGCCGGCCTCGCGACGGACGGACCCGGCCGGCCGCGGAACCGCCGGGCACGCAAAAGAGGGCCGAATATCGCCCTCCGCGAAGAGCGCTCCGGCCCTCGAGTGACACGCAGACGAGGGAACTCCGCTATCGACCAATCACCAAATCAAACACCGGTTCCTTCCCCCGAGACGATTTTTAGCATGGGCTAATCTCGCAGCGAGAGAATTTTTTCCTGTGGACTCTCGCCGCTGCGAAATCTTCCCCGCCCTGTTCAAGGGCGCGCGGGCGCGTCGCGGCTGCGCCGGTCCGCCTCGGCCACCCACTGCCGACGTGGTGGCCGGCGCTGGATCGCGGCGCCCGGCGCGCCTAGACTTGGGCCGCCAAGCCGGCGGCGGGCGGCGCGGCCGGGGCCGTAGGGTCCGCCGCGTCGGCCGTCGCCTCCGGGGGGCCCCGCATGGTCGCGCGCGTCAACACGGTCGCGTTCCACGGCGTCGACGTCGTCGACATCGACGCCCAGGTGCAGATGGCCTCCGGGCTGCCCGCGTTCACCGTCGTCGGCCTGCCCGACAAGGCGGTCGGCGAGAGCCGCGAGCGGGTCCGTGCCGCGCTCGGCGCGCTCGGCCTCGCCCTGCCGCCCAAGCGCATCACCGTCAACCTGGCGCCGGCCGACCTGGCCAAGGAGGGCAGCCACTTCGACCTGCCGATCGCGCTCGGCCTGCTGGTCGCCATGGGCGTGCTGCCGGGCGACGAGATCGCCGGCTACGTGGCGCTCGGCGAGCTGTCGCTCGACGGCCGGCTCACGCCCGTGGCCGGCGTGCTGCCGGCCGCGCTGCACGCCCTGGCCGGCGGGCGCGGGCTGATCTGCCCGGCGGCGCAGGGCGGCGAGGCCGCCTGGGCCGACGGCCTGGAGGTGCTGGCGCCGGAGTCGCTGGTCGCCCTGGTCAACCACTTCAAGGGCAGCCAGGTGCTCTCGCCGCCGGAGCCGGCAATGGCCGAGGCCGACGCGCCGGCGCCCGACCTCAGGGACATCAAGGGCCAGGAGACCGCCAAGCGGGCGCTCGAGGTCGCCGCCGCCGGCGGCCACAACCTCTTGATGATCGGCCCGCCGGGCGCCGGCAAGTCGATGCTGGCGCAGCGCCTGCCGGGCATCCTGCCGCCGCTCGACCCGGCCGAGGCGCTCGAGGTCAGCATGGTCCACTCGGTCGCCGGCAAGCTGGAACAGGGGCGCCTGCTGCGCCGCCGGCCGTTCCGCGACCCGCACCACTCGGCCTCGCTGCCGGCGCTGGTCGGCGGCGGGCTGCGCGCCAAGCCGGGCGAGCTGTCGCTGGCCCACATGGGCGTGCTGTTCCTCGACGAGCTGCCCGAGTTCGCGCGCGCCACGCTGGAGGCGCTGCGCCAGCCGCTGGAGAGCGGCCGGGCCGTGATCGCGCGGGCCAACGGCCACGTCACCTATCCGGCACGGGTCCAGCTCGTCGCCGCCATGAACCCCTGCCGCTGCGGCCATCTCGACGACCCGGCGCTGGCCTGCGCCCGGGCGCCGAAGTGCGCGCGCGACTATCAGTCGAAGATCTCCGGGCCGCTGTTCGACCGCATCGACCTGCACGTCGAGGTGCCGGCGGTCTCGGCCGGGGACCTCGGCCTGCCGCCGCCGGCCGAGGACTCGGCCACGGTCGCCGCCCGGGTGGCGGCGGCGCGGGCGCGCCAGGCCGCGCGCTTCGCCGCCGTCGCCGAGCGGCCCCGCCCACGGGTCAACGCCGAGGCGGACGGCGCGCTACTCGAGGCGGTGGCGGCGCCCGACGCGGCCGGGCGCACGCTGCTGGGCCAGGCGGCCGAGAAGATGCGGCTGACCGCGCGCGGCTATCACCGGGTGCTGCGCGTCGCCCGCACGCTGGCCGACCTCGAGGGCGCCGAGGCGGTGCGCCGGGTGCACGTCGCCGAGGCGCTCAGCTACCGCCGCATCGCCCCGGGGATGTGACAAATACGGCGCTGCAGGGCGCGCGGCCGGGGCCGTGCCGGCGCGCGGAATCCGCTCGCCATCCCGCGGATTTGTGATAAAATTGCCACAGCCGAGAGAGGCACCGAGAGACACAAGGGCGACCAAGTAGGCGACCTATGACCGGCCAGGACTGGCTTACCGTGGATGCGGCAGCGGCGCGCCTGGGGCTTTCCCCCAACGCGGTGCGCGGGCGCATCAAGCGCGGCACCCTGCCGGCGATCCGGCGCAACAGCCGGGTCTTCGTGGTGCTGCCGCGCGGGGCCGCCGGGGCGGCCCACCGGCCGGCCCACCGGCCGACCAACCACCCGACCAACCGAGGGGCCAACCCAGCGGCCAGCCCAGCGGCCAGCCCGGTGGCCGATTCCAGCCCCGATCCGACCCTGGAGCGCCTCGGCCGTCTGGCCGAAGGGCGCAAGCGCCAAGTCGCCGCACTGCGCGACGAGCGCGACCGCCTGGCGCGGCAGGTCGATCGGCAGCAGCGGCTTCTCGAGCGGGAGCAGGGGCTGCGCGCGCGCCTGCAGGACCAATTGGACCGGCTGTCGCAGGGCCTGGCGGCGGCGCTACCGGAGGCCGCCTCGGGCGACCCCGCGGAGACGGCCGACCGGCTGTGGCGCCGCCTCGAGCATCAGGTCCGCCGCCTCAACGAAGGCGACGCCGACAAGCCCTGAATCCGCCCGGCTCCGACCTGTCGGTCCGGTGGCTACTCGCCGTCGGTCTTAGCCACCGCCTTGGCCGCCGGCTTGGTCGCCTCCGGGGCCTTCCTTGGCGCCGCCTGGCCGTTGCCGTTGCCGAGCTCCTCGAGGGCGCCCTCGGCGCGCTCCTGCAGCGGCGCCCAGCACTCGCGGGTGAGCTGGGCGGTCAGGCTCATCAGGCGCGTCGCGTGGTCGAGGTACTGTTGCGCGGCGTCGCGGGCGAAGTCGCACTGCACGCGGAAGGCCTCGTCCGCCCCGTGGCACTGCATCAGGGTCTCGGAGGCCTTGAGGTCGTGAGTGAGCCGGCTGTTGCCGAACTCCATCATCTCGCGGCCGAGGGTGGCCATGCCTTCCAGCATGACCTCGTTGGCCTTCATGAAGGCCTTCATGTTCTCGCCGTTTCTCTGCACCAGGGCATCGACGTCGACTTGCGGCGGCAGGGCACTGGTTTCGACGGCTTTGGCGGTTTGCTTCGGCATCGTCGGGCCTCCCGGGGATTGCATATTTTGGGTGAACCGCGCGGGTCGCTGGCGTCCCACGCAGATCCATAAGGTGACATAAGCCTATGTCAGGCCGATTACAGACAAAATAAACCTCGTTAACCTTTTCCCATATGGGGTCATATTCTTGCCTGCCGGCCTGTCGTCCTAGGCGATGGGACCGAAAGCCCAAAATGCCGTCCGCTGCGGCCTCCCGTCACGCTGGCAGGGATGTTCGATGGCCCATGGATAACATGATGTTGCAGTTTTCTGGCAGACTGCCACAATATATGGCGTTTGCTGGCGGGACGGTGCGCCGCGGATTCTATCCACAGGCGGGCCGTCGGAGCGGGGACAATCGTCCGCCGGGCGCTCCACCGGGCGTCGCGGCGGATGCGCGGCCGGCAAGGGGATCGGGGGTAGCGAATGAGCGACACTGTCCGCGACGCGCGGGTCACGGCGATCTCGCTGGCGCACGCCGGCGCGCTCGCCGAACTGCTGCGCGCGCACGGCTGCGCGGGGCATGCCGACAACCTGGAGGCGGCGCTGCAGCAGGCCTTTCGGATCATGGCCGAGCGGCTCGGACCGGAGGCCCTGCGCGACGCGGTGCGCTGGGTCGCCGACGAGCGCGGCGCGGCGCCGCCCGGCACGGCGCCGGTCCAGACGCACTGAGCGCGGCCGGTCAGTCCCTGGCGGGCGCGATCATGCGGCCGAGCCGGCGGCCGGCGAAGATGTGCAGGTGGAAGTGCGGCACCTCCTGCCCGGCGTCGGCGCCGCTGTTGGCGAGCACCCGGTAGCCCGGCTCGACGACGCCGAGGTCGCGCGCGATCCTGCCGGCGGCGCGCACGAAGCCGACGATCTCGGCCTCCGAGGCGCTCTGCGAGAAGTCGTCCCAGGACACGTAGGCGCCCTTCGGGATCACCAGCACGTGGATCGGGGCCTGCGGCGAGATGTCGTGGAAGGCGAGCACGTGCTCGTCTTCGTAGACCTTCTTGCAGGGGATCTCGCCGCGCAGGATCTTGGCGAAGATGTTGTCCTTGTCGTAAGCCATGCCGCGTTTCCTTCCCGCGCCGCACTCAGTCCTTCGGCCGCGACGCCTTCTCGACGATGCCGGAGACGCCCTTGCGTCCTTCGAGCGCCTGCCAGACCTCGCCCGGCGTGACGCCCTGATCGACCCAGAGCACGAGGAGGTGATAGAGCAGGTCGGCGCTTTCCGAGACCACGCCCGCATGCTCGCGCGCCATCGCCTCGATCACCGTCTCGACCGCCTCCTCGCCGACCTTCTGGGCGATCTTGGCGCTGCCCTTGGCGAAGAGCTTCGCGGTGTGCGAGCTCTCCGGGTCCCCCAGGCGGCGGCTTTCGATCACCTCGAAGAGGCGATCGAGCACCGCGCCGTCGATCGCCGTCGTGTCCCGTTCGCTCATCGCGAATCCTTTTCTGTCCGCTCTTTCGGTATCAGGATTTGCCGCGGCTGTCAGCCCGGCAGCGGGGTCGCCCGCGGTCAGCCGGCCGCGGTCAGCCCGCCGGGCGCACCGGGATGCCGTGCTCCGCCATGTAGGCCTTGGCCTCGGCGATCGAGTGCTCCCCGAAATGGAAGATCGAGGCGGCCAGCACCGCGGTCGCGTGGCCGTCGCGGATGCCTTCGACCAGATGCGCGAGCGTGCCGACCCCGCCGGAAGCGATGACCGGCACCGGGATGGCGTCGGCGATGGCGCGCGTGAGCGCGATGTCGTAGCCGGCGCGCGTGCCGTCGCGGTCCATCGAGGTGAGCAGGATCTCACCGGCGCCGCAGTCGACCATGCGCCGCGCCCAGGCGACCGCCTCCAGCCCGGCCGGGTTGCGCCCGCCGTGGGTGAAGACCGCGAAGCCGCCCTGGCCGTCGCGCTTGGCGTCGATCGCCACGACGATGCACTGGCTGCCGAACTTCTCGGCCGCGGCGCGCACGAAGTCGGGGTCCTTCACCGCCGCGGTGTTGATCGAGACCTTGTCGGCGCCGGCCAGCAGCAGGCGGCGGATGTCCTCGAGGCTGCGCACGCCGCCGCCGACGGTCAGCGGCATGAAGCAGACCTCGGCGGTGCGCCGCACCGCGTCGAGGATGATGTCGCGCTTCTCGTGGCTGGCGGTGATGTCGAGGAAGCAGAGCTCGTCGGCCCCGGCGCGGTCGTAGATCCGGGCCTGCTCGACCGGATCGCCGGCGTCGCGCAGGTCGACGAAGTTGACGCCCTTGACGACGCGGCCGTCCTTGACGTCGAGGCAGGGAATGATGCGCGCCTTGAGCATCAAGCAGAACCCGCGGCGACCAGCGCCAGGGCGCTCTTCGCATCGATGCGCCCGTCGTAGAGCGCGCGGCCGCAGATCGCGCCCTCGACGCCGTCCTTGGCGATCGCCATCAGGGCGGCGATGTCGTCGAGCGAGGCGATCCCGCCCGAGGCGATCACCGGCACGGAGAGCGCCGCGGCCAATGTCTGCGTGGCGGCGACGTTGACGCCGGCCAGCGCCCCGTCGCGCTCGATGTCGGTGTAGACGATCGCCGCCACGCCGGCGTCCTCGAAGCGCCGCGCCAGGTCGAGCGCGGCCAGCGCGCTTTCCTCGGCCCAGCCCTCGACCGCGACGCGGCCGTCGCGCGCGTCGATGCCGACCACGATCCGCCCGGGAAAGGCGCGGCAGGCCTCGCGCACCAGATCCGGCGCCTTGACCGCGGCGGTGCCGAGAATGACGCGGCGGACGCCGGCCGCGAGCCAGCGCTCGATCGTCGCCATGTCGCGGATGCCGCCGCCGAGCTGCACCGGGATCGTCACCGCCGCGAGGATCGCCTCGAGCGCGGCGCCGTTGACCGGCCGGCCGGCGAAGGCGCCGTTGAGGTCGACCAGGTGCAGCCAGGTGAAGCCCGCGGCGGCGAAGGCGCGCGCCTGCGCCGCCGGGTCCTCGTTGAACACCGTCGCCTGCGCCATGTCGCCGCGCAGCAGGCGCACCGCGCGCCCGTCCTTCAGGTCGATGGCGGGAAACAGGATCATGGCCGCTCGGAGTCTTGGCCGCTCAGGTCCTTGGAATAGAAATGACCGGCGACCCAGCGCTCGCCGACCCTGGCGTAATGCGGGTGCGTGCCCCAGCGCCGGTAGCCGAGCGACTCGTAAAGCCGGATTGCCGCTTCCTGGGTCTCGCGCACGTCGAGATTGAGCACCGTCATGCCGGCATCGCGCGCGCCCCGCTCGATCGACTCGACCAGCCGACGCGCCAGGCCGTGACCGCGCGACCAGGGCGCCAGGAAGAAGGTGGTGAGCTGCGCGCCGCGCGCCCCGGCCTCGTTGTTGCGGCTCGGCAGCCAGAGCTGGCCGGAGCCGCAGATGGTGCCGTCGAGGCGGGCGGCGAAGAGCTGCCGCTCGGGCACCAGGAGAACGCCCTTCCAGTAGGTCTCCATGACCTGGCGCGGCGGCGGGCTGAGCCAGCCGAAGCCGCCGCCGTCGACGATGGCCGCATCGGCCGCGTCGCAGAGGTCGTGCAGGTCGGCGCCGTTCACCGCGACGAGCTGTTCGACCGCGGTGCGCGGCGGCGCGGCGGGCTGCGCATTCGGGTCGGAAGCAAGGGTCATGGACGCCACCTCAGGAAATTGCCGATCAGGGTCAGGCCGGCCGCCTGACTTTTTTCGGGATGGAATTGGGTCCCCAAAAGATTGTCTCGCCCCACGGCCGCCACGACCGGGCCACCGTAGTCCACGCGCGCGAGGACGTGGCTCGGGTCCTCGGCGCGAAACTGATAGCTGTGGACGAAGTAGACATGGGTATCGCGGCCCAGTCCCGCCAGCACCGGATGGTCGGGCGCGACGATTTCCAGCTCGTTCCAGCCCATGTGCGGCACCGCTTTGGCCAACAGGGGGTGATCCGGGTCCAAGCAGTGATCGCCCGGCGGCGGCGATCGCTTTCGACCGCGATCCCGCCCGCCGAGTTCGAAGCGCACCACCTCTCCCGGGATCCAGCCCAGCCCGGCGTGGTCGCCGTGCTCGCGCCCGACGGTCGCGAGCAGCTGCATCCCGACGCAGATGCCGAGGAACGGCCGGCCGCGGGCCAGCACCGCCTCCTCGAGCGCCGCGATCATGCCCGGCAGGGCCTCGAGCCCGGCCAGGCAGTCGGCGAAGGCGCCGACCCCGGGCAGCACGACGCGCTCGGCCGCGCGCACGGCCTCCGGGTCGGCGGTCACCTGGACCGCCGTCCCCAGGCCCGCCTCGGCGGCGGCGCGCTCGAAGGCCTTGGCCGCCGAACGCAGGTTGCCCGAGCCGTAATCGACGATGGCGACGCTCATGCTCTCTATGCGTTTTTTGCCGCGCGGCGCGCGCGAAAGGGTTCAGAAATACCGTTGCGGCGAACGCCGCGCCGGCTACAGCTTGCCCTTGGTCGAGGGCACCGCGTCGGCCTTGCGCGGATCAATCTCCACCGCCTCGCGCAGCGCGCGCGCCAAACCCTTGAAGCAGGACTCGACGATGTGGTGCGAGTTCGTGCCGTAGAGGTTTTCGACGTGCAGCGTCAGCCCGGCGTGCTGGGCGAAGGCCTGGAACCATTCCTTGAACAGCTCGCAGTCCATAGTGCCGACCTTGTCGCGGGCGAATTCGACCCGCCATATCAGATAGGGCCGGTTGGAGGCGTCGAGCGCCACGCGGGTCAGCGTCTCGTCCATCGGAACGAGCGCCGCGCCGTAGCGCCGGATGCCGGCGCGGTCGCCGAGCGCCCTGGCGACCGCCCGGCCGAGCACGATGCCGCTGTCCTCGGTGGTGTGGTGGAAATCGATGTGCAGGTCGCCCTCGGCCTTGAGCGTGATGTCGATCAGGCTGTGGCGCGAGAGCTGCTCCAGCATGTGGTCGAGGAAGCCGATTCCGGTGCTCACGGCGTAGCTGCCGCTCCCGTCGAGATTGACGGTGGCCGAGATGCGGGTCTCGGTGGTCTTGCGATCGATGCTGGCCTGGCGCATGGCCGGTGTTCTCCGCGCAAGGGGCCGGGCCCGAAGGACGGCGCCCTTTTATCAGCTAACCGGGCCGTCTGAAAGGCCCGCGGAAGGCCCCAAGCGCGCCCCAGCGCGCCCTGAAGCGCACCCGGAGCCGGGCCGCCCCGCCCCGGCCGCCCCACCCGGGCCGCCCCACCCGGGCCGATGCCGAGATTCCTTGACCCGGGCGGCGCCATCGCCCATTTGACAGGCCATGTCGCAAGAGCCGCCTTCGGGCGCCCCCGCGCAGTGGCACGGCACCACGATCCTCTCCGTGCGCAAGGACGGCAAGGTGGTGGTCGCCGGCGACGGCCAGGTGACCTTCGGCAACACCGTCATGAAGTCGAACGCCCGCAAGGTGCGGCGCCTCGGCAAGGGCGGAGTGATCGCCGGCTTCGCCGGGGCGACGGCCGACGCGCTCACCCTGTTCGAGCGCCTCGAGGCCAAGCTGGAGACCTATCCCGGGCAGCTCACCCGCGCCTGCGTCGAGCTCGCCAAGGACTGGCGCACCGATCGCTACCTGCGCCGCCTCGAAGCAATGATGGCGGTGGCCGACGAATCGGTCTCGCTGGTGCTGACCGGCACCGGCGACGTGCTGGAGCCGGAGGACGGCCTGATCGGCATCGGCTCGGGCGGGCCCTTCGCGCTGGCGGCAGCCCGCGCGCTGATCGACCGGGACGACGCGACGGCCGAGACGATCGCGCGCAAGGCCATGGAAATCGCTGCAGGGATCTGCATCTACACCAATGAACGAATCATCGTCGAAAGCCTCCCAGGCGAGTGAGGCGCGGCGCCTCGCCGCCCCCGACTCCTCGGCCTTCACGCCGCGCGAGATCGTCTCCGAGCTCGACCGCTACATCGTCGGGCAAGACGACGCCAAGCGCGCCGTCGCGATCGCGCTGCGCAACCGCTGGCGGCGCCGCCAGCTGCCCGAGGAGCTGCGCGAGGAGGTGCTGCCCAAGAACATCCTGATGATCGGCCCGACCGGCGTCGGCAAGACCGAGATCGCGCGCCGCCTGGCGCGCCTGGCGCAGGCGCCCTTCCTCAAGGTCGAGGCGACCAAGTTCACCGAGGTCGGCTACGTCGGGCGCGACGTCGAGCAGATCGTGCGCGACCTGGTCGAGATCGCGATCAACATGACGCGCGAGCGCAAGGGCCGCGAGGTCAAGGCCAAGGCCGAGCTCAATGCCGAGGAGCGCCTGCTCGACGCGCTGGTCGGCGAGCAGGCGGGCGCCGAGACGCGCAGCAAGTTCCGCCGTATGCTGCGTGCCGGCGACCTCGACGCGCGCGAGATCGAGCTCGAGCTGGCCGACACCTCGGCGATGCAGCTGCCGACCATGGACATCCCCGGCATGCCGGGCGCCAGCATGGGCATGATCAACCTCAACGACATCTTCGGGAAGGCCTTCGGCCAGCGTACGCGCAAGCGCCGCCTGCCGATCGGCGACGCCATGGAGCTGCTGACCCAGGAGGAGGGCGACAAGCTGCTCGACCAGGAGGAGCTGACGCAGGACGCGATCGGCGCGGTCGAGGAGAACGGCATCGTGTTCCTCGACGAGATCGACAAGATCACCGCGCGCTCCGAGCGCACCGGCGCCGACGTCAGCCGCGAGGGCGTGCAGCGCGACCTGCTGCCGCTCATCGAGGGCACCACGGTCGCCACCAAGCACGGCACGGTGAAGACCGACCACATCCTGTTCATCGCCTCGGGCGCGTTCCATCTCGCCAAGCCGGCCGACCTGCTGCCCGAGCTGCAGGGCCGCCTGCCGATCCGCGTCGAGCTCGACGCGCTGACCCGCGACGACTTCCGGCGCATCCTGACCGAGCCGGAGAACAGCCTGATCCGGCAGTATCGCGCGCTGCTCGACACCGAGAGCGTGACGCTCGACTTCGCCGAGGACGCGATCGACGCGCTGGCCGACCTGGCGGCCGAGATCAACGGCAGCGTCGAGAACATCGGCGCACGGCGCCTGCACACGGTGATGGAGAAGCTGGTCGAGGAGATCTCCTTCACCGCCAGCGAGCGCAGCGGCGAGACCATCACGATCGACGCCGCCTACGTGCACGACCGCGTCGGCGTGCTGGCCAAGGACAGCGACCTCTCCAAGTTCATTCTCTAGGGCCCGCGGGCCGGGCGCCCCGCGCGCCGGGGCGCCCGCACGAAGAATCCCGTTCTGGGTTGCGGTCGGTCCGGTTAGCCTCTCTCTGTCAGACATCCGAAACGGGGAGGGGCATCGTGGACTTCACCGACAAACGCATCCTGGTGACCGGCGCGACGCGCGGCATCGGCCTGGCGGCGGCGCAGGCCTTCCTGGCCGCCGGCGCCGCGGTGGCGGTCAACGGCCGCACGGCGAAGAGCGTGGCGCGCGCCCGCGACGCGCTCGGCCACGAGCGCAGCGTCGCGGCGCCGGGCGACATCGGCAGCGTGGCGGGCTGCCGCGCGGTGGCCGAGGCGGCGGCCGCGGGCCTCGGCGGCCTCGACGTGCTGGTCAACAACGCCGGCGTCGGGTGGGACGCCGCGGTCGAGGACAGCGACGAGGCGCTGTGGAACCGGACCCTCGACGTCAACCTGCGCGGCACGTTCTTCTGCACCAAGTTCGCCCTGCCGGCGCTGCGCGCGGCGCGCGGCAACGTGGTCAACGTGGCCTCGGTCTCCGGGCTGATCGGCCACCCCGACGGCCAGAGCGTGTACTGCGCCTCCAAGGGCGGGGTGGTGAACCTGACCCGCGCGCTGGCGCTCGAGCTCGCCCCCGAGGTCCGGGTCAACTGCCTCTGCCCCGGGCCGATCGACACCGACATGCACGCCGAGGCGGCGCGGGCGAGCGGCGACGTCGACGGCTATTACGCGGCGGTCAACGCCTGGGTGCCGGTCGGCCGCATGGGGACGGCCGAGGAGATGGCCAAGGCGATCCTCTACCTCGCCTCGGGCGACGCGGCCTTCGCCAACGGGGCGATCCTGACCCTGGACGGCGGCGGCGCCGCCGGGCACTGAGGCGGCGCGATCCGCCGGCGGCTACGGCCCGTCGCGCCCCGCCGCCTTGACCTCGCCCAGCAGGCGTTCGACGGTCGGCCCGTCGAGCTCGGCGATGCGCTCGGCCAGCAGGTTGGCGAGCTCGGTCGCCGCGGCGCTCAGCCCGGCGGTGTCGACCGTGACGCGCGGATGCGACAGGTCGGCCAGGCGCTGCAGCGCCTCGGCCTCGTCCCAGATGATGCCGAGGTACTGGCAGACGCGGTGTACGAAGCGCCGGTTCGGCCGGCCGCGGTGGCCATGCTCGAGGGCCGAGAGATAGGCCGGCGAGACGCCGAGCCCCTCGGCCATCTCCTTGAGCTGCAGGTTGCGCGCGGTGCGCAGCGCGCGCAGCTTCTCGCCGAAGGGGGTCATGTCTCGCGCCCGCTGTCGTTAACCGGACTGGAGTTTATCGCGGAGTCCGGCGCTTGTCCGCCCCGCCGCTCTCCGCGCCCCGGGCGGCGCGGCGCAGCAGCACGTAGAGCGCGCCAAGGCCGCCGTCGCGCGGCAGGGCGTGGTCGAAGCCGAGCACCCGCGCCCGGTTGGGCGCCTGGTTGAGCCAGCGCGGCACCTCGCGGCGCAGCACGCCGCCGCCCTCGGTCGTCGTGCCCTTGCCGGTGATGACCAGCACGCAGCGCCGCCCGGCCGCCTGCGCCTCCGCCAGGAAGGCTGCCAGGGCACGCTCGGCGGCCGCCTGGGTCAGGCCGTGCAGGTCGATTCGGCCGTCGATCGGATACTGGCCGCGGCGCAGCCGGAGCGCGCTGCGCCGGTCGAGTCCGGCGCTGCGGCCGTGCTCCAGCTCGGGCGGCGGCGGGGCCGACCCGGCGGCGGCGGCCGGCGCGCGGCGCAACCGCGGCTTGCGGCCCGGCGGCGCGGCGCCCTCCGCGCCCGCGGCCGGCTGCGGCGCGCCAGAGCCCTCGCGGGAGTCCTTGCGGGGCGGGCGCTTGTCGAGCGGGCGCAGGCCGCGCGTGACCCGGCGCCAGAGGTCGCGGTCCTCGGGGCTCAGGCCGCCGGGCCCGGCGGCGGGCGGCGTCCCGGACTCGGGCGGTTTGCGGGCCATCGGGCGTCAGGCCCCGTCGCTCTGGCCGCGCCGCGCGTCCTCTTCGACCAGGATGATGTGCAGGCGGCGCGGCCCGTGGGCGCCGAGCTGGATGGTCTGCTCGATGTCGGCGGTGCGCGACGGGCCGGTGATGAAGTTGACGGTGCGCGGCAGCGTGCCCGGTCCGTAGGCGGCGCGGATCCGGTCCCAGGCGTCCTCGTAGGGCCCGACCACCTGGTCGGCGCGCAGCACGACGACATGATTCTCGGGCAGGAAGTTGAGCGCGGTCGGGCTGTCGCCGCCGGAGACCAGCATCAGCGTCCCGCTCTCGGCAACGGCGGCGAAGGCGCCGGTGACGGAGACCCGGTCGCTCGCCACGGCGCCGCCGAAGGCGACCTCCAAGAGCGGCTCGGACGACCAGTCCAGGGCCTCGAGCACCGGCTGCGGCGCGACCTTGACGCTGGGCGGCAGATTGTGCGCCTTGAGGAACTCGGCGATCGCCGACGGGACGCCGGCCTCGCTTTGTACGCGTACAACACTTGCCGCCTGTTCCGTTGCCATGCGGACGAAGAGCGCAACCTGCTGGTCCGGCGGAAGCTTGGAGCGATCCGGGATCAGATGGCGTTCGTGCCCGTAGATCCACGCGTCAACGGCGGATTCGGCGGCCTTCCGGGCCGCCGTCTCGGTCGCCGTGCCGCCGCCGCGCCCGAGCGAGCGGCGCAGCCCCGCGAGGATATCCGTACGCGCGTCCGTCATGACGCAACGCCGCGCCGGCGCGCGGCCCAGAGCTCGTGAAACGTACGGCCCTGCGGCGCCGGCAGGTCGCGGTGCGCGGTCCAGCCGCCGGCGAGCGGCAGGCGGGAGACGCGCCCGCGCCGCCCGGCCCAGGCCTTGAGCAGGCGCGCCTGCACGGCGGTGACCCGGCGGTAGGCCGCCGGCCGGCGGGCCAGCGCGGCCCAGAGTTTGAGGCCCCAGCGCGCCTTGGCCGGCGTCAGGTGGCGCTCGAACTCACGCTCGCGCCAGTGGCGCAGCATGCGCGGCAGCGGGATCCGCATCGGGCAGACCGCCTCGCAGCGGCCGCAGAATGTCGAGGCGTTGGGCAGGTTGCCGGCCTCCTCGACGCCGATCAGCCAGGGCGTCAGGACCGAGCCGATCGGCCCGGGATAGACCCAGCCGTAGGCGTGCCCGCCGATCGCGTGATAGACCGGGCAGTGGTTCATGCAGGCGCCGCAGCGGATGCAGCGCAGCGCGTCGCGGAACTCGCTGCCGAGCATCTCCGAGCGGCCGTTGTCGAGCAGCACGACGTGGTACTCCTCGGGCCCGTCGGCGTCGCCCGGCCGGCGCGGCCCGGTCGAGACCGTCGTATAGGTCGAGAACTCCTGCCCGGTGGCCGAGCGCGCCAGGACGCGCAGGATGGTCGAGACGTCCTCCAGGGTGGGCACCGCCTTCTCCAGGCTGGCCAGCACGATGTGGACGCGGGGCAGCGCCTGCGTCAGGTCGCCGTTGCCCTCGTTGGTGACGATGATCGACGAGCCGGTCTCGGCGACCAGGAAGTTGGCGCCGGTGATGCCGACGTCGGCCGCCAGGAAGCGGTCGCGCAGCACGGTGCGCGCCTCGTCGACCAGCTCGCGCGCCTCCGACAGCGAGCGCTGCGCCGGCAGCCAGCCGTGGTGCGCGCGGAAGTCCGCCTCGATCAGGTCCTTGGTCAGGTGCACCGCCGGGGCGATGATGTGGCTCGGCGGCTCGTGGCGCAGCTGGATGATGTACTCGCCCAGGTCGGTCTCCACCGGCGTGATGCCGTTGGCCTCGAGGTGATCGTTGATGCCGATCTCCTCGCCGATCATCGACTTGCCCTTGGTCACCGTGCGCGCCCCGGCGCGGCGGCAGATCGCGAGCACCGTGTCGCGCGCCGCGGCCGCGTCGCGGCACCAGTGGACCTCGCCGCCGCAGGCCTTCACCCGGGCCTCGTAGCGCTCGAGATAGAGGTCGAGATGGGCCAGCGTGTGGTCCTTGATGTCGCGCGCCGCGTCGCGCAGCGCCTCGAACTCGGGCAGGCGGGCGGCGGCCTTGGCGCGCTTCTCGATGAAGCCGACCTTGACGTGGCCGAGCGCGCGGCGCAGCTGCGGGTCGGCGACCGCGGCGCGGGCGTTGTCCTTGAAGGCGCGGGCGGTCGATTCCATCGCCGGCTCAGCCCTCCGCCGGCCGCTCGCCGGCGCCCTCGCCGATCGCCGGCCCATCGGCCATGCCGGCCAGCACCTCGGCCACGTGGCGCACCCGCACCTTGGCGCCGCGGCGCTGCAGCTTGCCGGCCATGTTCATCAGGCAGCCCATGTCGCCGGCGAGCAGCGTGCCGGCGCCGCTCGCCTCGATGCGGCTCGCCTTCTCGCTGACGATGGTGTCGGAGATTTCCGGATACTTGACGCAGAACGTGCCGCCGAAACCGCAGCAGACGTCGGCCTCGGCCATCTCCGTGAGCGTCAGGCCGGCCACGCTGGCCAACAACGTACGCGGCTGTTCGCGTACGCCCAGCTCGCGCAGGCCGGAGCAGGAATCGTGGTAGGTGACGCTGCCGTCGAAGCGGGCCTCTATCTCGGTGACGCCGCGTACGTCGGTGAGGAACGAGGTCAGCTCGTAGGTCCGCTCGGCCAGGGCGCGGGCGCGCGGGCCGTCGACCGGGTCCTCGGCGAAGAGCCGCGGGTAGTGCTCGCGCAGCATGCCGGCGCAGGAGCCCGAGGGGGCGACCACGTAGTCGTAGCCTTCGAAGGCGTCGAGCACCTGGCGGGCGATCGCCCGGGCGTCGGCGCGGTCGCCCGAGTTGTAGGCCGGCTGGCCGCAGCAGGTCTGCGCCGCCGGAACCTCGACCGCGCAGCCGGCCCGTTCCAGCAGGGCGACGGCGGCGAAGCCGACGCTGGGCCGGAAGAGGTCGACGAGGCAGGTGACGAACAGCCCGACACGCGGCCGGTCGGCGGTCATGCGCCCGGTTCCTTCGTGAATCCCGTGATCTGCCGATATGACAGCGCCGCCGGCAAAAGGCAAGGCGGGGACTCCCGCGGACCGTCTCCCGGTCAGCTCCCGGCCGTGCGCCGCGCCGCCACCGCCTTGGGCAGCAGCAGATAGAGCCGGCCGTCCTGCTTCATGCGCCCGGCCTGGGCCAGGGCGGCCTCGCCGGCGCCCCAGAAGACGTCGCCGCGGATCGGGCCCTTGATCGCCCCGCCGGTGTCCTGCGCCACCATGAGACGGCGCAGCGGCCGGTCGCTGCCGGGCCAGGTGGTGTCTAGGAAGACAGGCACGCCGAGCGGCAGGAAGGCCGGGTCGACCGCCAGGCTGCGCCCCGGCGTCAGCGCCACGCCCTGCGAGCCGATCGGGCCGTCGCCCTCGATCCAGCGGAAGAAGACGTAGCGCGCGTTGCGCTGCATGACCTCGGCGGCCTTGGCCGGGTGGCCGCGCAGCCAGTCGCGGATCGCCTGCATCGAGGCCCGGTCGCGCGGGATCCGGCCCTCGTCGAGCAGTGCCCGGCCGATGGCGTAGAAGTCCCGTCCGTTGGTGGCGGCGAAGCCGACGCGCCGCTCGCTGCCGTCGGGCAGGTGCACCACGCCGGAGCCCTGGACGTGCAGGAAGAAGACGTCGACCGGGTCCTTGGCCCAGAGCAGCTCGAGGTTGCGCCCGTCGAGCGCGCCGCCGTCGATCTCGGCCCGGGTGTAATAGGGCACCAGGGCGCCGTCGGCGACGCGTCCGACGATGCGCGCGCCGGCGAGGTCGGCGCGGAACCGCCCAAGGTCGACCGTGACCAGGTCGGGCGGGCGGCGGTAGAGCGGCACGTCGTAGCCCGCGCCGGGGAACAGCGCGCCGTCGAGCTCGGCCTCGTAATAGCCGGTGAAGGTGCCGTGGTCCCTGCCGTCGCCGAGCGTCCGGAACGGGGTGAAAAGGTCTTCCAGCGCCCGGCGCAGCGCCGCGTCGTCGCCGGCCGGAACGCGGGCCAGGGCGCCGCAGACCGGCTGCCAGTCGGCCACGGTGCCGGCCAGGCCGTCGCCGCCGGGCCCGACCGGGCGGTCGTCCGGCTGGCCGGCGAGCCGCCCGCAGGAGCGCGTCAGCGCGGGCAGCGCCGCCGTCATGTCGTCCGTCTGCCAGCCGGGGATCTCGTTGAAGGCGACCGGCTCCAGGGTCAGGCCGGCTTCCGGCGGCTTCTTGCCGCAGGCCGCCAGCAGCAGGCCGGCGAGCGCCAGCGCGATCAGCGGCCGCCGGAACGACGGCGGCGAAGGGCGTGAAATGGGCTTGGAGACGCGGCGTTGCGGCCAGGCGCGCACGCGGATCGCCCGGGGCCCGATCAGTCGGTGCTCTCGGTCGCGACCAGGCTCCAGTTGGGGTCGCGGCTGCGGGTGTTGCGGGCGAAGGTCCAGATGTCGGTCACCTTGGTCACCGCGTTGGAGTCGCCCTCGATGATCCGGCCCTCGGCGTCGCGCAGGGTGTTCACCTGCTCGGAGCGGAAGCGCACCTTGACGAAGGCGGTGCGGCCCTGCAGCTCGGCCTCGACGATCTCGGCCTCGTTGACGCCGACCAGGGTGGTTTCCAGGGTCTGATTGTTCTTGCGGCGCTCCTCGATGGCGCCGGCGAAGTCGTTGTAGACGTCGTTCGCCAGCAGCGGGCGCAGGGCCTTGGTATCGCCCTCGGCATAGGCCGCGACGATCGTCTCGAAGGCGGCCTTGGCGCCGGCCAGGAACTGCGATTCCTCGAACGACTTGTCGGCCATCTTGATGCGCGCCAGTCCGGCGCCGGACAGCCCCTCGGCCGCCCCGGCGGCCGCCGCCCCGCGGTCGGCCGGCTCGGGTTCTGCTGCCGCCTCGTCGCGGGTCCGATCGGGCAGCGGAATGACCTTTTCGCCCTCGGCGCCCTCCTCGGGCTCCTCGCGCTCGCCCTCGCGGCGCGCTGCCTTGAACGGATCGCGCCCGGTCGGCGGCTGCTGGTGCCCGGTGCGCTTGCCCAGCACGCTGCGCAGGCGCAGCACGAAGAAGGCCGCAACCGCCGCGAAAAGTATGATATCGAGGAACTGGAAGCCGTTGCCCATATGCCTGTTCGTGCCCCGGCGGCCGGCATGACGGCGACAGCCGCGTCACCGCCCGCCTCGGCGACGGCCCGGTCGCGGAGAAAGGAATACGGCGTGCGGCCCTTGCAGAAGCGCGGCCTGTCCCAAAGTACATAGGCAACCGCAGGGGAAAGAGCAAGCATGGGTCTGATTCTTCTGGCCGCCCTGATCGGGGTCCCAATCCTGGAAATCGCCGTCTTTATTCAGGCCGGTAAGCTGATCGGCCTGTGGCCGACCCTCGGTATCGTCCTGCTCACCGCGATCCTGGGAAGCTGGCAGCTCCGGGTCCAGGGCCTGACGACCCTGGCGCGGGCGCGCGCCGAGCTGGATCGCGGGGCGCTGCCGACGCGCGAGCTGTTCGACGGCGCCTGCCTGCTGATCGCCGGGGCGTTGCTGCTGACGCCCGGCGACGCGCGAGCTGTTCGACGGCGCCTGCCTGCTGATCGCCGGGGCGCTGCTGCTGACGCCCGGATTCGTGACCGACGCCGTCGGCTTCCTGCTGTTCATCCCGCCGGTGCGCCACCTGCTGCGCGAGACGGTGGGGCGCTGGATCGCCCGGCACATGGAGACCCGGGTCCATATGCGCGGCGGCCCGCCGCCGCACGGCCCGGGCGGACCCGGGGCACGGCGCCGGGGGCCGGGGCCCGGGCCGGTGATCGACGGCGAATTCGACGACGTGACCGAGGACCGCCGCGAAGGGGCCCCGCGGGAGATCCCCGAGGATGCCGGCGGAGAGGTGCGCAGATGATCCTCGTGCGGCACGGCCAGTCGCATTTCAACGTGGTGTTCAACGTCACGCGGGAAGACCCCGGCATCGTCGATCCCGGCCTGACCGAGGTCGGCCTGCAGCAGGCCGAGACGGCCGCCGAGGCGCTCGCGGGGCATACGGTGCGCCGCATCCTGGCGAGCCCCTACAGCCGCACGCTGCACACCGCGGAGATCATCGCCGAGCGCCTCGGCCTGCCCGTCGCCATCGAGCCGCTGGTGCGCGAGCGCGCCTTCTTCGCCTGCGACATCGGCTCGCCGCGCTCCGAGCTGAACAGCCGCTGGCCGCACTTCGACTTCGGGGCGCTGCCCGAGCGCTGGTGGCCGGAGCCGGAAGAGACCGAGGCGGAGCTGCTGCTGCGCTGCGGCCGCTTTCGCGACAGCATGGCGGAGAGCGCCGACTGGCGCGAGGTCGTCGTGGTCTCGCACTGGGGCTTCATCCGCGGGCTCACCGGGCAGGCGGTGGAGAACGGCAGGGTGCTGCCATTCGACCTGGACGCGGCCCCGCCGGACGCCCTGTCGGAGGGCTGACGGGCCGGGCGGCCGGGCCGGGCGGCCGGGGCGTATACGGAGAGGCCGACGTGGGCCCGGCGGTTGTTGTGCACGCCCGGCAGGCATGCTAGCCAAGCGCCGCGCACATTCCGGAGCCGCCCATGCCGAAGACCCCGCCGTCGCAGCCGCTGATCATCGATCGGCAGTACGTCAAGGACCTCTCCTTCGAGAACCCCAACGCGCCGGGGATCTACGACGACATCTCGGGCAACCGGCCGCGGCTTTCCATCCAGATGGACCTGACGCCGACCGCCCTCACCGAGCGGCGCTACGAGATCATCCTCAGCATCCGCGCCAGCGCCACCAAGCCGGACGACTCCGTCGCCTTCCTGGTCGAGCTGCATTACGCCGGGCTGGCGACGGTCGGCGCGGAGCTTGCCGAGGCGGAGGTCGAGCGGCTGCTTCTGGTCGAGACGCCGCGGCACCTGTTTCCCTTCGCGCGCGGCATCCTGGCGACCGTAGTGCGCGACGGCGGCTATGCGCCGCTGATCGTCAATCCGATCGACTTCGAGATCTTCTACGAGAAGAACCTCAAGGGGACGCTGCCCAAGCCGGACGCGCCGGCGAGCGCGGCCGCGGCGCCGGCCGACGCCGGCTGATCCTCCCGTCGCGGCTCCCGGCCGCGGCCTTCGAATCTAGCTGTTCCAAATCGGATCCTTGATCCGCGCGAGCAGCGCCTCGTGCGCGGCGCGCTCTTCCGGCGTCGGCGCGTGCGGCCGGGCCGGGCGGGCGGGGCGCTTCGGGGCGCCGGCCGCGGCGGCGCCGCCGCGCGCGCCGGCGTCGAGGTCGAAGCCCGGCTGCCGTCCGCCGCGCAGCTCCAGATAGACCTCGGCCAGGAGCTCGCAGTCGAGCAGCGCGCCGTGAAATGCGCGCGCCGAATTGTCGATCTCGAAGCGGCGGCAGAGCGCGTCGAGGTTGGCCTGCGCCCCGGGAAAGCGCTGGCGCGCCAGGGCCACCGTGTCGATCGCCCGCGATTCGGGAAAGGGCGGCCGGCCGAGGCGCTCGAACTCCGCGTTGAGGAAGCCGATGTCGAAGCGCGCGTTGTGGATGACCAGCGGCGCGTCGCCGATGAATTCGAGAAATTCGTCGGCCACCTCGGCGAAGACCGGGTGCTTTGCCAGGAACTCCTCGGTCAGGCCGTGAACCGCGCGCGCCTCTTCCGGCATGTCGCGCTGCGGATTGACGTAGCGCCGGAAGTGCCGGCCGCTCGGGATGTGGTGCATCAGCTCGAGACAGGCGACCTCGACGATGCGGTGCCCGGCGGCCGGGTCGAGGCCGGTGGTCTCGGTGTCGAGGACGATCTCACGCATGGCCGCTCCTTGTCGTGGATGCCGCAGGGGTCGTCGGACGCCGCGCCCAGGCGCTGAGCGGCCAGACCCGCGTCCGCCGCGCGCGCCGGGGACGGCTGCGCAGCAGTGTCACGATGGCTTCGAGCCGACGCAAGGTCGCGCCGCGGCTCAGCCCCGTCTCGACCACGAAGTCGGCGCGGCGGCGCTTCTCCGCGTCGGGCATCTGCTTCGCCTGGATCGCCGCGAAGCGCGCCGGCGTCATGCCGCCGCGGCCGAGCACGCGGTCCTTCTGCAGGAAGGCCGGCGCGCTGACTACCACCACCGCGTCGCAGATCGCCTCGGCGCCGGTCTCGTAGAGCAGTGGGATATCGAGCACCGCCAGCGGCGCGCGCCGGCGCGCCGCCTGGAGTAGAAAGCGCCGTGCGCTCCGCCGCACCATTGGGTGCAGGATCCCCTCGAGCCGGGTCAGCGCGGCGGCGTCGCCGAAGACCCGCGCGCCGAGCTTGCCGCGGTCGACCGCGCCGCCGGCGGCGACGCCGGGAAACGCGGCACCGACTGCCGCGACCGCCGCACCGCCCGGGCCGAGCAGCGCGTGCACCGCGGCGTCGGCGTCGTGCACCGGCACGCCGAGGCGGCGCAGCATCGTCGCCGCCGTGGACTTGCCCATGCCGATCGATCCGGTCAGGCCGAGCACGATCATCGGCGGTCCGCGGACGGCCCGTCGTCGGCCGGCGCCTCGAGCACGAAGGACCTGAGCTCGTCCGTGACCTCGGGCGCGACCCCGTACCAGGCCTCGAAGCCCGGGCGTGCCTGATGCAGCAGCATGCCCAGGCCGTCGACCGTCGTGTTGCCGCGTGCGCGGGCGCGTCCCAGCAGTCCGGTCTCGAGCGGGGTATAGACGATGTCGCTGACCAGCGCGTCCTGCGGCAGTGCGCGTAGGTCGAGGTCGAGCTCGGGCTGCCCCTGTATGCCCAGGCTGGTCGTGTTGACGAGCAGCGCGACGTCGCGCAGCGCCGCGGCCCGCGACGACCAGGGCTGGGCGACCGCGGGCACGCCGAAGTCGGCCGCCAGCCGCTCGGCGCGGGCATCGGTGCGGTTGCAGACCCGGACCTCCGGCGCGCCGGCGTCGATCAGCGCGCAGACCGCCGCGCGGGCCGCGCCGCCGGCGCCGAGCACCAGGGCCGGCCCGGCCGCGGCCTGCCAGGCCGCCGCGCCCTGGCGCAGGTTCTCGGTGAAGCCGAAGGCATCGCTGTTGCTGCCGATCACGCGGCCGGCCGCGAACGACAGCGTGTTGACCGCGCCGATGCGCCGGGCCGCGGTGTCGAGCTCGTCGCACAGCGCGACAGCTGCTTCCTTGTGCGGAATGGTCAGGTTGACGCCGCGAAAGCTTGCCGCCATCAGCCCGCGTAGCGCTTCGGCGAGTGCCTCGGGCTTGACGGCGAGCGGCAGGTAGGCGCCGTCGATGCCGTAGCGCTCCAGCCAATAGCCGTGCAGCCGCGGCGAGCGCGAGTGGGCGACCGGCCATCCGACGACGCCGGCGAGACGGGCGCGGCCCGAGAGGATCATCGGGCGAGCACCCCGTGCTGGCGCAGCATCTCGAGCAGTGGCAGGAGCGGCAGGCCCTGGATGGCGAAGCCGTCGCCTTCGATCTGCGCGAAGAGCTGCGCGCCGCGCCCCTCGATCTGATAGGCGCCGACGCCGTGCAGCGCGGGCTCGCCGACCGCGTCGAGATAGGTCTCGATGAAGGCCTCGCTCAACGGCCGCATGACCAGTCGGGCGGGCGCGTTGTGATGCCAGATGCGCTGTTCGTCGCGCAGCAGACAGATCGAGGTCAACAGCGCGTGCGCGCGGCCCGAGAGGGCGCGCAGCTGTTCCGCCGCGGCGGCCCGGGTCCCCGGCTTGTCTAACCAGCGCCCTTCGCAGTCGAGCATTTGGTCGGCGCCGATGATCAGCGCCCCGGGATGGCGGTGCGCGATGCGGCGCGCCTTCAGCTCGGCCAGGGTCTCGGCGACCTGCATCGCCGTGGCGCCCTCGGCGCGCAGCGCCGCCTTGATCTCGTCCTCGTCGACTGCCGAGGCCTCGGCGCGGAATGGAACGCCCGCGCTGCGCAGCAGCCGGCGGCGCGATTCGCTGGCCGAGGCCAACACGACGGGCGGAGCGTTCGCCGCACCCTCCTCGGGCGTTTCGATGGTGATGGAGGTGACGCTCATTCGGCCGCCCCGCGGTGGCGCGCGAAATGGCCCATGATCGTCGCGGCCGTCTCCTCGATCGAGCGGCGGGTCACGTCGATTATCGGCCAGCCCTGGCGTTGGCAAAGCTTGCGCGCGAATGAGACCTCCTCGCGCACCGATTCCGGATTGACGTAGTCGGTCTCGTCCTGGCCCTTGGCGATCATGCGCAACCGGTTGCGCCGGACCTGCACGAGCTGCGCCGGGTCCTTGGTGAGGCCGACGATCAGGGGCCGTGTCGCGGCCAACAGGTTGGGCGGCACCGGGCAGCCTGGCACCACCGGGATGTTGGCGGCCTTGATGCCGCGGTTCGCCAGGTAGATGCAGGTCGGGGTTTTCGAGGTGCGCGAGACGCCGACCAGGACGACGTCGGCCAGGTTCAGGTCGTCGCCAAGCTGGCCGTCGTCGTGCGCCAGCGCGAAATTCATCGCGTCCATGCGTTCGAAGTATTCGGCGTCGAGCGCGTGCTGCAGGCCCGGCCGCCCGCGAATCTCCACCTCGAACCAGTTCGCCAGACGGTGGATGACGGGATCGAGGACGGCGATGCACGGCACCTCAATGCGGCGGCAGCCCTCGATCAGGTGGTCGCGCAAGGCTGCGTTGACGAGGGTGAAAAGAACCGGACCGGGGCTTTCCTCGATGCCGCGCAGCACCTTTTCCATCTGTCCCCTGGTGCGCACGAGGCTCCAGACGTGTTCCTCCGGGTCGACGCCCTCGAACTGCACCAGGCAGGCGCGCGTCACGGAATTCAGAGTCTCGCCGGTCGCGTCCGAGACAAGATGAAGATGGTGCCCGTTCATGCTCCCGTCCGTTCGGTTCCTCGCGCCCGCCTACCGCTGCGGACGCTCTCGCCCCGCCCTGGTGACAACTTCGGCGGCATCGGGGATAACCAGAGCCTTTTCGAAACCCCCGAAGCTTTCGTCACCGCTCGGTCCGAAGCGTTATAGCATCGGCCAAGCGATACCGTCTTCGATCCCGGGCTGCGGGCAACTCGCCCGCATGGTTCAGCTCACGGTCTTGTCCTCGCTATTCACCCCTGGCGCGCGGCTGGCCAATCGCGGCTGGCCGGTTCCGGCCACAGTGTTCTCCACAGCGCACCGCCCCAGGAGCCCGGCGTGGACAGAATCGCATATATCCGGCTGCAAAGCGATGATCCCCACGACTCACACGCCTCACTACAACCTCAAAGATTCTTTTATAAAGATTCCTTGTTATAAGAGTGGCCCCAGATCACCCTGGTTCCGTCTCACCTACCAGGCGTTCGGCCGTGGCTTCTCCCGACAAAAAACTCCTGCGCGCACTCGGCGGCGAGACGCTATCGCCGCCGCCGGTCTGGCTCATGCGCCAAGCCGGCCGCTACCTGCCGGAATACCGCGAGCTGCGTGCGAGGGCGGCGAGCTTTCTCGACTTCTGTTTCACGCCGGACCTGGCGGTCGAAGCGACGCTGCAGCCGATCCGGCGCTTTGGCCTGGACGCGGCGATCCTGTTCTCCGACATCCTGGTGGTGCCGCACGGACTGGGTCAGCGGGTCTGGTTCGAGGAAGGCGTCGGCCCGCGGCTGGCGCCGGTCGAGACGGCGGCCGAGCTCGCGAAGCTCTCGCCGGAGCGCCTGCACGAGCGGCTTGCCGCGGTCTACGAGACGCTGCGGCGCCTGCGCGGCGAACTGCCGTCCGAGACGGCGCTGATCGGCTTTGCCGGCGCGCCTGCGCGGCGAACTGCCGTCCGAGACGGCGCTGATCGGCTTTGCCGGCGCCCCCTGGACCGTCGCCAGCTACATGATCGAGGGCGGCTCGAGCCGCGATTTCGCGCGTGCCAAGGCCTGGGCCTACGGGCAGCCGGAGGAGTTCCAGCGGCTGATCGACCTGCTCACGGAGGCGACGGCCGCGTACCTGACGGCGCAGGTCGAAGCCGGGGCCGAGGTGCTGCAGCTGTTCGACTCCTGGGCTGGGGTGTGGCCGGAAAGCGGCTTCCGCCGCTGGTGCCTGGAGCCGGCGAAGGAGATTCGCCGGCGCCTCCGTCAGGCCGCGCCGCAGGTCCCGATGATCCAGTTTCCGCGCGGTGCCGGCGCTCTCTACGCCGCCTGCGCCGAAGACGGCGGCTTCGAGGGGCTCAGCCTCGACACCACGGTGCCGCTCGCCTGGGCGAAGGAGACGCTGCAGGGACGGGCGACGCTGCAGGGCAACCTCGATCCGCTGGCCCTGGTCGCCGGCGGCGAGGCCTTGCGCGC
>Ga0210124_1000209_pt1 | contig 33108 bp, 28 predicted proteins | sample Muzzi_PWC_D2_FD_185554 | JGI IMG/M metagenome (GOLD analysis project Ga0210124, IMG submission 185554) | Wetland microbial communities from San Francisco Bay, California, USA, that impact long-term carbon sequestration - Muzzi_PWC_D2 (SPAdes) | ecosystem: Environmental > Aquatic > Marine >... | reverse complement strand
CCGCGTGCCTCGGTAGATAGTCGAGGAGGGTCGGCGGCGGCTCGCCCGGCTGCTTGCCGGTGAGGTGGCGCGAGTAGTTCTCGATCCCCGAGCAGTAGCCGAGCTCGGCGATCATCTCCAGGTCGAACAGGGTGCGTTGCTCCAGTCGCTCCCGCTCCAGGAGCTTGCCCTGGCGCTCCAGCTCCAGGAGTCGATCGCCGAGCTCCTGGCGGATCGCCTCCATGGCGCGTTGCTGGTCGCGATGGTCGACCACGTAGTGGCTCGCCGGGTAGATGGCGATGCGCTTCAGATGGGCGAGGGTCTGGCCGGTGAGGGGGTCGATCTCGCGGATCGCCTCCACCTCGTCGCCGAACAGCTCGATGCGGATCGCCGTGTCGCCGTGGGCCGGGAAGACCTCCACCACCTCGCCGCGGGCGCGGAAGCAGCCACGCTTGAGGTCGAGGTCGTTGCGCTCGTAGAGGATCTCCACCAGCCTGCGCAGCAGGGCACGGCGCTCGATGGCGTGGCCCTGCTCCAGGTAGAGGAGCATGTTGTGGTACGCCTCGGGCGAACCGAGGCCGTAGATGCAGGAGACCGAGGCGACGATCAGGCAGTCGTCCCGCTCCAGGAGCGAGCGCGTAGCGGAGTGGCGCAGGCGGTCGATCTCGTCGTTGGTGGACGAGTCCTTCTCGATGTAGGTGTCGCTCGACGGGACGTACGCCTCGGGCTGGTAGTAGTCGTAGTACGAGACGAAGTACTCCACCGCGTTGTCCGGGAAGTAGCCGCGGAACTCGGAGTAGAGCTGCGCCGCCAGGGTCTTGTTCGGCGCCAGCACCAGGGCCGGCCGGTCCAGCGCCTCGATCACCTTGGCCATGGTGTAGGTCTTGCCCGAGCCGGTGACCCCGAGGAGCACCTGGTGCTTGACCCCGTCATGGAGCCCGCGCACCAGGGCCTCGATCGCCCGCGGCTGATCCCCCTGGGGGGAGAAGTCGGTGACCATGCGGAAGGACATGCGCGGCATTGTATGCCGCGCTAGCGGTCAGCGGTCAGCTTTCAGCCATCAGCCATCAGCCAAAGCCCTCCCCCACCGCGGGTGGATTGCGCTGGGTCCTGCCGGTTTCCGAGATTCTCCAGCCACACCGCAACGCAACCGGCGAGCGCCGCGACGGACGCACGACGGGGGCGGCGGGTGCAGGGGCATCCCCTACTTGCGCAGCTCTATCCCGCAGCCCTGGCAATACCTGGGATTGAAGGTGCGACCGAGGTAGCGGTTGCACGCAGGGCACCGCCAGTTGCGCAGGGAGAAGATCATCGCCCCCGCAACGACTACGAACGACACAGGCGCGATCGCCGTCACCGAGAGGCCTCTGATCGAGCCGAGGTAACGCGGCCCGACAAAGAACAGGCCGAAGATGAGCGCCGCCAGGAAGACGGTCAACGCATGTTGCCTGCGGCGGCGCGTTGCGTAGGTCTCCCGGAATCGTGCCTTCTGTTCGTCGGTGTACTCCAAGGCGTGCCTCCTGTGGCGTCACCCGATGGTGGGCCACGTCGCCCATCATGACAATCGAGCAGGCCGCGTTCATTGCCGTGGATAGCCCCTGTCGACAAAGGCGCCCAGGGTGTGAGAAGAGACCGGCCTACCCTGCCCCGCCGAGCCGCTCGGCGATGGGCGCCGTCCCTCCTCACCGGCCACCTTCCGTTTCCTCCGTCCCGCTCCGGCTCCGTGGCGCTCACCCTCTCTTCCTTCCACAAGCGCCTCGGGCTGATCGCCTGCCTCGGGCTGGTGATCTACCTCCTGGGGAACGGCGCCACCTCCCTGTGGGATCGGGACGAGCCTCGCTTTGCCGAGGCGGCGCGGGAGATGGTGGTGTCCGGCGACTACGTGGTGCCCCGCTTCCACGGCGAGATCCGCTTCGACAAGCCGCCCCTGATCTACTGGTTGATGGCCGGGGCATACCGGGTGTGCGGCGTCGGCTCGTTCGGCGCGCGCCTGCCGTCGGCCCTCGCCGGCGCCCTGTCGCTGGTGCTGGTCGCCCTGATCGGCCGGCGGCTGATCGACGAGCGTGCCGGATTGCGCGCGGCGGTGGTGCTCGGGCTGTGCTTGCAATTCGTGGTGGAGGCCAAGGTGGCCACCACCGACGCCGTGCTCCTGTGCGCCATCCTCGCCGCGCAGCTCGCCCTCCTGCGGAGCTGGCAATGGGAGGGTGGCTGGGGGAACACCCTGCTTGGCTGGGGCGCCGTCGCCCTCGGGATCCTCGCCAAGGGGCCGGTGGCGCCGATGGTGGTCGGGGTCACGGCGGTGGCCCTCAAGCTCTTCGGCGGGCGCAAGTGGCCGTGGCGCCCGGCGCCGGTGGCGGTGGGGCTGGGCTTCGCCCTGCTCCTCGTGGTGCCTTGGGCCGTGGCCGTGCAACTCGCCACTCACGGGGAGTTTCTGCGCGTTGCCTTGGGCCACCATGTGGTGGAACGCTCGACCCACGCCCTCGAGGGGCACAAGGGGCCGCTCTGGTACTACCTGGCCACCTTGCCGGTGAGCTTCTTTCCGTGGGGATTCCTGGGCTACGGCGTGCTCGTCGACCTCTATCGCCGTCGCGACCAGGCCACGGCGCGCTTCCTCGCCGCGTGGCTCGTGCTGCCGTTCGCCATCTTTTCCATCGCCGCCACCAAGCTGCCCCACTACGTCCTCCCCACCTACCCGGCCCTCGCCCTCGGCGTGGCGTGGCTCGCCGCCGGATCGGAGCGACCGCGGTGGTGGGCGCCGGCGGCCGTGCTCGGCGGATTGCTGGCCCTGGCAGTGGCGGGTGCCCTGGTGTGGGGTGGCAACCGACACCTGCCCGGCGGCGCACCCACGGCAATCCTCGCCCTCGCCGGCGGCTTCGCCTGTGTAGCGGTTGCCCTGGTGGGCGTCCGCTGGCGTTGGCATGGAGCGGCGGTGGCCACGTGTACGGCCGTCACCCTCGCCTGGCTCGGCGGCGCCGCCGTGCCGACCCTGGAACGGTTCAAGCCCTCACCACAGATGGTCGCCGCCCTCGCCGGCGCCGCCGACCCGCAGCGCCGTTACACCTTCGGCTACTTCGAGCCCTCCCTGGTCTTCCACAGCGGCGATACGGTGACCGAGATCAAAGACCGCGACGACCTCGACATCCTCCTCGCCAGCCCCGCGCCGTTCGCCTGTGTCTTGCGCCAACCGCTATGGGACGAGATCTCCCCGCATCTCCCGGCGATCCGCGTGGTCCGCGAGATCGACGGCTTCAACGTCGCCCGGGGCAAGTGGCGGCAATGGGTGGTGGTGGCCAATCAACAGATTGCCCCCCAGGGGCATCCCTGAATCCCCCTCCCACCGTGAGGGGGCCTGGGGGAGAGCGCGTGGAACGAGTAGATCGACAATTCCTACCGCCCCCACCCTGGCCCTCCCCCGGAGGGGGAGGGTCTCCAAGGACTCCCCTGCGGGAAGAATCGTTTGCTCAGGGGGCCTGGGGGAGGGCGGCGGGAAGGAGCACTCGCGGTATCCCACCACCTCCACCCCAGCCCTCCCCGGGAGAGAGAGGGAGGTGGACGGCCGGCAGTTGTCACGGCGGCGCGTTTTGGACTAAAAGACTTACCTCTCCCTCCCCCTCACCCGATCATTCCCACCACCGATAGGGGGATCTGGCCCACCCACCACCCAGGAGGTCTCCATGTTCGCACGTCTCCTCGCTGTCCTCCTCTGCGCCGCGTTCGCCCTGCCCACGGTCGCCCGCGCCGACGCCACCGTCGCGGTGCGCGGCGAGTACTGGTTCATGGACCTGAGCGGCGATATCGCGGTGGATGGCAGTGCCGTCGGCGGCGCGCCGACCCAGCTCTCTCTCGATGACAGCACCGACGGCCTCGGTCTCGACAGCGACAACCCGATCGGGTTCTCGGCCGTGCTCAACGTCGGGTCGTTCTTCGTGTTCGGGCGCTACATCCCGATCGACATCTCCGGCTCGGGTTCTTCCACCACACAGGTGAACTTCGGTGACTTCACCTTCGACGCCAACGCCGACCTCGACTCCTCCCTCCAGTTCGACATGTACGACGCCGGGCTCGGGTTCCACGTGCTCAACTTCGATGACCTCCCGATCCGGGTTCAGGTCGGCCTCCTCGTCCAGGTGAAGCTCCTCGACGGCAGCGTCGACGCTAAGGGTGCGGTGACCGCCGGCGGAGCCACCACGACCGAGACCGAGTCCCAGGACTTCACCCTGCCCATCCCCATGGTCGGTGCCCGCGTCAATCTGGGGCTGGCCGACTTCCTGGCGGTCAACGTCCAGGGCGCGGCCATCGCCTACAGCGGTGACCATCTCTACGACGTCGAGGCCCGGGCCGAGTTCTCTCCCCTGCCCTTCGTGGGCATCAGCGCCGGCTACCGCTACCTCAACCTCACGGTCGACGAGTCGGACGTGAACCTCGACGCCACCTTCGACGGCCCCTTCGTCGAGGTATTCGCGCGGTTCTAGCCCTCTCGCTGCCCGCCCCTCGGTTGGCAGAGCCGCAACCATAGGGTGCGGCCGAGCGATAGCGAGGCGCACCGGCAGCCAGCCGACCCCGTGTTACGGCGGCAACCCGGTGCGCCGCCCTGCGGTTGGCGCACCCATGGGAGTGTCCATAGGGTGCTGCCGAGCGAACGCGAGGCGCACCGCAGGCGAGCGCGCCGTTACTCTCCCGCCGCGACCTCCGCGATTTCTGCCGGCATCCCACCAATCCCCCAATCACGCCCGTAGATGCCCCGCTCGACACAGCGGTGAAAGGTGGAGTAGGGCCAGTCACGACACGCCGCCACATGGCCGTGCTTCACTGGATTGTAGTGGAGGTAGTCGAAGTGGCGGCGATAGTCATCCTCGTCCATTAAGATGCGCTCCCAGTAGCGCCGCTGCCACACACCGCGTTCCCCACGACGCTGCCGACTCTGGCTGATCGGCGCGAGGTCCGGCACCCCCCGGGAGAACGCCCCCTTAATCTGGTTGATGCGGGTCGCGCAGTCGACCTCGCCTGACGGCAGGGTGAGGATGAGGTGGCAGTGGTCCGGCAGAATCACCATTGCATCGAGCTGAAACGGTTGGTTCGCCTGGACCATCCGGAAGGCAGACCGCAGGGCCGGCCAATGTTCCACGAGCGCTGCAACCCTGTTCGCGGTGACCAGGGTGATGAAGCGGGGATGATTGGCGATCCGGTATCGCCGGTAATCGGGCACTCCTCGCCCTCCGGTTGGATGGCAGCCACGTCCTGTGGCCGACGGTTGAATCGTAGCCGATTGCGGTACGACCAAAAACCGGCGCCGGCGGTTTGGTGCGCCGCCCATTGGTTGGCGCACCCCATGGGAAGATCATAGGGTGCTGCCGAGCAACAGCGAGGCGCACCGGCAGCAGCCGGCCTCCGCGCTGCGGTAGCGTCTACACGGCCACCGGCGTCCAGTGGGGATCGGCGCGATATCGTTCCGCTGCCTGGATGAGCTCCGGCGAGGCGGTGTCTAGCGAAGACCACGCCCGGACGCCGTGACGGCACACGAAGCCGTTTAGGATCGCGGACGTGAGGTCATCTCGGGAGGTTCCCGCCAGCTCCGCGGTAACGGCGGCGGTACGGCGCGACAAGGCCGCGGCCCATGCGCCACGCTCCGCCTCGTCGCCGAAACGCATGCATCCGGCAAGGGCTGCGGCGTCGTCTGCGAGGGGAATGGACCCATGCTGAAGAAACGCGCGGCGCAGGCGGCGCTGGGCAGAGCCGATCCACTTGCCCCCGGCCAGGGCGACCTCCCCCGCCGACGGTGCCGCGTAGCACGCCGCGCGCAACGCCGCGTCCGCCCCCCGGTGTCGGCCCAGCTCGGTCACCGACAGACCGAGGCCGCGCAGGCCATCGAGAAGGGCCGTCGCGACCCAACGATACGTCTCGCCGACGGTGCCCGCATCGCGCGGGATCGGGGCGACCACGGCGTACGTCAATCCCCTGCCGTGGTAGACGGCCCGTCCGCCGGTGGGCCGCCGTACGACGCTCACCCCGAGCCGCCGGCACCGGCTGAGGTCGATCCGGTCCGCCTCCGGATCCTGGTGCCGGCCGAGGGTGACCGTGGGACGGTCCCAGCCATAGAGGCGCAGCACCGGCATCGGATCGCCGGCCTCGCAGCGACGCAACAACCAGCGGTCGAGCGCCATGTTCCACCACGGGGCCTGGTCGCCAGCGAGATCCAGCATCCACCCCCCATCCCCTGGGGTCGTCGAAATAGGGGGTTCAGTAACCACTCTTTTAGCCGATGATGGGGGGAGTAGGACGCGTCAACAGGAGCTCGTCATGGAATTCAGGGAGGCCCACCGGCCAGATCACGAGCGCCGCGGCCACGATCGCACATTCTACCGTCACCCCGTCGACATCCCGCTTCGCTTTCACCGTCGCGAACACCACGACCATGTCGGCGTGGCCGAGGATCTCGGCTTCGGCGGCATCCGTTTTCGCGCGGAGGAGCCGGTGGAGCCAGGCGTCACGATCACCGTCGACTTTCCCTCCATATCCGGCAACCAGGAGGTCCATGCGCGCGTCGTCTGGTGCCACCGCAGCGACGACGCGGCGTGGGAGATCGGTGCGGCCTTCCTCGAGGAATGCGATCACTTTCGCACCCGGATGGTGGAACAGGTGTGCCAGATTGAGCTCTACCGCCGCGAGGTGGCAGAGCGGGAAGGCCGCCACCTGAAGATGGAGGAGGCGGCGCAGGAGTGGGTAAGACTCCACGCCGCGGCCTTCCCGCCGTAACTCGCGTTCCTCACGCCCGCCGCCTGAGCGGGGCCCGATCGGACGAGACGCCCTGCGGTAGGTGGGAATTCATTCGCACGACGCCGGAAGGCCGGGGACACGCCATCGGCCGAATGAATTCGGCCCTACCGCTGGCCGGCCCCACTCGCCCGTGAATGTGTCAGATCCTTGGTGACAAATGCGGGCCAAGCGAAAAAAACGGCCCCCGTCCGAAGGACGGAGGCCGCTGTCACATCTGCTGGACCGCGACGCGGTTAGCAATCGTAGTACAGGAAGTACTCGTACGGGTGGGGCCGCATGGCCACGGGATCGGCCTCGTTGATCCGCTTGTACTCGATCCACTCGGCGATGGTGTCCTCGGTGAAGACGTCGCCCTTGGTGAGGAAGGCGTGGTCGGCCTCGAGATTCTCCAGGGCCGCATGCAGTGAGCCGGGCATCATGGGAATCTCGGCCAGCTCCTCCGGCGGCAGATCGTAGAGGTTCTTGTCCATGGGCTCGCCCGGATCGATCTTGTTCTCGATGCCGTCGAGGCCCGCCATGAGCATCGCGGCGAAGGCGAGGTAGGGATTGGACGACGGGTCCGGGAACCGCACCTCGACACGCTTCGCCTTGGGGCTGGGGGAGTAGGTCGGGATGCGCAGGGAGGCGGAGCGATTGCGCGAGCTGTACGCCAAGGAGACCGGCGCCTCGTAGCCGGGCACCAGCCGCTTGTAGGAGTTGGTGGAGGGATTGGTAAGCGCGGCGAGGGCCGGGCCGTGCTTGAGCACGCCACCGATGTAGTGCAGGGCCGTGTCCGACAGGTTGGCGTAGCCATCGCCGTAGAACAGCGGCTTGCCGTCCTTCCACAGGGACTGGTGGGTGTGCTGGCCGGTGCCGTTGTCGCCAAACAACGGCTTGGGCATGAAGGTCACGGTCTTGCCGTGGCGCCAGGCGACGTTCTTCAGGATGTACTTGTAGAGCATCACCTGATCGGCCATGCGCAGCAGGGGGCAGAAGCGCATGTCGATCTCACCCTGACCCGCGGTAGCCACCTCGTGGTGCTGGCGCTCGATGGTGATGCCGCACTCCTCCAGCAGCAGGGTCATCTCGCTGCGGATGTCCTGGAGCTGATCAGCCGGCGGCACCGGCAGATAGCCGCCCTTGTGGCGGATCTTATTGCCGAGATTGGGACCCTCGTCGCTACCCGTGTTCCACTGCGCCTCGGCCGAATCGACGAAGTAGTACGACTCACCGGCGGCGGTGTGGTAACGCACCTCGTCGAAGATGAAGAACTCCAGCTCCGGACCGAAGTGGGCGGTGTCGGCCACGCCGGTGGACTTCATGTACCCTTCGGCGCGCCGGGCAATGGAACGCGGATCGCGGTCGTACCCCTCGCGGGTGATCGGGTCCTGGATATCGCCGACGATCGACAGGGTGGGATGCTCGCAGAATGGATCGACGATCGCGGTGGACGGATCCGGTATGACGAGCATGTCGGACGCGTCGATCGCCTTCCAGCCGCGGATCGACGAGCCGTCGAAGCCGAGGCCTTCCTCGAAGATCGACTCATCGATCTCGTGCATCGGTACGGTGAAGTGCTGCCACTGGCCGAGGAAGTCACAGAACTTCACGTCGACCAACTTGCAGCCCTTTGCCTCCGCGAACTTCAGGGCTTCCTTGGGTGTCATGCCGATTTCTCCTTGTGGATGGATAAGACTGCGGCCGGCGCCCCCAAGCGGGAGCGCCGGCCAGGGACTCGAACCGATGGGTTACCGCTACAGCGCCTCGCCGCCGCGCTGCCCGGTGCGGATACGCACCGCCTCTTCCACCGGCAGCACGAAGATCTTGCCGTCACCGATCTTGCCGGTCTTGCCCGCGGCCTCGATCGTCTCGACGATCTGTCCGACCATGTCGTCGCTGGCGACGATCTCCAGCTTGATCTTGGGCAGAAAGTCGACCACGTACTCGGCGCCGCGGTAGAGCTCGGTGTGGCCCTTTTGCCGACCGAACCCCTTCACCTCGCTTACCGTGATCCCCTTCACCCCGACCTTGTTGAGGGCGTCCTTCACCTCGTCAAGCTTGAAAGGTTTGATGATCGCTTCGATTTTCTTCATTGCGCGTCTCCTGATCGTCCCGCAGAGGGAGGGTCCAGTTAGAGGGAGGGAACGTGACGGGGGTGGGGTTTAGAAGTGGTAGTTAGCCTCGCCGTGTTGCGTGAGGTCGAGACCTTCGAGCTCCTGCTGGTCCTCCACGCGCAGGCCGACGAGGGCCTTCACCAGGAGCAGGATCCCGAGGGTCACGACAATCGAATAGGCCGCCGTGGCAACCACGCTGGTGACTTGAACGAGGAACTGAGAGAGGGCGGCACTCAGGTCGGTGTGGAAAAGGAGGCTCTCGACCGGATCCCCCCACCCCGGCCAGGAGGCGAACACGCCAGTCAAAAGGGCGCCGAGCATACCACCGACGCCATGCACCCCAAAGGCGTCGAGGGAGTCGTCGTAGCCCAGGGGCGTTTTCAGCAACACCGCCCCGTAGCAGATGACCCCGGCGAGGAGACCCATGATGACCGCGGAGCCCGGCCCGACGAAGCCGGCCGCCGGGGTGATCACCACCAGCCCGGCGACGATCCCGGAGGAGACCCCGAGGGCCGTCGGCTTGCCGGTACGCAGCCACTCAGCCAGGGCCCAGCTCAACCCCGCCGCCGCCGGCGCCAGGAAGGTGGTCAGGAAGGCCAGACCCGCCGTGGCGTTGGCGGCCAGGGCGGAGCCGGCGTTGAAGCCGAACCAGCCGAACCACAGGACGCCGACCCCGGTAAGGGTGAGGGACAGATTATGGGGTGACATGTTGGTGGTGCCGTAGCCGCGGCGCTTGCCGAGGACGATGGCGAAGGCAAGGGCCGAGAAGCCGGCCGACATGTGGACCACGGTGCCGCCGGCGAAGTCCAGGGCGCCCTTCTCGAACAGCCAGCCACCGCTGCCCCAGACCCAGTGGCAGATCGGGACGTAGACCAGGAAGAGCCACAGGCCGGTGAATAGCGCGTAGCTGATGAACTTGATGCGCTCGGCGTAGGCACCCGCCACCAGCGCCGGGGTGATGACCGCGAACATCCCCTGGAAGGCGATGAAGATCAGGTGGGGATAGGTGGATCCGTTCAGGTCGTCCGGACGGATCCCGCGCAGGAAGAGGTAATCGAAACCCCCGATGAAGTGGCCGATGTCGGTCCCGAAGGCGAGGGAGTAGCCGGCCACCATCCACAGGACCGGGATCAGGGCCATGGCGAAGAAGGAGTGCATCATCGTGCCCAGGACGTTCTTCTTACGCACCATGCCGCCGTAGAACAGGGCCAGGCCCGGGGTCATGAACAGCACCAGGGCGGTGGAGATCAGCATCCATGCCGTGTCCGCCGCGCTCAGCACGGGTGTCGCCTCCTCGGCCCAGCCGAGGGCCGGGAGGCCGAGGAGCAGGGCCGCGGTGAGCGAGGTTTGGGTCATCTTCTTCTTTCTGGTTCCGATCGTGGCGTCCATACCGTTTCCCCCTGAGGTTGTGCCCGCCGGTCGATCGCGTGGCTTGCCGTGCCTGACCGAACGGGACGCGAGTCTGTTTTGGCGTCTTATAAGCAACGCCAATGCCACCTGGCACGCCGCCACAACAAACTCATAACCGATTAACTCTATTGACTCTTTTCAGCACGGCCACGGCCCACCTGGCGGCACGCCAAGGCCCCCTGCCGAAAAAACGGGCAGGCCTGAACACAGGCCAAGCACGCAAAAAGGGAGGGGCGCCTGGGCGCCCCTCCCTGTCGCTTCCCCGCTCGCGGAGTCCGACTTACGGGAAGGTGAAGATCAACTCACCCGCCAGGGTGATCTGATCGTCCTGTGCCTTGCCGTCGCCATCCATGAAGACGTCGGCCGCAGCCTGATCGTAGCGCACCTCGAGACGGGCCAAGGCGTTATCGCCGTAGGCCTGGTGGCCCGTGACGGTGACCTCCCAGGCGTCACTGCCTAGGGCGCCATCCGCACGGTCGCTGAAGAACTCCGCGCGGGTAGCCACACCGAAGGAATCGGTGATCATCGCATCGATGTAGGCCGCCACACCCCACCACTCGGCGTCTTCATTTGCGCTGATCCCGTTCTCCTCTTTGCCGTAATCGGCGTTGAACATGAGGTCGATGCCATCGCTGGGGGAGAAGGTCGCCACCACGTCGATCACGCCCTTCATGTCGCTCTCGTTGTCATCTTTTTCTGCACCGTAGATGCCCTGCACCGAGACACTCCCCTTCTCACCCAGGGGCACGGCCACCTGACCCATGAACGACTTCGAGTCGTTGTTGTCGTCGAAGTTGTCCCAGCCGTTGACGATCGCGGCGGCCAGGCCGATACCGCCCACCTCGGTCTGATACATCAGGCCGGTGTGGGTGAAGGGGATGGCCAGGCCGAACAGCCACGACCGCGAGTAGTTCATGTCCGACGGCGACTCGATCACCTCCGCGCCGATCAGGGTCGCGAACTTACCGAAGGTGAAACCCCTGTAGGAGACGTTCGCCTGTTGGACGTCAAAGCCATCCACGGTGTCCAGCAGGCCCGTGGAGTGGATCTCTCCGGCCACGTCACCGAAGTTCAGCACCAGGTTGAAGGACGGGCCATCATCCACGCCGCCGGTCACCGCCAGCTCGGCCAGCGGTACCTGAAAAGTGTTGTCCTCCTGGTCGAAGATACGGCCATGGTTCGTGCCGTCGGCCGGTTCGTCGACGTTGAAGGTGTAGGCCGCGGTGACGAAGCCTGACCAGTCGAGGGTCACCTCGGCGGTGGCCTGGCTGGCGGGTGTCACTACGAGGGCGGAAATGGCCGCCGCGGTGACGAGGGAAGGCACGCTTCTCATGGATTCTCCTCCGGTACGGGTTACAAAGTTCGGCGCCAGGTCAGGCGCAGTTGGCCGGGATGGCCGGAAAGGTTGCGAACCGCAGAGCAAGCCGCCTGCCAGCGGACAGGCCCCCGCGGAACGCCTACAACACCCTTTAATAACAGTTCGTTACGAAGGAGGAAAGACCCGCGGTCGGTATTTTCCACAGCCCATTGCCCAAAGAAGCGGCAAGGTTGCGCTCCCGTTGGGCACGATCGCCCCATCGGGACGCCGCAGCACCACAGGACGGCGTAGGGCGGAACGCCGCAGGCGGTTCCGCCATCCCACCACACCGCACGCGGCGGATCGCCCTTCGGGCATCCGCCCTACGGAGTGCACCCGGCGAGCGGGCCCGGCGCGACCAGCCACGCCCCGTTGCGCAGCACTGCCCGTACCTGACCGGCGCCGTCCAGCCCCACCAGATCCGCCGGCTCCCCCGGGGCCGGATCGGCCATGGCATCGAGCCCGAGGGCCGCGATCACCGTGGCGCGCACGCAGGGCACCACCCCCTGCCACTCCACCCCGGCGGCCGCCGCGACCCGCCGCACCCCCTCCCAGGACGAGGCGAGACCCCCGCACAGCCGTCCCTCCCGGTCCACGGCCCGGCCGGCCACGACCCGCCCCTCCACCTCGCCCAGGCGAAACCGATCCATTCCCCCGCCGGCCGCGGCGACCGCATCGGAGACCAGGACCAGCCGACCCGCTCCCAGACAGCGCCATGCGATGGCCAGCCCCTCCGGGCCGACGTGGTGGCCGTCGCCGATCACCTCGCCGAAGAGATCGGACCGTGCCAGAGCCGCCCCGACGAGCCCCGCGGCACGGTGGTGGAAAGACCCCATGGCATTGAACAGGTGGGTGACGTACCGCGCGCCCCGAGCCGCGGCCCGTTCCACTTCCGCGACCGTCGCCGAAGAATGGCCGAGCCCGACCGCCACATCACGGCCCGTGGCGGCCTCGATCACCTCCAGGGCCCCGGGCAGCTCGGGGGCGACGGTGACCAGGCGCACCAGCCCCGGATAGCGGTCTAGGAGGGCGACGATCCACGCGGCATCGGGACCCCGCAGATGGACGGACGGATGGACCCCGGCCCGCCCTGGATCGAGAAACGGCCCCTCCAGATGGACGCCGTGAAAGCGGGGGGTATCGGTGGGCGGCGCCGCGGCCCATGCGGCCCAGCGATCCAGGGCGGCGTGCAACTCGTCTTCCCCACAGGTGATCAGGGTCGGCAAGAACCCGGTCACCCCGGCCGCACACAGGGCGCGCAGGGCCTGTGGGTGGTCGGCCGGGTCGTCGTGCAGGAAGTCGCACCCCCCCCAGCCGTTGATGTGCGGGTCGATCGCGCCGCTACACCAGACCAGGTCGTGCCGTCCCTCCCCCGCCCCCTCCGGGGGAGGGTTGGGGAGGGGGCGCTCGGAATTGGTGCTCCGATGGCTGACAGGCCCAACGGAGTGGTCATGCCCTGCGCCCTCACCCTGTCCCTCTCCCGGGGGGAGAGGGTCTCCAAGGACTCCGCTACGCGGAGAATCTGCTGTTCTGGCCTCCACCCGGGTCCAGCGTCCGGCCTCCGCCGTCAGATCGACCGCCGGTCGATCGCGGCCAATGAGCCGCACATCTTCGAGATGAACTGGAGGAGTCACGGCCTATCTATCAGATAAACCGTGATCCAATCGCCTACACCATATGGCGATCCTCGCACTCTCGTCACACGGCAGCACCACCTTGTCGGCGCCCCGGAGGGCGTCGAGCCGCTGGGCGCCCCCGCACTCCGCGAGCCAGCACGCAATCCCCCCTGGGGCGAGGAGGTCGTGTACCCTGCGCCGCGACTCCCGCCCCACCCGCTTGCCCGGCGCGACGCCGCCGACGACCACGGCGAAGCCGAGGCGCCCGTCCTCCAGCAGCCGTGCCGGGAACGCGAGCTCCAGATAGACGAGCCCGCGCGCGGCGGCCCAGTGCCGGGCCCGACGGCACCAGGCCGCCTTGGTCAGATCGCCCTCCCCCCCCTCGCCGCGGATCTGCGCCACCACCTGCTCCACCCCGGACCACGGCACCTCCTCCCCGGCGAGCCAGGCGTTGACCACGTCGGCGCCGAGGCGCACCCGCTCCTCGGTACGCAGGAGGCTGGCGGGCAGCTCGGCATCGGCCCGGCCGTGCTCCAGGAGTCGAAAATCGGCGCGCAGCATACGCAATTGTTCATGGAAGACGTGATCGAAGAGATCCGTCTGTCCCGCCTTGGCGCGCCGCGAGGCGAGAGGCTGGGCGAGATCCAGCAGGGCGGCCGCCGCCAGCCAGTCCCCGGCCACCACGTGCCGCTCCAGGCTCGGCCACGGCACGCTCGGGGCGATCGCTGCCAGGGGGATTGCGACCACCGCCGGGTCGGTCGACGCCGGGACCACGGCGGAGAGAGAATCCCGCACCACCGCGCGCAGCCCCTCTAGCTCCCCTTCGACTCCCGCTTCCAGCCACGGGCTGGTGTATCCCGGGCTCGCCAGGACCCCCTCCACGGCCTGCTCCACCCACATCGCAAGGCGCATACCGCGGCGCGGTGCGAGGTCGAGGACCGAGAGGCCGGCCAGGTGGGCCCGCTGGCGATCGAGGGTGTCGGCGAAATGCTCGCGTACCTCGTTCACCACCTGCCCGTGGTGGACTTGCCCCTGCACCTTGCCGAGGCTGTGCAGAATTTCCCCGTGGATGCGCGTCAACGCCGGCGCGATCTCTGCGATCCCTGCCCCGGCGAGACGCCAGAATGCCCCGTCCTGGGCGATCTCCGCCGCCCGGCCCGGCCCCTCCCACAGACGGGCGAAGGAGAGGGCGTCGAGGGAGGCGATGGCCTGGGCCGCGTCTTCGCCCAGCTGCACGGACAGCTCCGCCACCTCCGCCACCCCGCCGCCACGCGGCCAGGCCGCCATGGGCGCCAGCAATCCCTTCGCCCCCGCGGCGCTCCAGCCCAGGGCAGTGACGCGGTGGACGAGGGGTGCCGGGATGCGCGCCTTGCCGGTGTCCAACCAGTCAGCCAATGCCCCGGCGACGTCGTCGCCCCCGGGCTGGCCCCCAAGCCAGGCCAAGAAGCACCATCGCTCCAGGGCCGAGACCTCGCCCGGCGCCACACGCCGCTGCCGCAACAGCCTGCCGAGCCTCGCGGCGGTTCGCGCCCGCCGTCGCCGGTCCGCCAGCCAGCAGCGATCCCGCCACGCGGTCTCGCCGTGACGGCCCATAAACAAGGCGGCCAGCAGCGCGAGGGTCTCCTCCTCGCCCGCGGCCAGCGCGGCCGCTGGATCGAGGGTCAGGTGGTGGTCGGGCGGGGCGTCCCGGTGCTGGAGGCGCAGGGCGTGGCCGTCGGTCACCACCCCCCACGGCAGCCCGCTCTCCCGGAGCCGCCGCCAGAGCTGGACCGGCGGGCTGAGCAGCGCGCCGCGTAGCCAGTCGTCGCGCTCGACCCCGGAAAGCGGCGCGCCCACCGGCCGCATGAGGAGCAGGATCGGTTGCCCATCCCCCACCATCGGCAGCCAGCTCAGCCGGTCATCCCCGACCTCCAGGCGAAGACCCAGTGCCTCGCCCAGCCGCCGCACCGCGGCGAAACCGCCGCCGCTCGACGGCGCCGGCCGGGACCTCAGCGCTTCCCGCACCTGCCGGACCCGCCCGGCGGCGCTCTCGGGGACCGCGTTCCGGACGATCGCGGGATCGAAGAGGCCGTGGTGAAAGAGGGCCGTACGGGTCAGAAACATGGCGGATGGCGCAGGCAGAGGGGCCGGACTCCCAGGGGAAACCGGTCGCGAATGGCTCAGACAGGACGGGCGCGACGACGCGCTATCATCCCACTCGCCCCCCACCTCCGTCCAACGGCCACCGCTTCGCCGGCCGACGGTCTGCCTCGCCCCCGTGCCTCCCGGTGAGCATCCGTGTGTCCATCGGGTAACACTTTGGCTGGCCCTTTCTTGACCACGGGGACACGGGGAACACCGGGGGGAAGGAGACAGCGAGGCATGAAGGGACGGATGGCGTCGCTGTTGGTGACCAGTACGCATGCGCATTCCCCCTAAAGCGGTTCCCCGTGTCCCCCGTGGTGAATCTCCCTGCCAGGCGACGCACAAAGGTCGAGTGGCATATTGGCCTCCGAGGGGTGTCGACAAAACGTGCTTTCTCGTCCAATACGGGGAACCCCGCGGGGAAGGGAGCATTGAGGCCAGGAGGGCCGTATGGAGTCGTGCTCGGCTGGAGCGGTCGTAGACTGTTCAGAAAACGTGATCGACGCGGTGCTCACGGCGGCGACAGTAGTACACCGGGAGCTGGGGATCGGGTTTCGGGCCGACATCATCGTGGAGGGAGCGTTGCTCCTGGAGCTGAAGTCAGTGGACCGGGTCACCCCGACTCATCTCGCCCAGGTGATCACCTCTCAAGCTGCTCCACTTCCGGCGAGGTTTTCATCTCAACTTCAACAGACCGTTGATGAAGGACGGCATCCAAGCGGCAGCCGCGGTAGCCGATCCCGCGGAGGCGGAGACGGGTAGCTGAGGAGGGGGGCAGCCCTGATAAGATTTGTCCGAGATGCCTGTGGTAAGGTTTCCTGCTCATTCACCAACCAATCCGCCCGTTGGGCCCCAAGGAGGACACCATGAGCGACCTGGTCGATATCTTCAAAAAGGCGTTGCGCAACGAGGTCAAGGCGCGAGCCTTCTACCGTCTCGCTTCCGAAGTCACCCATAACGACGAGACACGGATGCTGTTCATCGATCTGGCCGGCTTCGAGGAGAACCACGCCACCGAGCTGGTGAAGATGGCGCAGCACGTGCGCTTCGAGGAGGAGTGGGATCCCGAGGGTTACCTGGACGACCTGGAGTCCAACACCCATGCGAGCGTCGCCGACCACGAGCTGACCGCGGTGCTGAACGGCGACATGGGGACGGTCCTGGAGATCGCCCGACAGATGGAGCAGGACTCGATGGACGCCTACCGCTCCCTCGCCGACGGCACCGACCACGACACGGCGCGCGCCTACTTCACCAAGCTCGCCGAGCAGGAGAGCGGCCACCTGATGGAGGTCGAGCGCAGGGCCCTCGCCCTCACCATGCCCGACTCCGACCGCGCCGCCCTGTAGCAACCGCGCCGAACACCTTAACCACGAAGCGAACGAGGGACACGAAGGCGAAGCGCGATCACATCTTCGTGCCCTTCGCGTCCTTCGTGGTCAACGAATTCCCCGTACCTGTGCATTCTGCCGTTGCCCGACGGCGGCGATTCGCCGCGTGGGCTTGGCACACCGTGCAGGAGAGACGACTTCCCTCACGACTGGCTTCCTCCGGCTACCCGGTGGTCAGTCGACGTGACCGAGCCGCAACAGGGCCACGGGAATTACAACCGCGGCGAGCAGCACCGTCCAGAGCATCACGCGGGTCCCTCGCGGGGTTGCGCCGATTGGGCCGGCGGTCGCAGGAGGGCACCCCACCGCGGCAGGAGCGCATCGAGATCCCCGGGGGTGTCGAGATCCCGCAGGCGCGGCAGGAGGTGCAGCGAGGCACCCGCCCCTTGCAGGCGGTCGAGAGTGGCCGTGAGGGTGTCCGGTGAGGACCACGGGATCGCGGCAAACGCCGCCGGAATGGCGCGACCCAGACCGATCAGGTAGTAGCCGCCGTCGAGCGCCGGCCCGACCACCGCCTCGACCCGGCCCAAGGTGTCGAAGGCCTCGTGGATCAGCTCGGGCGTGAGGTCGAGGCAGTCGCTGCCGATCGCCACCACCCGCCGCGCCCCGCCATCGAAGGCGGCCGCAAACGCCGCGGTGAGTCGCGCGCCGAGATCGCCGTCGGCCTGTGGCACCGCGGTGAACCCCTCCCCCAGCCACTCCCCCACGGCCGCGACCCGCTCCGGCGGCTCCACCAGCGCCACCCGCCGCAGCCCCGGCCGTCGCAGCTTGGCGACACGCGCCGCCACCTCCCCCGCCATCCGCTCGTACAACGCGGCCGCCCCTTCGGCTCCCAGCGCCGAAATCAACCGCGTCTTCACCCGCCCCGCCTCGGGATAGCGCACGAAGAGCAGCAGAGCCTCTACCTGACGATCGTTCATGAGCGCTCGCCAGGAAAGTCGACGCGCAGGCAACTACGTTGGATGGAGAGCTGCCTGGCGGGGGGATTCACCACGGGGGACACGGGGAACCGCTTGGGGGGGAATGTGCTTCCATCTCGATCACCATCGACGAAGCCATACGAGCCGTCGAGCCTCGGTGTTTCCTTCCCCCAGGGGTTCCCCGTGTCCCCCGTGGTAAAAAAAACACGGCGATCAGCCGATGGACACACGTTGGATGCCGTCCTTCATCAACGGTCTGTTGAAGTTGAGAAGAAAACCGCGCCGGAGCCCGAGTAGCTTGAGATATGTGATGACCTGAGAGAGATGTACTGGGGCGAGCTTGTCCACCGACTTCAGCTCCAGCAGCAAAGCCCCCTCCACGATGATGTCGGCCCGAAACCCGATCCCCAGGTCGTGGTCTCGATAGCGAACGGGAATCTCCACTTGACTCTGTGACTGGAGGCCTGCCGCGTCCAACTCGATCATCAGTGCCCGCTCGTAGACCGATTCCATCAGGCCCGGTCCGAGCTCCCGATGCACCACTGTAGCGGCCGTGAGCACCGCGTCGATCACTTCCTCCGAACAATCCACAACCCCACTCGCCGAGCGCGACTCCATAGGACCCTCCTGGCCTCGGTCTCCCCTTCCCCCAGGTTCCCCGTCTCCGACGAAAAGATACCCTTTATCAACACCCCTCGGAGGCCAATGTGCCGCTCGATAATCGGGCGTCGCCTTGCAGGGGAATTCACCACGGGGGACACGGGGAACCGCTTGGGGGGACAAGCGTTCATCTTCTCCACCACCAGCGACGCCATACGTGCCTTCAAGGCTCGCTGTCTTCTTCCCCCCGGGTGTTCCCCGTGTCCCCCGTGGTCAAAAATATCAGCAGCAGCTCCCCCCGGGGCCGCAGCAGGTGTTGGTGCCTCCCGCCGCGGTAGAGCCGTCGGCTTCGGTCACCACGAAGTGGCCGAGGTAGGGGGCGTGGCAGAGCTTGGCGGCGGTGTCGGTGCACACCTCGATCGCCTGGCCGCGCGGGAAGAAGTGGCCTTCCTCGTCAGACACCCCCTTGAACGGGCCGACGTAGGTGGCGGTCTGACCGAGGTAGACGCAGCCCCGCTGCTTCTCGAACTTGTAGCCACGCACGGTGACCGAGTGGAACCGGTACCCCTCGACCTCCTTCCAGAAGCTCTTGGCGAGCACCTCCACCCCGTAGAAGCCGGCGCGCTCCAGGTAGGCGAGGAGCTCCTCCTCGGTGAGGGCGCCGGAGATGCACTCCCCCCACAGGCGCGGGTCCTGACGTTGGGCCGGCGGAACCGCCTCCTCGGAGACGATGTCCGAGATCACCATGCGGCCGTGGTCGTTGAGCACCCGCCAGATCTCCGCGAACACCTGCTTCTTGTCCGGCGACAGGTTGATCACGCAGTTGGAGGTGACCAGGTCGATGGTGGCGCTCTCCACCGGGATGGCTTCCAGGAAGCCCTTGCGGAACTCGACCACGTCGAATCCGAGGTTGGCCGCGACCTGGGGCTGGCACGTGTTCGCCACGGCGAGCATCTCGTCGGTCATGTCGACGCCGATCGCCCGACCGCTCGGCCCGACCTTCTTGGCCGCGGTGAAGACGTCGATGCCCGCGCCGGAGCCGAGGTCGAGGGTCACCTCGCCAGGCTGGATCCCGGCCGCGCCGATCGGCGAGCCGCACCCGTAGAACCGCTCCACCACCTCGCGCGGGATGTGGGCGATGTCCGCCGCGTCCGGCTGCACCGGGCAGCACAGGTCGGCCTGGGGCTCCTCCGCCGCCTCGCCGTAGAACTCCCGCACCTGCTCCCGCGGGGCATCGAGGTCGAAGGACACCACGCACTCGGAGTGGGAGAAGGTGACCTCCTCCTCCGCCTGGTGGCTGGCGCAGTGCACGGCCCCCTCCCCCATGGCCGTGAACAGCACCGGCGCGTCGAAGCCGGACCGACCGTTGGTGTGCACCGTGGCGCGTTCCGCCGCACGCGCGAACAGGGCGTCGCCGATCATCGCCTGGTGCAGGGCGCAGTAGGGATCGTGGGCGAGGATCGAACCGCCGTAGAAGTAGGCGTGCTCCACGTCACCCCCGCCGCACAGGAACTTCAGGGGGCAGCCGCGGCAGATCTCCTTCGCCTCCACCGTCGCCGCGCGCCACTCCCGGGCCACGGCGCTGTCCCGCCAGATCGCCGCCAGGGAGGCGTCCAGGATCGATCCGCAACGTAGGGCCTCGACCCCCGCGGTGGAGGCCGAGGGGAAGACGTTGCCGTCCGCGTAGACGCACAGGGAGGTGACACAGGCGTTGGAGAGGTCGCGCTTCACCCCGGCCGGGCTGTTGAGCCGCGCCTTCAAGGCCTCGACGTTGTCGACCGTCACGTCGACCTCACGGCCGACCGCCACGGCCGCCCGTACCACCGCGATCACCTCCTCCACGGCGGGCGTCGTGTCGCTACCAGTCGCGGCGCGGCCACGCCTGTGTAGCCACAGGAGGTGGTGGTGGGTCACGCCGAGCTCGCCGCAGAGCCGGGTCACCGCCGGGACGTCCTCGGCGTTGGCCGCGGCGATCGCCGTGGTGACCGTGACCTGGAGACCGGCGGCCATCGCCAGGCGGATCCCCTCGATGATCGAGTAGAAAGAACCCTCGCCGCGGAGGGGATCGTTGATCTCCGGCCGCGAGCCGTCGAGGCTCACCTGGAGCCGCAGGCGATCGCGATCCAGGGCGGCGAGGTGCGCCAGGCGCTCGCCGCGCAGGGGAATGCCGTTGGTGAGGATGGCGAGCTCGGCCTCGGGATCGGCGAGCACCGCCTCGCATAGCTCGACGACGTCGGGTCGGATCAGGGGCTCACCGCCGGTGAAGTAGAAGCGGCGCACCCCGAGGGCGCGGCCCTGAGCGATCACGTCCAGGAGGGCGGTGGTGGGCAGGCCGCGGTCGCCGTCCGGTCCGGAGGAGACCAGGCAGTGACGGCAGGCGAGGTTGCACGAGTTGTTGGTGTGCAGCCACAGCTCCTCCAGGCCGATGCCGCCGAGGTGGGCGGCACGGCCGGCGTACGCGCGACGCTCCTGCGGCGCGGTGGCGAGAAAGCCGTGGCGCAGGGCGTCACGCACCACCGTGTCCACGTGCTGCCACGCCTTCACCGGGTCGACCTCCTCCCGCGCGCCGTAGTCGCGTACCACCTCACCCAGGGGGGTACCGCCGTTGAGCCCCTGGAAGAGGCGCGCACCGCGGCTATCCGTGGCGACCCAGTTAGGGCCGTGGGGGTCGATCAAGATCGCCGTGTCGCCACGGGTCTCGACCACGACCAGGGACGGCGCATGGAGTGTGGTCTGTGCGTCGAGCTTCATCTACGGCTCCTGTTTACGGGAATCGGCGCGACTTCCATCTAAGGAAGGCGGGAAGGAAAGGAGAGACGGAAAAGGGGCACGCCTCTTCCACTGTCGGAGTGAGCGAGCAGTCCACGGCATCCACCAGCGGCTCCGGGTCCGATGTAGGGCGGGCTCCGCCCGCCATGCCGGGCGAAGCCCGGCCTACGGGAGGAGTTGATCGCTGCCCACCACGCCCACGCCGATGCAGCCGGCCAGTACGCGTGTCTTGTACCGAGGTGCGCAGCGCGACGAGGCGCTCCGGCGCGACGCCCAGCCGCTCCAGCAGCAGCAGCGTCTGGTTGCGCACGACCGTGCGCAGGATCCCATCGCGGGCGCAGCGGCGCGGCGAGGTGGCCATGGCCTCTGGGAGGGTGACGACGCGACCGCGGCGGCGCAGGGCACGCACGAGGTAGAGATCCTCGAAGAGCGGTGTCTCGCGATAGCCGCCCACCACCGCGAAGGTCTCGCGGCGCAAGAAGATCCCTTGATCGCCATACGGCAGGTGGAAGAGGCGACAACGCAGCCGCACCCCCCACTCGACGAGCCGGTATCTCCAGCCACGCCCGGCGAGGGTGAAGCGGAAGGCCCCGCCGCTCATCCCGTCGCGCGCGAGCGCGTCGCGGATCGCCGTGGCCGCACCCGCCGGGGGCCGGCAGTCGGCGTGGACGAACCAGAGGATCTCGCCGGTGGCCGCGGCGGCAGCGGCATTCATCTGTGCGGCGCGACCGCGCGGCGCCTCGACCACACGCACGCCCGGCGTCTGCGCGGCGATCGCCACGGTCCGGTCGCCGTCCATGGGTTTGCGTCGGCCTCGGTGACACGGCCCGGCCTGGGCATCGAGCGCGGCCAGACAGGGACCGATGTCCTCCTCCTCATCGAGGGTCGGAATGATGACGGTGATTCTGGGCATCACAATAGGCCCACCATAGGGTGTGCCGAGCAAGGCGAGGCGCACCGGACTGCCCTTTGCCAGAGTCGTGCGTGGCGGTGCGCCGCGCTGTGCTTGGCGCACCCTAGGGCCTGGTAGTCATAGGCGCGGTGGCCCATCCCCCCAAAGCGGTTCCCCGTGTCCCCCGTGGTGGAAAAACCTTGCCAGAGCGCCCGTCGCCAGGGTCTTGCGTGGCGGTGTGCCGCGCGGCGCTTGGCGCACCCTACGGCCTGGGCGCGCCGCGATCGGTGTCTACTTATGTTCATCCGTGGTCCCAGCCGGCTCTGGTTGTTTGCCATTCAACGACCAGTCGTAGTCCAGGAAGGCGATGGGTGGGTCGCCATTCGCCTCCTCCACGAAGAACCGCTCGTCCCCCGTGAGATACGGCATGACGAAGTCAACCAGGGTGCCGCCGCGCTCGAAGTCTGCGCGGAACCACTTGAAGATGGACGACAGGTAGAGCTTGTCCACGGAGCGACCCAGGGGACTCCTTCCCTTCGCCAGCTTCGATCCCTTGCCCGTGTCGGCCACGAAGCGGTGGGCCGCGCGGTCGAGCTGCTCGTCGAGGCGCGTATCCAGGTACGCCTCCGGCGCGAGGTCCGGGCACGATTTGGACGCGCAGACGATGGCGAAGTGGATGCGCGGCTCGTGGAACTGTTTGCGCAGGATCTCGTTCTCGATCTCATCCAGCGAGTATTTTTTTTCGCCCACGGTCCATTCCTTGAGACCCCAGCGCCCCGGGATGTCCTTGATCGACGCGATCTTCGGATAGCGAGTCAGGACCAGCTTGATGGTGAAGGCGTTGTAGGCGTTGATCCACAGGGCGAGTTGCTCGCCACGGGAGAGCTCGCCGAGATCGACGTCGGCCAGGTCCCGCAGGTAGTCGTCGAGCTGCCGTTCGTGGACCTGAAAGCAGCCATAGTCCACGAGCCCGTCGTGGACATAGGCGCGCAACAGACCGTCGAACGGGGCGTGAATCCCGGCATCCTCCGCCGGCACCGCCGGCTCGCCCTGACACTCCGCCGCCATCGCCGGGACAGTGAAGGACACCAGGAGCCCGAAACACGCAAGGAGCAGACCCCGAGTCACGGACATGACCGCTTTCTCACCGCCGGGGGTACCACGGGTGGCGGGAACCGGACGCCGCACCTCGCTGGACGTTGTTTCACCACGGGGGACACGGGGAACGTGGGAGGCAATGAGCCGCGGCACAGCGGTCCACCGTCTCTGGCGGAGCGGCTGAGAAGAAAAATCACGGAGGCCGAACCACCCGATCCACCTATCCACTGTTGACTCCATACAGTCCTCCTGGCGAGATCTCCCCTTCCCCCCGGTGTTCCCCGTGTCCCCCGCGGTGATCATTTTTCCAAGCATCTCCATGCCTCCGGTTTGCCGTGGCGACACACCGTCCCCGTCACCGCGTCCAGGCGAACCACCGCTCCATCCAACGCTTCACGCGCGGGGTGAGGCGAGTGCGGTTGTAGGCGTCAGCGATCTTCTTCCACACCTCTGCCTGGGTCGGGTAAGGATGAATGGTCTTCGCCAGGGTACCTAGACCGAGGCCACCGGTCATGGCCGCGCCGATCTCGCTGATCAGGTCGCCCGCGTGCCTGGCAATCACCGTGGCGCCAACGATGCGATCGCTATCCTGCTCCACCCACACGGTGGCAAAGCCGCGGGTCTCGCCGTCGAGGATCGCCCGGTCCACCCCGTCCATCCCCTGGGTGAAGGCGCGCACCGCGAGGCCGCGTATGGCCGCCTCCTGGCCGTCGATCCCCACATGGGCGATCTCCGGGTCGGTGTAGGTCGCCCACGGGATGGTCAGGGTGCTATTCCTGGCGCGCCCCCGGAACAAGGCGTTCTGGATGACGATGCGCGCCTGGGCGTCGGCCGTGTGGGTGAACTTGAAGGCGGAGCAGATGTCCCCGGCCGCATAGATCCGCGGGTTGCTGGTGCGCAGGAAGTCGTCCACCCGCACCCCCGCGGTGGGGTCGTACTCGACCCGGGCGGCCTCCAGGCCGAGGCCGTCGACGTTCGGCGCGCGGCCGACGCCGACCAGGATCTCGTCGACCTCCACATGTTCCTCGATGCCCCCCGTCCGGATACGGATCCGCTTGCCGCCGTTAGCCGTGGAGATCCCCTCGATCTTCGCGCCCGCCATCAGGCGCACGCCGTCGGCGATCAGCGACTGCTGGATGATCGCCGCCGCCCGCTCCTCCTCGCGGATCAGGATGCGCGGCGCCACCTCCAGCACCGTGACCTGGGCGCCGAAGCGGGCGAAGGCCTGGGCCAGCTCGCAGCCGATGGGGCCAGCGCCGATCACCGCCAGGCGCCGCGGCAGCTCGGTGAGGTCGAAGACCGTCTCGTTGGTGAGGTAGCCTGCCTCGGCCAGCCCGGGGATGGGCAGGGCCGCGGCCCGAGCCCCTGTGGCGATGCAGGCGCGCCGGAAGCGCAGCGCCTTGCCACTCACGGTGACGGTCTCCGGGCCGGTGAAGCGCGCCGCGCCGAGAAAGACATCGACGCCCAGGTCGCGGAAGCGCTCGGCCGAGTCGTGTTGGCTGATGCCGGCGCGCACGCGCCGCATGCGCTCCATGACCGCCGCGAAGTCGACGTGTACCCCAGCCGGCACCACGACGCCGAAGTCACCCGCGTCGCGCACGTCAGCGGCCGCGTGGGCCGCGCGGATCAGTGCCTTGGACGGCACGCAGCCGACGTTGAGGCAGTCGCCACCCAGCCGGCCGCGCTCGATCAGGGCAACCCTTGCCCCCAGCCCGGCGGCGCCGGCCGCGGTCACCAGGCCGGCGGTCCCGCCACCGATCACCACCAGGTTGTAACGGCTCGCCGGCTCCGGGTTCACCCAGTCGCGTGGGCAGCAATTGGCCACCAACGCCTCGTCATGGGGGCCGGTCGTGACAGTGTCTACTACCTGACTCATGGACATCCTGGAGCGGTCGATGGAAAGACGTTCGCGGCAGCGGCGATGGGCTCACGCTCCCTGGCAGGCGACGCACAGCCCGTCCACCATCTCGGCCCGGTCGCCGCGCAGGAAGCGCAGGACGTCGATGGCGTCGATGATCAGGGAGATGCCGTTGAGGAGGAGCAACAGCCGCAACCAGATACCCACCGGATCGTGAGCCGCGTGCTGGCCGAGCCGCAGCCACACATAGGCCAGCAGCGGGATCCACAGGACGTGACCCAGGCCGAGGATACGGGTGAAGCCGGCCTTCGCGGTAAGCACCAGCATCAGGGCGAAGCTGGCGAAGGAGGTGGCCAGCACGACCTTGGCCTCGGCGTGGTCGAGGAGCAGGAGTGGCACGATCATGTTCACGGCCATCAGCCAGCCGAGCCAGATCCGCACCGCCATGGGCAGCCGCCACATCCCGATCATGAGCTTGCGCATCGCTTGCATCGCGTCACCTCCGGTTTGATTGCGGATCACTCCTCCCCCGCGATCGCCTCGCGCAGGGCGCGCCGGGCGATGCGGGTGATGACCACCGTCACCGCCACGGTAGCCAGCAGGCCGACCCCGAGCAGCACGTGCCGCGCCGTGCCGCCACCGCCACCCCCGGCGGCGAGCTCGGTGAGGCTCCGGGCGGCGGTCCCGAGATAGACGTACATCACCCCCCCGGGAAACATGCCGAGCAACGAGGCGAAGAAATAATCACGGAACGACACCTTGGTCACCCCGAAGGCGTAGTTCAGGAAGTTGAACGGGAAGACCGGCGACAGGCGAGTGAGGAGGACGATCTTGAACCCCTCGCGTCCCACCGCCTCGTCCACTGCGCGGAAACGGGGATAGGCGGCGAGCCGCCGCTCCACCCAGCGCCGCGCCACGGTGCGTCCGAGGAGAAAGGCCGCCGCGGCCCCGATCTCCGCGCCAACCATTACGGCGAGAAGCCCGCGCACCAGCCCGAAGGCGAAGCCCGCCCCGAGGGTGAGGAGCGAGCCGGGAAGGAACAGGACGCAGCCCACCACGTAGAGGCCGGCCAGGCAAATCGGCCCCCACACACCGAGGCCCCGGCTCCACTCGAGGAAGGTGACCAGCCACTCCTTGACCGGCAGCAGGGTCCCCGCCGCCACCAGGGCGACGACCACCCCGGCCACGAGCCACGGCCCGCCCCTCGACCACGATGCCCCCGGCCGCCCGGTCGAGTCGTCAGGGGGAGGGGGGTCCTGATCGACCGCGGGCCGGGAGGCCGGGGACGGGTTGCGGGGCAGGGAGCCGAATAGCCTCTCCCGCCCCTCGTTCGGTGCGACACCCAAGGTCTCGCATAGATTGCGGAAGCGCGGCCCGTCCAGCTCCTGCAGGGCCGCGGGATCGCCAGGGTCGCGGCCGAGCTGCGCGCGCAGCTCGTTCATCCAGCGTCGCTCCGCATCGCTTGGCCCGCCGCCCTCCATACCGGCGAACACGGCCTCCAGGGAGGGGATCTCCTCCTCGGGCCGGCGGCCATTGCTTCGCGCTTCCAGTCGCTTCACTCGACCTACCTCCATCAAGCGTGTTCTGACCGGCGGGGAGCAACCACCGTGCCACCCTCCCCCAAACCGGACGCAAGCAGCGCAAGCCCCTGCACCACAACGGATTCTCTCCCGGTCAGTCTGCCACGGCCACCGCGACCCCCCGCCGCCGAGCCCAGTGCCGGTCGACCGAATCGGTGCACCGATCGTGCAGAACGTCCGCGAGCCAGGGTTTCAGCGGCGACTGCCGATCCCCGTGGCTAAGCAAAGTCGTCGCAAAGGCAGTGAGCCCAGCGGGTCATCTTCTGGCAGAGGTCTTGACCACGGGGGACACGGGGAACGTGGGTGGGGCAGAAAGCAACGGCGCCACGGCCGACCGTGTCTGGCAGGTCGGCTAACAAGGGAAACGACGGACCACGACCCAGCGGACCATCCGTCCGCGGACGACGGGTTGAAGTAATCCCGGCAAGATGCCCCCTTCCCCCCAAGTTCCCCGTGTCCCCCGTGGTGAACAACCCGCCAGGAGCCGTGTTGCAGGGGACTTTGCGTTGGCCTCGGTGCCCCGGTCCTGTGGAAACTCCGAGGAGGTCACCGCCACCGATCCGCTTCACCGGTGCGGGTCCGCCACGGTTCCCACAGAGTCGCATCGACGCCGTGGAAGGAACCGCCGGTACGTCACCCCGATGTTGCGCGAGGTCGACGCCCCGATCTTGAGCCGATCACGCCCTATTCGAGCTCCGCCGGCTCCGTGTCCGGAACCCCCTCGGCGCCGGCGTACACCACGAGGATCTTCACGATCCCGCGCCCCCCGTTGCGGCCCTGATGCGGCCAGTCGACGGCCTCGACGAGGGCGTCTCCTGCTCGATAGATACGCTCACCCTCCGAGCCGTAGTCCACGATCAGCTCGCCTTGCAGCACATAGCCGAACAACGGCACCGGGTGCAGGTGCGGTGCGAGAACCGCGCCGGGCGGAACCGTGACGATCGCGGCCGTGATCCGCGCCCTCCCCTCCGGGTAGACAACCTCCTGCCCGAGGACCGTCTCGCTGGTCTCGATCAGGGTCTCCACCGAGGGGCCGGGCGGCATGGCGACGGCGGTCCGCGCCACCAGACCCGCGAGGCACAACCAGGCGGCGATCATCACACGGGGTTGTCTGCGGCTCATTGGTATCTCCTATCGACGTCGGGAGGCCGCCTCACGGGGTAGCCAGCAGCAAGCCAGAGCCGCACAGTGATGGACAGAACATCCGCTCGGAGGTCAGCTTTTGATCAGCCTACCACACCGCTCGCGGGGCTCGATGTTCGCCAAGGCGCCACGGCCGTGATCGATATCCACGCCGTCGCGCGAAAGGAAGACGACGCATGATCGGGACCCGACACGGCCGAGCGCTCAGGCCACCCGCCGCGCGCCACGCGCAGCCACCCGGTAGGAGCGGGCTTGCCCGCGAACCGACGGCGGGCCATGGGGGGCGGCCGCGAGGTTCGCGACCAAGGTCGCTCCTACGCTCAAGCCCGTGAAAAAGGTCGTCATCCACCGTCCAGGCGGCTACGCCCGGCTGCGCATCGAGGAGGGGCCCGACGCCCCGCCCGGGACGGGCGAGGTGGCGATCGACGTCGCCGCCTTCGGCGTCAACTACGCCGACTGCGTGGTGCGCATGGGGCTGTACGCCGCCGCGAAGGAGCTGAGCGGCTATCCGATCACCCCCGGCTTCGAGGCCGCCGGGGGCGTCGCGGCCGTGGGCGAGGGTGTGACGCCGTCCCTGGTCGGCACGCCGGTCATGGCTGTCACCCTGTTCGGCGGCTATACCAGCCGGCTCGTGATCCCGTGCGCGCAGGTCTTCCCGTGGCCCGCCGGCTGGACCGACGTCCAGGCGGCGGCCTTCCCCGCCGTCTTCCTCACCGCCTGGACCGCCCTCTTCGAGCTCGCCCACCCGCGGGCCGGTGACACCGTGCTGGTCCACTCGGCGGCGGGCGGCGCGGGCGGCGCCCTGGTGCAGCTCGCCAGGCTCGCCGGTTGTCGGGTGGTCGGCGTGGTGGGCGGCGGGCACAAGGTCGACGCGGTGCGCGCCCTGGGCGCCGACGCGGTGATCGACAAGTCGTCGCAACCGCTGTGGGAGGAGGCGCGACGCCTCAGCCCCGACGGCTACGACGTCGTCCTCGACGCCAACGGCGCAGCCACTCTCACCGAGAGCTACCGCCACCTCGCCGCCCCGGGCAAGCTGGTGGTGTACGGCTTCCACTCCATGCTGCCCAGGCGCGGTGGCCGACCGGCATGGCCCAGGCTGGCCTGGGCCTACCTCCGCACGCCGCGCTTCAGCCCCCTGCGCCTCACCCGCGACAACCGCAGCGTCCTCGCCTTCAATCTGAGCTTTCTCGCGACGCGCACGGACTTCATCCGCCGCGGCATGGAGCAGCTCCTCGCCTGGGCCGACACCGGCCAGATCCAGCCACCGATCGTCACCGCCTACCCGTGGGAGGCCCTCGCCGACGCCCACCGCGACCTGGAGTCCGGCAACACCGTGGGCAAGCTCGTGGTGACGACCGATCCCTCACGTGGGCTCGTCACGCGTCCCCATGAGGAGCCGTAGGGCCTGCGCGGCGACGGCATCCCCCCTCCAACGCCCTGCCCCACCCGGCCGTGCCTCTGCGAGAATCCCCGCGCACCAGACGCAGGGTCAGAGACGGGGCTCAATGCTCCTCGGACGCCTCCTTCACCGTCCGTTCCAGCAACGGCCAGTAGCACTCGGGATCCGCGGTCGTCTGGAGGCTCTCGACGATGCTGCGCGCCAGCCGGTCGTCGTCTCTAGTCCCGCTCACCGCGACCTGCACGACGGATCCGGACTTCAGATCGACCAGGATGTTGGTCACCCCGACGACCGGTTTCTCGCCCTTCGCCGTTGTCCCCATCCACTTCCAGGTGCCCGGATGTTTCGATTCGAACGGCACCAACCCAGCGGAGGGCAACTGCCGTCCCAGCCCCTTCTCATACTGCCCGGTAACGAACTTCCGGGCGCGCTCCAGCAAAGTCGCGCCCTCGATCTTCTCGAGATCCTTCGCCATCAGAAACCGTACGCCGACCACCGCACGGCCATCTTTCGCGCGGTAGGTATTGGCCTCTGGCCCCGTGAGCCAATCGCCGGGAACCATGTACGTGTAGCACCACGGATCCGGCTTGTTATGGAAGATGTGGACGGCGCCTGATCCGGCCGCCTCTGCCTCGCCCGGTCGGACGATCAACATATAGCTCTTTCCGTCCTCCGCCAGACGCCGCGCCTCCGTCAGCTGTTGCTGCCAAACAGGCGGATCGCCTGGCGGAGTTACGGTCTGACAGCTTGCCTGAACGGCGAACACGGTAAACATCGCGACCAGCGCCCCACCGAGCTTCCCTGACCTCGCCATGTCCGTTCTCCTTGCGTTGATTGCCTCGCTCACCGCGCGCCGTCTCCCCGGCCGGCTGCCCGTGTGCTGCATAGGTTTGTCCCTAGTGGCGGCTGGCCCCGCCGCAACCCAAAAATTCCGCCCTTTCGGCTACCGTGATCATGGGCTGATCATGCCTTCGTCCGCACACGCCTAATTTTCTCGACCACTGTGGCCGTCGACCATAGCTCCACCCCGATGTTGGTCATTTCCCGCCGACCGCGGTCGTACAAGCCGGAGACGGCATCCTCCACCAGCACGACCCGGAAGTCTCGTTCGCTGGCCTCGTAGATCGAGGTACGGGGACAATTCGGGTAGTTGCAGCCGCTGAAAACCAGCGTCGAGACGCCGTGACGCCGGAGGTGGGCCTCCAGGGGAGTCTGGTAAAACGCCCCCCAGCGCGGCTTGTAGATCACCACCTCATGCGAGGTGAGGCTCTGAATACCGCCCGAGAGGAGCAGCTCCGCATCGAGCTCGATCCCGGCACGCGGGAGCAGTTCCGCCGCGAGCTGGGACCCCGGAGAGCTGGCCAACACCAGAGGCGCCCCCTCCTCGACCAACGCCCGCCGGCACGGATCGACGTTCGAGCCGTCCGGTTGGTAGAGCCGAATGATATGAATGACGGGTCTTCCCGCGGCGCGGAAGGCCTCGACGAGGGCCCGCATGTGCGGCACGACGGCCGAGGTCCCGGGAATCTCGAAGGGCTGCCCGTCGAGGGTGTCGCACTGGGTGTCGATGGTGATCAGCGCAGAGCACGGCCACTCCGGCTTGGTATACCCGCTCATAGCACGGCCATCTTCGAATTCGCCCTTCGCCAGGCTGTGTCCGAAGCCCTAAAGGACCGCGTTACGGAGGCAAACGCGACCCCTCGGGAAATGCGGCTTCTGGCAGGTGTTTTCACCACGGGGGACACGGGGAAACCACCGGGGGGAAGGCAACAGGGAGCCTTCAAAGAACTCGTGGAGTCTCTGGTCGTGGCAGGCACGACGCTAATTCCCCCCAAGGGGTTCCCCGTGTACCCCGTGGCCAAATCCCTTTCCAGCAAACGACCACCTAGAGACCGGCATCGATGCCGCCGTTGGCCACGCGCAAGGCGACGGACGACCGCTCGTCCGACATGCCACACGTCATCATTAACACCAGCTTCTTCGTCTCTGCCATGACCCACCTCCCCTGTCGCTGTTAGTGACGGGCTCGCCATTCCCAACGTTCTCCCCGCGGCTGGCCCTTCCGACGCGATCAGACGATCGGTCCGTCGCCGTCCAGACCGAACTTGGCGGTCAGCTCGGCCCAGATCGCGGGTGTGCAGTTGCGCTCGACGATGGGGCGCAGGCGGCGCCATTGATCCGGCGAGCAGGCGTGCTGCAACCCCCACGCGAACACGCGCGTCGCGACGTTGGCCGGCTGCCCCGCTGAACCATGCTGGCTGAGCATGCGCACCACCCAGCCGATGAACCAATCGAAGTCCGGCAGGGCCTCGCTGGGGACAAGCAAGCGGTCGTGGACGACGCGGGCTCGCGCCTCCGGGGTCGCCGCCGTCTTCATCGTCAGGGGCATCATCACCTCTTCCTCGTGCTCGAGGTGATGCAGGTGGTCCTCCTTCCAGGCCGACCACGCGACGCGTAACACACTCACCTCGCCTCCCGCGAGCGCCGCATCGACCGCCGCAGCGAGTCTCGTGTCTTCCTCATGCTCCGCCGGCAGCTTCGCCGAGGTGATCGCCCCCGCGCCGACGGAGTCGAGCAGGTCGAACATGGCGTCGTCCTCCATGACCATGTGCACGGCGAGGGCACGCTGGAAGGTCCCCCACTCCTCGCGAAAAGCCGCCGCATCGCCGGCATCGAGGTACTCCTCCTGCAACCGGATGCTCGCGCGCAGCGCCTCGTGGGCGTTGCGCATGATGGCGAACGGCATCGGCTTGGGCGCCTCGCCGCTCGCGGCCGGAGGAGGGGTCTTCGGGTCAACCATCCTGACCAGAATAGAGCACTTCGACGCCCACGACCATTACTCGCGTGGGGGCGGATCCGGGACGCAGCCGCGGCCGATCCAGGGAGAGGCGGCGACGAAAGCTGCGGGGCGAGCATCGCGAAAAGGTCCGCGTGTGCGTGAGCAACGGTCGGTCGAGGTCCGCCTGGCGCAACACGTCCGCGGGACGTACGCCCAGCTCTTCGAGGTTCCGCGCAAGCGTGGTGGTGATGCGGAACCGGCTCGTCATGGCTCTGCTCCCATTTCCGGGGGACACGGCATTCCGCCTCGAACGCCGGCTATTTCAGGGACGCCATGTCGATGACAAAGCGGTACTTCACGTCGCCCTTCAGCAACCGGTCGTAGGCCTCGTTGATCTTCTGGATGGGGATCACCTCGACGTCGGACGTGATCCCGTGCTCGGCGCAGAAGTCCAGCATCTCCTGGGTCTCGCGGATGCCGCCGATGAGCGAGCCCGCGAGCTGCCGCCGTGGGAACAAGAGGCTGAACGCCTTCACCGGCAGCGGCGTCTCCGGCGCCCCCACCAGCGTCAACGTGCCGTCCCGCTTCAGGAGGTTGAGATAGGCGTTCAGATCGTGCACCGCCGAGACCGTGTCCAGGATGAAGTCGAAGCTGCCCGCGTGCTTCTGCATCTCCGCGGCGTTCTTCGACACCACCACGTCATGGGCACCGAGCCGGACCGCATCCTCCGCCTTGCCGGGCGATGTCGTCAGCACGACGACCCGGGCGCCGAACGCGTTGGCGAACTTCACCGCCATGTGCCCGAGCCCGCCGAGGCCCACCACGCCGACCTTCTGCCCTTTGCCGACGTTCCAGTGCCGCAGCGGCGAATAGGTGGTGATGCCGGCGCATTGCAGCGGAGCCGCCCCGGCCGGATCCAACTGGTCCGGCACCCGCAGCGCGAAGGCCTCGTCGACGACCAGGCTCTCGGAGTAGCCGCCGTGGGTCACGCCGCCGATGTGCGGGTCGGGGGAGTTGTAGGTAAAGGTGGCCGGCCCCTCGCAGAACTGCTCTTGCCCGTCGCGGCACGAGGCACAGGTCCCGCACGAGTCGACCATGCAGCCCACCGCCGCCAGGTCGCCCTCCTTGAACCTGCGGACGGCGCCCCCCGCCTTCACCACCCGGCCGATGATCTCGTGGCCCGGGACGCAGGGATAGACGGTGGGCATGACCGACTGCCACTCGTTCCGCACCTGGTGCAGGTCCGAGTGGCACACCCCGCAATAGAGCACCTCCAGCTGCACGTCCTGCGGCCGCGGGTCGCGGCGCCGGATGGCCGCCGGCGCG
>Ga0210124_1000207_pt1 | contig 33327 bp, 30 predicted proteins | sample Muzzi_PWC_D2_FD_185554 | JGI IMG/M metagenome (GOLD analysis project Ga0210124, IMG submission 185554) | Wetland microbial communities from San Francisco Bay, California, USA, that impact long-term carbon sequestration - Muzzi_PWC_D2 (SPAdes) | ecosystem: Environmental > Aquatic > Marine >... | reverse complement strand
TCGCGGCCTCCGCCGGGTTCCCCGTCTGGTGCGCCAGCAGGCCGAATAGGTGCAGGGCATCGGGATGCCGTGGCGCGGCCGCCAGGATCTTGCGATAGAGCGATTCGGCTTCTCGGAAGCGCCCGGCACGATGGTGCTCGATTGCCTTGGTCAGCAGCTCGGTCATGCTCGGGTCTCGTCGCCGGGCGGGATTGTTCGTCGTTTGGGCAAGGGCGCCGGATCGCAGGGGGCGAGCTTGAGTACCGGCGCCGCGCGCGTCAAGCTCGCCGCCGGCTTGCCCCGCAGGCGCCGACGGTTGGCGCTTTCCGACGCCGGACGCCGCGACCGTCGAAGTGCCCAAAGCTCGGCCGTGGTACCGCCCGCTTGACCGGGCAAGCCTGTTCGTTTAATATACGTTCATTCAAAAAAAGAGAATAAACGATGAGAAAATAGGCATTTATGGAATACATATCTACCGCAGGAACGCAACGGGCTACTCGGCCGGAAGGGGTGGCGAGGCGTGTGCAGGCGCGCCGGCGCCAGATCATCGAGGCCGCGGTGGCCACGGTGGCGCGGCTCGGGCTGTCGCGCACGACCATCGAGCAGGTCGCCCGCGCGGCCAAGGTCTCGGCCGGCACGGTGATGGGCTATTTCCCCAGCAAGGACGATCTGCTGATCGCCGTGCTGCACGACCTGGTCGAGGAGTTCGACAGCGCGCGCCGCGCGGCCCTCGCGGCCGCCGGGGAGGCGCCGGCCGCGGCGCTGCTGGCCCTGGTCGATGCCAACTTCGACCCGAAGCTGATCGAGCCGCGCAAGGTCGCGGTCTGGTATGCCTTCTGGGGCGAAGCCCGGGCGCGGCGCACCTACATGGCGGTCTGCGGCCGGCTGGACGAGGCCCATCTGGCGGACCAGCGGCGGCTCTGCGAGCGCCTGATCGCCGAGGGCGGCTACGGCCACCTGGACCCCGAAGCGGTCGCCCTGGGCCTCAACGGCGTCATGGAAGGCCTGTGGCAGTGCGTCCTGGTCGAGGGCCGCCGCTTCGACCGGGCCAGGGCGCGGCGCCTGTGCCGCGCCTATCTGGCCGGCCTGTTCCCGCGCGAATTCGGGCCGCAGGCGGCGCCGCGACACGACAAGATCCAATAAGACCGAGGAGACGATCCCATGACCGCAGCGCAAGCCGGTATCGCGATTCCCCAGGCCCAGGCGCGCCCCGTGCGCGGCCTGCCGGCCTGGACCTACGAGCACGCCGAGTTGTCGGCCCTGGAATACGAGCGGCTGCTGCTGCCGAGCTGGCAGATCGTCTGCCACGAGAATGACGTCCCGAAGGCCGGCGATTACGTGACCTTCGACCTGCAGCGCGATTCGATCCTGGTGATTCGCGACAGCGATGGCACCCTGCGCGCGTTCCAGAACGTCTGCCGGCACCGCGGCTCCCGCCTGCTCGACGGGCAGGGGGCCTGCCGCGGACGGATCGTCTGCCCGTACCACGGCTGGAACTACGACCTGACGGGACGGCTGCGCGGCGTGCCGAGCGAGGACACCTTCCCCGGTCTCGACAAGTCGCGCCACGGGCTCCGGCCGGTCGCGCTCGATACGCTGTTCGGTTTCGTCTTCGTGCGCGTGGCCGGAGACGGACCCGGGCTGGCAGAGATGTGGGCGCCCTTCCTCGAGGACCTCGCGCCCTATCGGCTCGACGAGGTCCAGCGGATCGGCGAGGTCTGGACCGGCGAATGGGACTGCGACTGGAAGACGGCGATCGACAACAACCTGGAGAACTACCACATACCGCTCGGCCATCCCGGCTACGACCGTCTGCTCGACGCCGAGATGGTCGGCGAGTTCAGCGATCACGGCGTGACCCGCAGCCGCGCCGTGCTCAAGAAGAAGCCGTCGAAGAATTGGGTCGAGCGGATGTATCAGCGCCTGGCGCCGGAGGTCTTGACCGATATGGCGCCGGAGCACCGGCGGCAGTGGATGTTCTTCCACATGCTGCCGAACCTCGGTTTCGACGTCTATGCCGACAGCGTCGATTTCTTCCAGCTTCTGCCGCTGGGGCCCGGACGCTGCCGGATCCGTGCGGCCGTCTACGGCCTGCCGGACGCGCGCCGCGAGATCAAACTCTTGCGCTACCTGAACATGCGGATCAACCGGCAGGTGGCGGTGGAGGATCACGAGCTCAGCGAGCGCGTCCAGCAGGGGCTGCGCTCCCACGGCTACAACCCGGGGCCGCTGTCGGGCTACGAGATCGCCGTTCGCCAGTTCCACGACCTGGTCCGTGCCCGGATCCCGGCCACGCGCCTCGACGCGCCGCCGGCGCCCGGCGCCCTGGCGGCCATGGACGCCGATCCGCGGGCCGCGGCGGCGGAATAGGTCCCGGAGCAGCCGATCTTTCGTATAATCGCCGGTGTGTGACGGCAGTCACAGATTCCGGCGGGCCCAGCCGATAGAACCCGGGCTCCGATCCACGCACACCTGGAAAGGGGAGTGACCCGATGGCCGCGCTGGCGGAACAGCAGAACGAGTTCGTCGACTTCTGGAACGATATCCTCGTTCCCAAGTTCCTGAAATACCGGCACGTCCTGGTCGACGGCCTGACGCACCACAGCGCTCGGGTGATGCCCTCCCTGCCGGTGCGCCCGGGCGACCGGGCGGTCGACGTCGGCTGCGGCTTCGGCGACACGGCGATCCAGCTCGCCCAGCGGGTCGGGCCGGCAGGCGAGGTGGTCGGGATCGACTGCTGCGAGGCCTTCTTGGCGGAGGCGCGGGCGGATGCCGCCGCGGCCGGGGTCACGAACACGACCTTCATCGAGGCGGACGTCCAGGCCTACCCTTTCCAGTCGGACTTCGACTTTTGCTTTTCGCGCTTCGGGACCCAGTTCTTCGAGAACCCGGTGGCCGGCCTCAGGAGCATGCGTCGTTCGCTCAAGCCGGGCGGTCGCATGACCATGATCGTGTGGCGGGTCATCGAGGATAATCCCTGGCTCGGCCTACCCAAGCAGATCGTGTCCGAGATGCTGCCGCCGCCCGGCGAGGGCGCGCGGACCTGCGGCCCGGGTCCCTTTTCGATGGCCAACCCCGAAGTGGTCTCGAAGCAGCTCGAGATCGCCGGTTTCACCGACGTAACCTTCGAGCGCATCGACGTGCCCCTGGTCGTGGGGCGGACCGTCGACGACGCCATCGGCTTCCAGCTGGCGCTCGGCCCGGCCGGCGAAGTTTACCGCGAGGCGGGCGCGATCGCCGAGCAACGGAGCGGCGCGATCCATGCCGCGCTGGCGCGTGAGCTCGGCCGCTATGTGACCGACGAGGGCGTCGTAATGGACTCGAGCTCCTGGAAGGTGAGCGCCCGCAACCCGGCATAGCCTTCGGACTCCGTCGGTCGTCTTGTCGATGCAAAGCGGCGCGGCCCGTCACGAGACCGCCGCGTCGTCCCACTGCGAATCCGGTACGACGACGAGCTTTCCGACGAACGCCTTGGCGGCAAACGCCGCCTGCGCGCGGTGCAAATCGGACAGTCTGTAGACGCCGCCGACCAGTGCCTTCAGCTTGCCCTGCTCTATGTAATCGACCAGGCGGGCGAATTCGCGGCGCGTCCCCTGCGACGAGCCGTGGATCTGCAGGTGCTTCAGATAGACCCGGCGCATGTCGATCTGGACGAGCGGCCCGCCGATGGCGCCGCAGGTGACGTAGCGGCCCTCCGGGCGCAGCAGCTCCAGCAAGTCGTTGAACATCGGTCCGACGACGACATCGACCACGACGTCGATCGGCTGTCCGTCGGTGGCGTGCGCCACGGCCGCGGCGAGGTCGGCACTCTCGCGCGCGACCGCCGCCTCGGCCCCGGCCGCCTTGACTTCGGCGTGCTTGGCCTCGGTGGCGATGGCATAGGGAACGGCGCCACGCGCCCGGCACAGTTGTATGACGCCGGATCCGACGCCGCCGGACGCCCCGGTGACCAGTACGCGCTCACCGCTGGTTACCGCGGCCCGCTCGAGCATGCGTTCTCCGGTCATGTAGGTGCAGCAAAAGGTCGCCAACTCGACGTCGCTCATGTCGCTGGTGATGGCACGGGCCTGGTCGGCCGGGACCGCGACGAATTCGGCGAATCCGCCGTCGCGGCCATGCCCGAAGTAGTCCATGTCGGCCAGGCTGTCGCCGTCGCCGCTGTAGATGCTGAAATCGACCATCACGCGCTCGCCGATCCGGCCCGGATCGATTTGGGCTCCGACCGCCGCGATGCGGCCCACGATGTCGGCGCCCTGGATGCGGGGGAAGCGCAGCGTCGGTTCGCCGTCCCTGAAGGACGACACGGCATCGGGATCCTCCGAGGTGCCGTAGGCGCCCTCGCGCACCCAGATGTCGGTGTTGTTCACCCCGCACGCGGTCACCCGCAGCAACACCTCGTTCGGTCCGGGGCTCGGTACGGCCACGCCCTCGCTGTAGACGAGCTTGTCGGGGCCGCCGTGACCGGTCAGCAGCATGGCGCACATCGAATCGGGGATCATGATGTCCCTCCTGCTTGGTCGTCGCGTTCGGGGCAGGGACAGCGCGCCGTCAGGCGCGACATCGCGCACCATTCAGGCTAGCACGGCGGGGCAATGCGCGGAATAGTTGCGTCAGAAGCGGCGCGACACGGCCAGCAGAAAGAATGCGGTGCAGACAACGATCTGCACGACGACGAGGCCATCGTTGCCGAACAGGTCCATGGCGCCGCCGCTCAGCGGCGGCCCCAGGATGCTCCCGACGCAGTAGAGCATGATGAAGACCGCATTGGCGCGGGCCAGTTCGCCGCCCTCGAAGCGGTCGCCCAGCATGGCCAGGCTGATGGTGTAGAGGCCGACCACGGTGCCGCCCCAGACGAAGAGGACCGGCCAAAGCAGCAGCGGGCTGCCGACGACGTGCGGCAGCAGCGCCGGGCCCAGGACGCCGGCGGTCGCGCAGGCCATCAGGAGGCTGCGCCGACTGATCCGATCGGCCGCCCAGCCGAGCGGCAATTGCAGAGTCGCACTGCCGGTGATTGCGACCGTGAGCATCAGCACCGCGGCCGCCTCGGTCAGGCCGGCGCGCAGGCCGTAGATCGGTAACAGCGACATGATGGCCGAATCGACGATTCCGGCGACGAGAATGGCCGCCATGATGACCGGCGCAAGCTTCACCACCTGCCAGCTGCTGCGCTCGACCCCGACTTCGATTCGCGGGATCGAATGGCGCACGATGAAGATCGGTATCCCTGCGAGCACCATCGCGCCGGCAATCAGAAGGAAGGGCAGGAAGCCGTCCAGGTCGATCACGGTCAACAGGGCCGGACCCGCCGCGAAGCCGATCGAGATCACCGTCGCGTAGAGTCCGGCGATCAGGCCGCGGTTCCGGGCGGTGGTTGCCGCGTTGAGCCAGGTCTCGCTGAGCACCCAATGCGCTGCCATGCCGATGCCGAGCAAGAAGCGCAGCGGGAACCAGGCTTCGAGGCTGGGAAATACCGGCAGCAGCAGCACCGCCGCGATCATGACCGCGATGCTCCCGAACAGCGTGGGCAAGGCGCCGAAGCGCCGCACGACACCGGGCAGCAGCGGCGCGAACAACACGGTCGCCAACACGGCCATCGAGGCGTTGAGTCCGATCAGGCTGCTGTCAGTGCCCCTGCGCTCCAGCAGCACCGACAACAGCGGAATCGAGGTGCCGAAGCTGAGGCCCGCGGCGAATATGCTGCACAACACGGCGATCAGGCTGCGGCGGCGCTCGGCCGACGTGCGAATCGCAGCGGCCTCCCCGTGCATGACGGGATGCGGCAGCGCCGCTTCCGCGACATCGCGCGGCGACAGGGAGGGATCGTCCTGGTGGCTCATGCGTGACCGGCGTCAGGGCGTGGTGCCCGGGGGGCACCGCCGTCGGGTCCGGGCTCTAGTCGCGCCGGCGCGACGGCTGGAAGAAATGAGGATCGACCACGGTGGCCGTGGCCTCGATGCGCGCCTGCGTGATCTCCTTCAGGTAGTAGATGTCGACCATCAGCTTCCGGCCCGTCGCCGCATAGCGCGCGTCGACGGTCGCGAGGGCGATGTTCTTCTTCAGAATCGGCGACCAGGCCGCCGAGGTCACCTGGCCGACCTCCCGCTTGCCGTCGTAGAGGTAGGCGCCGCTCGCCGGCCGCCGGCCCGTTATATCGAGACCGACCAGACGCTTCGGCGGTCCGCCCGCGGCCCGCTCGGCGAGCAGGGCGCTCCGGCCGTTGAAGTGGTCCTTCTTGAAATTCACCGCCCAGTCGAGGGCGAGGCCGAAGGGCGAGCGGGCCTGCGATTCGCGGAGCGCCTTGTTGGCGGCGACGTAGTCCACGTTGATCAGGATGTTGCCGGCCTCGATCCGGGCGGTATTGAGCACGCGCGAACCGATCGGGCGCAGCCCGTGGATTCCCCCGGCGGCCACGAGGCGGTCCCACAGCGCTTCCGCGTCCCGCGGCGAGACCCAAAGCTCGTAACCGAGATCGCCGGTATAGCCGGTGCGCGAGACCGTCACCTTCAAGCCGTCGACTTCGAACTCGGCCAGGCGGAAATAGCGCAGCTTGCGAATGTCCTCCAGGCCGAACGCCTCCAGCACGAGGCGGGCCGATGGGCCCTGCAGGGCCAGCCCGGCGATCTCCTGCGATACGTCGGAAACGGCCGCATCGAACCCGTAGGCCGTCGCCTCGAACCAGGTAAGCTGATGCTCCGCGCAGTTGATGCGAAAGTCGTTCTCGCCGAGGCGGAAGATGGTGCCCTCCTCGATCACCTTTCCGGCCCCGTTGCACCAGGGGCTGTAGAACGCCTGGCCCACGGCGCAGCGTGCGATGTCGCGGGTGATCAGTCGATTGACGACGCGTGCCGCGTCGGGCCCGCTCAGCCGATACTTGATCATCGGCGATATGTCGTACAGCGATGCCGTGTTGCGAATGGCGAAGTATTCTTCAGTCTCGCTATAGAATTGGGTCACGGTGGTGTATCCGGACCAGCGCTCCCAAAGATTGGTCCGACACAGCGGCGCAATGCGCGAATGAAACGGGGTCTGCAGCAGCACGTCGGTCATTCGGCCGCCTCCCGGGCCTGGGTGGCACGTCCCGTCTTGAGGTCGCTGAGCGCCTGGCGTGCCGCATTGGCGCCCGGCGCGCCGGTCAGGCCGCCGCCCGGATGGCTTCCGGCACCGCAGAGATAAAGCCCGGCGACCGGCGTGCGGTACTGCGCGAAACGCGGGACCGGGCGCAGCATGAAGGTCTGGTCGAGGCCGGTCTCGATGTGGTGCCAGTGTCCGCCGGGCAGGGCGAACTCGGCTTCCAGGTCGGCCGGGGTCAGAACCTGACGCGCCTCGATCCGATCGGTCAGGCCGGGCACGGCGTCTTCCAGCATCGCGACCACGCGGTCGCCGAGCGCGTCGCGCCGATCGGCCCAATCGCCGTCGCGCAGGCGGTGCGGCGCGTACTGCACGACGACCGAGAGCAGGTGACGGCCGTTCGTCTCGCCCGCGGTGCCGTGCAGCGTGGGGACGACGGCCTCGAGCGCGAAGTTCTCTGGCAGCTCGCCGTACTTGGCCTGGTCGAAGCTGCGTTCGAGATCCTGCACGCTGGGCGCGACGATCAGGCGGGCCGGGCCCGGTCCGTCGCCCTGCAGCGATTCGGGCAGGGCGGACAGCGCCAGGTTGACTTTAGCGTTGGCGCCGTTGCCGCGGACATGGCGGACGTCGCGCACGAAGTCGGCGTCGAGATGCTCGACGCCGAGCAGGTCGAGCAAGGTGCGTCTGGGGTGGGCGCTGGAAAGCACCGCCGGGCAGCGGATCTCCTCGCCGTCGGCAAGCGCGACTCCCTCGACCACGCCGGCGCGGGCCAGGATACGCGCAACCGCCGCGGCGCTGCGAATCTCGGCTCCGGCGGCGCGGGCCGCGCCGGCGAGGGCGTCGATCAGCGCCGTCATGCCGCCCTGCGGCAGTGCCACGGCACCGGCGTGTCCCGCGACCTCGCCGGCCCAGCGGTACAGCAGGGTATAGACCGTGTTCGGCGAGCGCGGGCCCATGAGGTTGCCGAGCACGGCGTCGAAGGAGATCGCGCCCTGTAACGCGCGGCTTTCGAAGGTGTCCTCCACCAGGTCGGCGACGTTGATGCCGATGATGCGCAGCAGTTCGCGCATGTCGGCGCGTCCGAGGCGGCGGACCGACAGCCCGAGGCGCAGCATCTCGAGCCGGTCGCTCCAGGTTTCGAGCCTGAGCTGCGGCGGTGTGCGCAGCAAGTAGGGGCGCAGCGCCGCCGCCAGGCGGACCAGGCGCGCCCGGAACGCCGGGTAGCGCTCGGCGTCCGCGGCCGAGACGCGGCGCAGGCTGGCCTCGGTCAGCGCCGGCTCGGAGGAGAGCGTCAGGCGCTCCGCGTCGGGCAGCAGCGAGACCGTGTCGACTCTGTGCGGCGTCAACTGCAGGCCGTGCCGCGCGAGCGCGAGATCGTTGGCCACCTTGGGCGAGAAGCCGTACAGCAGATGCGCGGCGAGCGGCGCCCGCAGGCCGGGCGCGATCTCTTGCTCGCGCGCCATGCCGCCGAGCCGGTCGCTCGCCTCGAGCAGGACCACGCGGCGTCCGGCCTTCGCCAAATAGGCGGCGCAGACAAGGCCGTTGTGACCGCCGCCGATGATCGCCGCATCGTAGCTGTTGCTTGCCATCACACCGCCCGCCGCTTGAAGTCGTGCAGCATTTCGCGTGCCGCATTGGCGCCCGGCGCGCCCATCACGCCGCCGCCGGGATGGGTGCTGGAGCCGCACATGTAGAGCCCCTTGAGCGGCCCGCGGTATTGGGCGTAGCCCGGGATCGGCCGGTTGAACAGCAGCTGGTCGAGCGTCAGCTCGCCCTGAAAGATGTTGCCCTCGGTCAGCCCAACGTCGTTTTCCAGGTCCCAGGGGCTGCGCACCCAGACGTCGAGGATCATGTCCTTGAATCCGGGGCTGTGGGCCTCGATGGTGTCGAGCACGGTCGCGCCGAAGGCGTCGCGCTTCTCCGGCGTCCAGGGCCCGTCGGCCAGCGTCGGCGGCACGTACTGGACGAAGACCGACATGTAATGCTTTCCGGGCGGCGCCATGGTCGGGTCGATCGTCGACGGCAGGACGATGTCGAGGAAGGGCTTGCGCGACCACATGCCGTTCTTCCAGTCGTCGTAGGCGCGCTCCTGATATTCCAGGCTGCCGCCGATCATCAGGCCGGCCGAGCGCAGCAGCGGCTCGTCGTCGAGCGCCGGAAAGCGCGGCAGGCCGTCGAGCGCGATGTTGAGCTTTCCGGAGGAGCCGCGAATCTTGAAGTTGCGCACCTGCTGGACGAAGTCCGGGTCGAGTGCGCTTTCCGGAACGACCTTGAGAAAGGTGCGCTTGACGTCGAGGTTGGACACGACGGCCTTGGCGTGGATCTCCTCGCCGTCGGCCAGCACGACGCCGACGGCGCGCCCGTCGCGGACCAGCACCTCGACGACCTCCGCGTCGGTGCGGATTTCCGCGCCGTGCGCCTGCGCAGCGCCGGCCAGCGCATTGCTCACCGCGCCCATGCCGCCGCGTGCGAATCCCCAGGCGCCGACATGGCCGTCGAGGTCGCCCATGACGTGGTGCAGCAGCACATAGGCCGTCCCGGGAGAATAGGGGCCCAGCGCCGTGCCGATGATCGAGCTGCCGGCAAGCGCCCCCTTGAGGATGTCGGCCTCGAAGTAGCGGTCGAGGTAGTCGCCGCAGCTCATCGTCCAGAATTGCAGGGCCTGATAGATGCCCTCTTCGCCGAGCTGTCCGAAGGCGCGGCCGAGGGTCATCAGCCCCCTGATGTCGCGCGGCCGGAACGACGTCGGGTCGGGCGGGGTCTCCAGCATGAGCGGCCGGATCATCCGGCACTGCCGTAGCAGGTCGCGGTTGAACTCGTCGTAGGCCTCGGCATCGCGGAGCGAGTGGCGCGCGATGGAGCGCCGGTTCTTGTCAGGATCGCTGAACAGGCCGATGTAGTCGCCCTCGGGCGACAGGACGGCGGTATTCTCGTAAGGGATGACCTGCAGTCCGTACCGCGGCAGGTCGAGTTCGCGCATGATCTCGGCGCGCAGCAGGCTGCAGACGTAGGAGCAGGACGAATAGGTGAAGCCGGGGTAGCGCTCCTCACTGACCGCGGCGCCGCCGATGACTTCGCGACGCTCGAGCGCGACGACCGACAGGCCGCCCCGGGCCAGATAGGCGGCGGCGGTCAGGCCATTGTGCCCGGCACCAATGACGATGACGTCATACTTCTGCATACGCCTCCCCAAGCCGCTCCTTATGCCTTCTCGGCCCGTCGGGCGCGGCCGAAGCGCCGTCGTCAACCTCGGCCGTCGAGCGCCTTCATTTTTAGCCCGCCGCGCCGCCGCTGTCCAGGAAATTGATTGATTGCTCAATCAAAATTGTGCAATTCTGTTTTTTGAACCATTGCGTTAGGCTGAATTAGCCGAACGAGCGGAGAACGCAATTTTGGGGCGCACCACCAGCAAGGACCGGCGCCGGCTCGAGTTGATCGACGCCACCATCACCGCGATCGCGCAGAAGGGCCTGGTCGCCACGCGCCTGGCCGACGTCGCCGCGGCGGCCGGCGTCAGCTACGGCGTCGTCAGCTTCTATTTCAAGTCGAAGGATGCGCTTCTGCTGGCCACCCTGACGCATCTCGCCGAGGAGTACGAGGCCGAGGTCGGCAAGGCGCTGGCGCGCGCCGACGACACGCCGGCCGCGAAGCTGGACGCCATCGTCGAGACCGATTTCAGTGCGACGATCGCCGCCCCGAAGAAGATCGCGGCCTGGACGGCCTTCTGGTCGGAATCGCGGTCGCAGCGGCAGTTCCAGAAACGCTGCGTCGAGCTGCAGGACGCCTACTACGCCGTCACCTACGCGTTGTGCCGGCAGATCGCCGAGGCCGGACAATACGAGGACGTCGATCCCGCGTCGGTCGCCACGGCGCTCAACGGCCTGGTCAACGGCCTTTGGGTCGAGATGCAGATTCGCGGCGGCAGCTTTACCCGGGCGCACGGCAAGCAGGCCTGCCGGACCCTGCTCTCAGGGGCGTTCCCGCGCGAGTTCCAGCATCTGGTCCACTCGGCGGCCTAGAGAGAAGAACGAGAGGTACCCATGACCTACCCACTCCCCGAGTCCGTTCGGGCGCTGCAGGCTCGGGTGCGCCAATTCGTCGACGAGTCCCTCATACCGCACGAAACCGAGGCGGAGATGAACGGCGGCCTGCTGCCCGAGAAGGTCCGTGCCGAACATCGCCGCCGCGTCGAAGAGCTTGGCCTTCGGGCCATGAACATGCCGAAGGAGCTCGGCGGCGGCGGGCTCACGTACCTCGAGCAGGCGGTCGTCTCCGAACAACTCGGCCGCGTGACCAATGCGCTCGGCTGGTGCGTGACGACACCGGCGCGCTGCCTGCTCGACGTCGCGACGCCGCACCAGCTGGAGACCTGGATCAGGCCGACGATCGCGGGCCGCCGGCACGAGTGCTACGCCGTGACCGAGGCCGGCGCCGGGTCCGACGTCGACGCGATCGCGACGACCGCGCGGCGCGACGGCGAGCATTACGTGATCGACGGCGAGAAATGGCATGCCACCGGCAGCAACGAGGCCGATCACTTCGTTCTCCAGGCCAAGATCGCGGGCGGGCCGAACGACGGCGCGCATGCCTTGTTCTTCGTCGACAAGGGGACGCCCGGCATCGACCTGGTGCGCACGCCGGCCTATTCGCACAACTACGCGTCGCACCATCCGATATATGCCTTCCGCGACGTACGCGTGCCGGCGGCCAACCGCATAGGAGCGGAGGGGCAGGGCATGGAGTTCACCTACGACTGGTTCCGCTACGAGCGCATGATGATCGCGGCGCGCTGCTGCGGCGCGGCCGAGCGACTGATCGACGAGGCCCGCGGCTTCGCCCTGGAGCGCCGTGCGTTCGGAGAGCGGATCGCCGATTTTCAGGCCATTCAGTTCATGCTGGCCGACAGCTTGACCGAGCTCTGGGCGGCCCGCCTGATGACCTATCGCCTGGCCGCGGCGCACGACGAGGGTGAAGACGTCAAGATTCTCCACGCGCAATGCTCGATGGCCAAGCTCTATGCCTCGGAGATGGCCAATCGCGTGGCCGATAGGGCGGTGCAGATCTTCGGCGGCCGCGGCTATATGCGCGAGAACGTGGCCGAGCGCTTCTATCGCGAGCTACGGGTCGACCGCATCTGGGAAGGCACCAGCGAGATCCAGCGCGTGATCATCGCCGGGCAGCTCTACAAGCGCGGCGCCGCGGCGCTGGTCGGCTGACCGCCGGGCGTGCCGACGGCGGGAACGCCGGGCGGCGCGGGATTTCCGCTCAAATCTCGTCGTTCGGCAGGACCACCAGGGACTCGTCGGACCAGCTGAGCCAGACCGGGACGCCTTCGGACAGGTAGCCCTCGATATGGCGGTCGAGGTTCTGCGCCGCCACCGCGATGGGCCGCTCGCAGCCGGGCACCCGAACGTAGTAATGGCTGCGGTCGCCGAGATAGGCCGAGGTCGCGACGGAGCCTTCGACTCCGCTCCCGTTCTTCCGCTCCGAGGCGAGATTGAGCTTTTCGGGCCGTACGGCGACGAGCACCTTGCCGCCTTCGCTGGCGAACTCGGCGCGCTCGCCGGAGGCCGTCACCGAACCGAAGCCGTCGGTCTCGATGACCAGCTTCTTGCCCTCGCGGCCGCGCACCCGGCCGCGCAGGAAGTTCATGCTGCCGATGAAATTGGCGACGAAGGCGCAGTTGGGCAGTTCGTAGAGGGCGTGAGGGTCCGCCACCTGCATGGCCTTGCCGTCGAGCATGACCGCGATGCGGTCGGACATGGTCAGGGCTTCTTCCTGATCGTGGGTCACGAAGATGAAGGTGATGCCGACGGACTGCTGCAATTGCCGCAGCTCGATCTGCATTTCCTCGCGCAGCTTCTTGTCGAGCGCTCCCAGGGGCTCGTCGAGCAGCAGCACCTTCGGCCGCTTGATCAGGGCCCGTGCCAGGGCCACCCGCTGGCGCTGTCCGCCGGAGAGCTGGTTGCTGCGCCGGTCGGCATAGCCGGGCAGCTTGATCATTTCGAGCATCTCGTCGACGCGCTTGCGCATGTCCTCCTTCGACAGGTGGTCCTTGCGCAGTCCGTAGGCGATGTTCTGCCAGACGTTCAGATGGGGAAAGATGGCGTAGTTCTGGAAGACCATGTTGGTCGGGCGCAGATGCGGAGGCACCGGCGACATCGGTGCGCCGTCGATGAAGATCTCGCCCCCGGTCGGGCTTTCGAAGCCGGCCAGCATGCGCAGCAGCGTGGTCTTGCCGCAGCCCGAGGGTCCCAGCAGGGAAAAGAACTCGCCACGCGGAATCTGGAAAGTGACGTCGTTGACAGCGGTAACGGGGCCGAATTTCTTCGTCACGTTCCGTATATCGATAAAGCGTTCGTCTGTGCTCATCCGGAAAGCCTCACCTTAAGCGGCATCACGCGATCTTCGATGTGGAAATGGCGCGGGAAAACGCCGGAGAGAAACTGCAGGCAGGCGCGCTTGGCGGCAGTGCGGTCGAATTGCTCGGGCGTCAGCAGCGCCTCGAGCCAAAGTCCGTCGATCATGGTGCGCAGGCCGTGCGCGACGGCCGCCGGGTCGACGGGCCCATCCCCGCCGTCGTCGGCCAGGTCGCGGCACAGCTCGCCGATCATGCTGGCGAAGGCGCGGTCGGCGTTGGCGCAGACATCCAGGTAGGTCGGTCGGGACCGGGCCTCGCCCCAGAAGGCGTACCACACGGCGATCTTCTTGCGATTGCAGACCTGCGGATGAAAGTCTGCATCGAGCAGGGCGAGCATGCGCTGGACCGGGGTGAGGCCGGGGCGGGTCACCGCCTTCTCCCAAAACTGGCGATATTCCTCGATCAGGCATTTCAGGGCTTCGATCAGGAGGTGTTCCTTGCTGTCGAAATGAAAATTGACCAGACCGCGGGAGACGCCGGCACGCTTGGACACCTTGGATAGCGTGGTCTCGGCATAGCCGCTGTTGGCCAGGGAATCGAGTGTGGCGGCGATCAGCTTCTGCCGGGTGGCTTCCTTCTTCTCCGCGCGCTTTCTTGGTGGAGCACTGGCTTGGCGCGATGCCATGCGGCCTCCCAGATTTCCCGGATCGGGCGCTCCGGTGCCTGTCGTTCCCAAAGCCTTATATGCAGCATTTCCCGGCGCATCACAAGCGCTTGTTGGCCATGAATTGGCTAAACGTTCGTTCAATAAGACTGGACAATGTGGCGCCATAATGGCATGATCGCACTATCCTGACGTGCGCAAGGCCGTCAGCGAGGCGCGCCGGCCGCGGCCGCGCAGCGCCTCGGTCGGGCCAGCGGGACGGCGTCCCGGATCTGGCGCGACACCAACGGAATAACAATGGGTGACGAAAATGGATAAGGCTGTGACGGCGACCGACAGCGGCGCCGAGTTCGATCTTGATGTGATCGAGACGGACGCGCGCGAGCATCTGATTCAACCCTGGGAGGGCATGGCCGCGCTGGGCGAGGGCGTGCGGACGGTCTTGGGGCACTCCGAGGGCATCTACATCTACGATGGCCACGGCAAGCGTCTGATCGACGGTCCCGGCGGCATGTGGTGCGTGCAGATCGGCTACGGCCGGCGCGAGATGGCCGAAGCCATCGGCGATCAAGTGGTCAACCTGGCGTACAACTCGCCCTGGGGCTCGACCAGCGTCCCGGCGGCGGAGTTGGCCGAACGCATCGCCGGCTATGCGCCGGGCGATCTCAAGCACGTCTTCTACACGACGGGCGGCTCGACGGCGGTCGATTCGGCCCTGCGATTCATCATGTTCTACAACAACGTGATGGGCCGGCCGGACAAGAAGCAGATCATCGCGCGCAACCGGGGCTATCACGGCAGCACCTATCTCGCGGCCTCCTGTTCCGGCAAGGAGCGCGACAAGACGTTCCTCGATTTCGCGACCAGTCTGGTCCACCACATCTCGGCGCCCGATCCCTTCCACCGGCCGAAGGGCATGTCGGTGGAGGACTTCTGCGCCGCCAAGGTGAAGGAGCTCGAGGACAAGATCCTCGAGCTCGGGGCCGACCGCGTGGCGGCCTTCATCGCCGAGCCGATCCTGGCTTCGGGCGGCGTCATCGTGCCGCCGCCCGGCTACCACAAGGCCTGTCTCGCGGTCTGCCGCAAGCATGACGTGCTCTATATCTCCGACGAGGTGGTCACCGCCTTCGGGCGCTTGGGCCACATGTTCGCGTCGGAAGCGGTGTTCGATATCGTTCCCGACATCATCACCTTCGCCAAGGGCGTGACCTCGGGCTACCTGCCGCTCGGCGGCTTCGTGGTCTCGGACCGGCTGCTCGAGGACCTCAAGGGGACCGGCATAAAGAACGCCGTATTCTCGAACGGCTACACCTACTCCGGCCACCCCGTCTCCTGCGCGGCCGCGCTGAAGAATCTCGACATCCTGGAAGAGGAGCAGCTGCTCGGCCATGTCCGCGCGGTGGCGCCGTATTTCCAGAAGCGCCTTGGCGAGCTGATTGAGCTGCCGATCGTCGGCGAGGTGCGGGGCATGGGGCTGATGGCCTGCGTCGAGTGCGTCGCCGACCGCGAGAGCCATAATCCGCTGACGCTCGACAAGGAGGTTGGCAACCGTATCGATGGCCATTGCCAGGAGCTTGGCCTGATCGTGCGTCCGCTTTACAACATGTGCGTCATGTCGCCGCCGCTGATCGTCGACGAAAAGCAGATCGACCGGATGGCCGAGCTGCTGCAGCGGGGCATCGAGATGACGCAGGACGAGCTGCGGCGCGAAGGCCTGTGGCAGGGCTGAACGGTCGGGGGCTTGCGGCCGAAGGAGACCGGCGGTGAGCGAAGAGGCACACGAGGACGAATACGGTCCCGCGCTCCTTGCCATGCTGGAGCTGATCTGGGGCGAGGGGTTCCTCTCCCCGGGCGGCCCGGCGGCCGTCGACGAGATCGTCGCCGGGTTGGACCTCGGCGACAAGCTCGTCGTCGATATCGGCAGCGGGCTGGGCGGCGTCGACATGCATCTGGCCCGGGCGCACGGGGGCCGCGTGATCGGCCTGGAAATCGAAGAGCCGCTGGTCGACCTCGGGCGCGAGCGGGTCGCCCAGGCGGGCCTCGCGGAGCGTGTCGATCTGCGCCACTGCACCCCGGGCCCGCTGGCGCTCGACGACGCCTCGGTCGACGTGGTGTTCAGCAAGGACAGCCTGATTCACGTGCCCGACAAGGAGGCGACGTTTCGCGACTATTTCCGCGTCCTCAAGCCGGGCGGCTGGCTGGCCATGAGCGACTGGATGCGCGGCGAGCAGCCCTACAGCAAGGACATGGAATATTGGTTCGAGATGGAGGGGCTCACCTATCATATGCGCCCGTTGCCGTTCTACGGCGGGGCCCTCGCCGAAGCCGGGTTCACAGACGTCGCCTTGACCGACACCAGCGAATCCTATCGCGCGCTGTGCGACCGCGAATACGCGCAGATGAAGGGGCCGATCAATCGCCGCATGGGGGAACTGCTCGGCGCCGAGAACCGCGACCACTTCGTCGAAAATTGGCGCGCGATGACCGTGGTCTTGCACAAGGGCGAGCTGCGTACCGGTCTCGTGCGGGCGCGAAAACCGACGGTCTGAGCGTCAGGAGCGCAGCTCCGTAAGAAGCGGTCCCGCTCCGCTCAGCGCTTGGCGCCACCCTTGGCCGGTGCGCAGAACAGCCTGTAGAGCAATTCCATCGTCTGCCGCGCCTCGTCGCTGGCGAGGCTGTAGTAGATGTTCTTGCCATCCCGGCGATGGGCAACCAATCCGTCGGTACGCAGACGAGCGAGTTGCTGCGACACGGCGGGCTGGCGCAGGCTCAGTTGCTCTTCGAGCTGGGAGACGGATTTCTCCCCCTCCGCGAGCAGGCACAGTAAAAGCAGGCGGTTTTCGTTCGACAGCGCCTTGAGGAACTGGCTCGCCGCGCAGGCCGCTTCCGCGAGCGGACCGAGATCCGCCGTCTTCGGGGACTCCGCTGTGGCCATGTCCATGTGGGCGATCCTTTCAGTTTGTCCCGCCATGCGCGGGCGCTCGGTTGCAAACCGCCTCGGCCCGAGCCGGTCAGCCATCGCCCAACGTCACCCGGCGCAGGCGCTTTCCCCTGTTGTTTACATAGGTTTCGCTAACATATCAATTCAGGAATACGTTAACGATCGGTAACGTGCCTTGCGCGCCGTTGCCGCCCGAGGACGGATGTCCGCCGACCCGGGCCAACCATCGCGGCCGGCCGTTTCGGCAATTTTCCACGCGAATCTGCGAAGTCCGGCCTAGAAGGCGATCTTGTCCATGATGGCCTCGATGCCCGCCCGCCCGCAGGCGTCGTCCTCGGCGCCCACCAGCGAGCCGGCGGCCTCGACGGGGACGCCGCCGCCCAGCATCAGGGCGCCCGCGACCTTGCGGGCTCCGGACTGCAAGGATTCGGCCGAGGTCTCCTCGCGGGCGCGCGTGCTCGACGTCACTCCGGACACCACCGAGGAATGACGGCCGTTGCGCGAAAGCCACGGCCTCACAGAAATGTGAGTTTCAGCCGCGACCGATAGGGGAAATCATTGGGGCGATAGCGCGGCGGCGTTGTAAAGGGTCGCCGTCGCCGACCTCTCCCTAGGGTGCCCCCGTGCCGCAACTCGATCCCGAAATGTCCGGCTATGTCGAGCGCTGCCTGCGGTTTTTCGATGCCGCGGCAGATTCGACCGATCTGGACCTGCAGCGCCGGATGTACCGCGATCTCTGCCGCGCCTTCGCCCGCCCGCGGCCCGAGGGCTTGGAGGTCCGCGATTCGTCGGTCCCCGGCGTGGACGGCGAGGTGCCGCTCCGCGTCTACCGACCGGCCGGGCTGAGGGCGCCGCCGACGGTGCTTTTTCTGCACGGCGGCGGTTGGATCCTCGGCGACCTCGAGAGCCATGACGATGTGGCGGCCGAGATTGCGATGCGCTGCCGCGCGGGCGTCGTCGCCGTCGCCTATCGCCTGGCGCCGGAAAACCCGTTCCCGATTCCCTTCGACGACTGCTACGCGGCCCTGACGGCGGTCGCCGAGGATCCGGCTCGCTTCGGGCTGGGCGCTCATCCGATCGTCGTCGCCGGCGACAGTGCCGGCGGCACCCTCGCGGCGGCCCTCGCGCTCAAGGCGCGCGACCGCGGCGGGCCGGCCCTGGCGGGTCAGGCCCTGGTCTATCCGGGGCTCGGCGGCGATGCCGCGCTGCCGTCGTACCGCGAGCACGGCGAGGCGCCGCTGCTGACCGCGGCCGACGTGGAAGCCTACTGGCGCCACTACCTCGGAGGCCGTGCCCCGGAACCGCCGGGGTACGCGCGGCCGCTCGCCGCGCCGGACCTCTCGGGCCTGCCGCCCGCCTACCTGCAGGCGGCGGAAATCGATCCCCTGCGCGACGACGCGGCGGCCTACGCCACACGGCTGAACGACACCGGGGTGGCGGCCGAATGCGTGGTCGAGCCCGGCCTGGTCCACGGCTTCCTGCGCGCGCGCGGCTCCAGCCAGGCGGCAGCCGCGGCCTTCGATCGTTTCTGCGGCGCAATTCAGGGGTTTCTCGCGGCCTGAGTTGCCCCGGATTGCCGGGCCGGCCCGTCGACCCGGAGCGTGGGCCCGAAGCCCTGGTCCGGATCATTGGGTTGTCTTTGGTCGGTCCGTAGGGCTCAATCTCGCCGCGCCTCTGCCAATACGGCCGGGGGCCGCATGGCAGGGACCTCTGAGAGCCGCTCGGTGATCGAATTTCGACCCATCCTCCGAGTCGTCGGATACCTTCTGATCGGCCTGGCCGCGCTGATGCTCATTCCCGCCGCGGTCGACGCGGGATTCGCCAATCCGGACTGGAAGGTGTTTATCACCGCGGCGGCCGCGACCGCGTTCGTCGGCGGCGCCCTGATCGCCAGCACCTCGGGCGGCCAGTCCTTCGACCTCGGGCTAAAGCAGGCCTTTCTCCTGACCGCCGCCTGCTGGCTGGCGATGGCGGCCTTCGGCGCGCTGCCGCTGCTGGGGTTGGGGCTGGACTACACGGACGCCTTCTTCGAGGCCATTTCGGGGATCACCACGACCGGCTCCACGGTGATCGTCGGTCTCGATGCGTCGCCGCCCGGAATCCTGCTGTGGCGCTCCCTTCTGCAATGGGTCGGCGGCGTCGGGATCGTCGTCATGGCGATCGTGATTCTGCCCTTCCTGCGCATCGGCGGAATGCAGCTGTTCCAGACGGAAAGCTCGGAGCGCGCCGAGAAGGTCCTGCCCAACGTGTTCCAGCTCGCGACCTGGATCACGATGCTGTACATATTTCTGACCGTCGCGTGCATCGTCGCCTACGTGGTCACCGGCATGTCGCTGTTCGATGCGATCTGCCACGCCATGACGACGCTCTCCACCGGCGGCTATTCGACGCACGATGCGTCTTTCTCGTATTTCACCAATCCCGCGGCGCATTGGGCCGCGACCGTGTTCATGCTGGCGGGCGCGTTTCCCTTCGTGGTCTACATCAAGATGGCGAGAGGACACCCCAAGGCCCTCTGGCAGAACCCACAGGTGCGGGGCCTCGTTCGATTCCTTCTCCTGTCGGTCGGCGCGATGACGCTGTGGCTGTATTTCACCACCAGCGACGGGCTGTGGACGGCCCTGCGTCTCAGTGCGTTCAACATCGTGTCCGTGGTGACGACGACCGGCTTCGCGACCGCCGACTACGGGCAATGGGGTGCCTTGGCGGTTGGCGCCTTCCTGATGCTCATCTTCGTGGGCGGCTGCACCGGCTCGACCGCGGGCGGGATGAAGGTGTATCGCCATCAGGTGCTGTGGATCGTCATACGGGCGCAGCTCCTGCGGCTGGCCAGCCCGCGCCGGGTCGTGCCGTTGGTCTACGGCGGGCGCATCCTGCCCGAGGACGTGCCGGCCTCGGTGCTCGCCTTCACCGCGGTCTTCATGGCGACGGTCGCCTTGTTCACGGTGTTGCTGGGCGCGATGGGCCTCGACCTCGTCACCGCGCTGTCGGCGAGCGCGACGGCGATTTCGAATGTCGGCCCGGGTCTGGGGCCGATCATCGGCCCGGCGGGAAATTTCGCGACGCTTCCCGATGCCGGGAAATGGCTGCTGTCGATCGCGATGCTGCTCGGGCGGCTGGAGATCTTCACCGTCCTGGTGCTGCTCGACCCGCAGTTCTGGCGCACCTGACCCCGCACGGGGCCGCTTCCGCGCCCGCCTCAGGCCCAACGGGGCCGAGCGATGTCGATTGTCGCGATCGAGGTACCCGAAGTCAGGCGACCTGCCGTTCCATCTCGGCGGCCCGCGAATCGAAGGCGACGGCACGCAGGCGCAGGGTCTCGGCCAGGGCGCGGTCCCGCGGCTCGACATAGTCGGCCTCGGTGCGCAGGGCGCCGGCGGTCTGCCGCACGGCGGTTACCAGTCTTGCATAGTCGTCCGATCGCACCGGTGTTCTCCGAATCCAGTTCTCGCAATCTGAACGGACTCTAAAGAAGAACGGTTAACGATTTGTGACGGCACGATTGAACGACCGTGACGTTTCACGTGGGCTCGGATTTCTCGTCGATCCGCAGGCGCAGCATGGCGTCGGCCGCGACGGTCCCGCGCGGCGCGGCGTAGACCATCAGAGGATTGACGTCGAGCTCCAGCAGACTCTCGTGGTGCTCCGCGGCGTAGCGGCCGAGGGCGCAGATGGTTTCGACCAGGGCCTCGAGATCGGCGGCGCTGCGCCCGCGAAAGCCGTGCAGCAGGGGCGCCAGGCGGAGGCCTTCCAAAGCGTCGCGCGCCTCCTGCGCGGTCACCGGCAGCATCAGCACCCGGCTGTCGCGCAGCACCTCGACGAGAACGCCCCCGGCGCCGACCACGAGGTGCAGGCCGAGGCGCGGGTCGACCGCGGCGCCGACGATGAGCTCGGCCAGCGGCTCGGGCAGCATCTCCTCGACTAAAACGTGGGAGTCCAGCCGGCGCAGGCCCTCGGCGGCGGCGCTCACGGCAGCGGCGGTCTCCAGGTTCAGGACGACGCCGCCGACCTCGGTCTTGTGCGCGATGGCCGCGGCCGTCTTGAGCGCCACGGGAAAGCCGATCTCGGCTGCCGCCTCGGCGGCGGCCTCCGCCGGGACGATGCGGCGTCGCGGGACCGCCACGCCGTAACCTTCGAGCAGCGCCTTGGCGTCGGTTTCCCGCAGCTCGATCGTCTGTTTCGCGCGGCCACCGTCGTTCGCGGCCGGTGCCAGGGGCAGCGGCGGCGGCGCCTCGACGATGCGCTTCCAGGCCGTATCGAGCGTGGCCGCCGCGGAGAGCGCGCGAAGGCATTCCGGCAGGCCCTGCATCGCCGCCAAGCCGCCGGCGAGGATCTTGTCGCGGGCTTGGCGCGGCAGGGTTTCCGGCAGCGAGGAGACGATGATGCCACGGCCGCCGGTCTCGCGGACCGCGTCGATCATCGCCTGGGCGGTGACGTTCCAGCTGGCGATGTCGTTCTCTTCGGGGCGCGGATAGTCGAGCACCAGGGCAACGGCATCGTAGCCGGCGCCGAGCATGCCGGCGAAGCAGCCGGTCAAGCGTTCCGCGTCGCCCCAGATATAGGTGTGATAGTCGAGCGGGTTTGCAACGGCGACGCGTTCTCCCAGCACCTCGATCAGGGCGGTCCGGCTGTGCTCGGGCAGCGCCGGCAATTCGAGGCCCTGCGCTTCCGCAAGATCGGCCAGCATCGCGGCATCGCCGCCCGAACAACTGAGCGAGCCGATGCGCCGACCGGGCAGCGGGCCGCAGAAGTAGAGCAGCTTCACCGTCTCGATCAAGTCGGCCAGGCTGTCGACGCGCAGGATCCCGTAGCGCGCGAAGAAGGCGTCGACCAGGGCGTCCGTTCCGGTGATCGCGCTGGTATGGCTGCGCGCGACGCCGGCGCTGGTCTCGCTGCGCCCGGCCTTGACGGCGACGATGGGGACGCGCCGCGCCGCGCACTTGAGCGCCACCGCGGCAAAGGCCCGAACGTCGCCGAGGTCCTCGATGTAAAGGCCGATGGCGCCGACGCGCGGATCGTCGGCCAGTACGTCGATCAGGTGATGGACCTTGACGACCGCCTGGTTGCCGACGCTGGCCATGTAGGCCAGCGGCAGGCTGCGGTCCTGCAGCGTGAGCGTGATTCCGATGTTGCCGCTTTGCGTAATCAGGGCGGCGCCGCGCTCGGCCGGCCTGGCGCCGTGCTCGTCGGGCCACAGCGCGACCCGGTCGATGAGGTTGAGAATGCCGTAGCAGTTCGGCCCGAGCACCGCCATGTCGCCGGCGGCGGCGACCACGTGGCGCTCGAGCTCGGTGCCGTCGGCGACCTCGCTGAAGCCTGAGGCGTAGCAGACGACTCCGCCCACGCCGAGCCGCGCGCAGATCTCGACCGCCTCGACCGTGATCTCCCGCGGCACGCCCAGAAAGACCGCGTCCGGCACCTCGGGCAGGTCTTCCAGGCGCGCATAGCAGGGCAGGCCCGCCATCTCGCTTCGCTTCGGATTGACCATCCAGATTTCGCCGGCAAAGCCGATCTTGCGGGTCTGCCTGACGACGGCGCTGGCGTCACGCCCGCCGACCACCGCGATGTGGCGGGGGGCGAGCAGACGCTTCAGGTTGCGGCGAAAGGCGGCCTTCATGACGGGCAGCTCAGGATTCGGGCGGCTCAGGATTCGAGCGGCCGCAGGATGTCGCGCGAGATGATGTGGCGCTGGATCTCGCTGGTGCCGTCCCAGATGCGCTCCACCCGCGCGTCGCGCCAGAAGCGGGCCAATGGCATCTCGTCCATCAGGCCCATGCCGCCGAAGATCTGCACCGCGTCGTCGGTCGCCCGCGCGAGCATCTCGCTGGCGAACAGCTTGGCCATGGCGCATTCCCGGTTGGCATCGGCCCCCTGATCGAGCTTCCATGCCGCCGCCAGGGTCAGGTAGTCGGCGGCGTCGATCTCGGTCGCCATGTCGGCCAGCTTGAACGAGGTGCCCTGGAACTTGCCGATGGCTTGTCCGAACTGCTTGCGGGTCGCGCACCACTCGGCGCTGAGGTCGAGCACGCGCCGGGCGCGGCCCACGCACATCGCCGCGACGGTCAGGCGGGTCGCGTAGAGCCAGGTATTGGCGAGCTCGAATCCCTTGCCCTCTTGGCCCAGCATCTGTCCGGCGGGCACGCGGCAATCGTCGAATTCCAGGATGCAGTTATGATAGCCGCGGTGCGAGACGCTGTTGTAGCCCCTGCGCACCGTGAAGCCGGGCGTGCCGTGGTCGATCAGGAAGCAGGAGATCCGCTGCTTCGACCCTTTCGGCGTCTCCTCGCTGCCGGTGGCGATGAACACGATGGCATAGTCGGCGACGTCGGCATGCGAGATGAAGTGCTTGGTCCCGTTGATGACGTAGTCACCGCCGTCGCGCCGCGCGAAGGTCTTCATCGAGCGGACGTCGGAGCCGGCGCCCGGCTCCGTCATCGCCAGGCAATCGAGCCGCTCGCCGCGCACCGAGGGCAGGAGATAGCGTTCACGCTGTTCCTCGTTGCAGGCGCAAAGAATGTTGGACGGCCGGCCGAAGTGCAGCGCCAGGGCCTGTGCGGTGCGGCCGAGCTCGCGCTCGAGCAGCGCGAAGGTCAGGTTGTCGAGCCCGCCACCGCCGAACTCCTCCGGGATGTTCGCGGCGTAGAACCCCAGCTCCAGGACCTTCCGGCGAATCTCCTGGGCCATCTCCGGCGGCACGTCGTCGAGGCGCTCGACCTCGTCCTCGTGCGGATAGAGCTCGCGCTCCACGAAGTCCCGCACGGTATCCACGACCATGCGCTGCTCGTCGGTCAGTCCGAAATCCATGGCCTCCGTCCCCGCTGAATCCGCGGCTTTTCCGTCTCCCGCCCGTCAGGCCGCGCGCCCGATGCCGATCGCCCGGCCGGCGTCCTCCGGGCGGGGCAGGGCGGCCTGCGCGGCCCTGATCTCCTCGACCTTGGCCAGCACCTCCGGCGCCGCCGGGCAGGCGCGCTGCGCCCCGGTATCGACATGCAGCAGCATCTGCTCCCCGCTCGCCAGCACCGCGTCCGTCGCGCCGTGATGAATCCGGTGGAAGATGTGCAGGCGCTTCTCGTCCGCATCGAGGACCTGGGTCGTGGCATAGATCGGCGCCAGCCCCGCGACCTCCTGGCGGTGCATGATGTGGGTCTCGACGGTATAATAGCTGAGGCCCCTGCCGCGATAGGCCTCGTCCACGCCGATCAGCCTGAACAAGGCGTCGGCGGCATCGCCGAAGACCTGCAGGAAGCGGCTTTCGCTCATGTGGCCATTGTAGTCGATCCAATCCGGCTGCACCGTGGTTTCGACGAGCCGCAGCGGCTGCGAGAGATCATGATCCCGCTGTGCCGCCTCGGCCTGCGCCAGCTTGTAGAGCTTCTCCTCGTAGGCCTTGAGCACCTCGCCGGCGCCCCAGCCCTTGCCGCCGTTCTGCGCCTTGAGCGCCTGCATGATCGCGATCAGGTTGTCGTCGCGGATGCGCTCCAGCTCGCGGATCGTATAGTCGCCGGCCTGGGCGTCGGACTGTTCGGCGATCTTGTCGACCAGCGCGTCGGTCAGCTCCGGCACGTCCATCAGCTTCGTCCAGGGCCACTTCAGGGCCGGCCCGAACTGCGCCATGAAGTGGCGCATGCCGGCCTCGCCGCCAGCCAGGCGGTAGACCATGAAGGTGCCCATCTGGGCCCAGCGCAGGCCGAAGGAATAGCGGATGACGTCGTCGATCTCTTCCGCCGTCGCTATGTCGTCGTTGACCAGCCAGAGCGCCTCGCGCCAGAGCGCCTCCAGCATGCGGTCGCCGATGAAGGCCTCGATCTCCTTGCGAACGTGGACCGGCTTCATGCCGATCGAGGCATAGAACACCTTGGCGCGCTCGACGGTCTCGGCGGAGGTCCTGGCGCCGCCGACGAGCTCGACCAGCGGCAGCAGATAGACCGGATTGAACGGATGCGCCACCAGCAGGCGTTCGGGATGGGTCATCTCCGCCTGCAGCTCGGTCGGCAGCAGGCCCGAGGTCGAGGATCCGACCAGCGCGTCGGGGCGGGCGTGCGCGTCGATCTCGGCGAACAGCTTCTGCTTGAGCGCGAGCCGCTCCGGCGCGCTCTCCTGAATGAAGCCTGCGTCGGCGACGGCGGCAGCCGCGCTGGCGACGAAGCTCAGCCGGCCGCGCCGGGCCGGCCGGGCTTGCGTCAGCTTGGCATAGGCGCGGTCCGCGTTGGCCATGACCTCGGCGATCTTGCGCTCGGCCTGCGGGTCGGGGTCGTAGACGGCGACGTCGATGCCGTTGTGGACGAGACGCGCGGCCCAGCCGCCGCCGATCACGCCGCCGCCGATGATGGCGGCCTTGCCGATGTCGTTCATGGCAGATGACCTCAGAGTCGGGGCCTCAGTTGCGCTTGGTGAGCTTCAGCTTGGCGCGGGCCTCGTCGGGCGTGAGCACCTTGGCGCCGAGGCGCTCGAGGATCTCCCGCGCCCGCTCGACGAGCTGGCCGTTGCTGGCGAACACGCCCTTGGACAGGTAGAGATTGTCTTCGAGCCCGACCCGCACGTTGCCCCCGAGCAGCGCCGCCTGGGCGACGAAGGGCATCTGCAGGCGGCCGATCGCGAAGCCGCTCCACACGCAGTTGGCCGACAGGTTGTCGACCATGGCCTTCATCGTGCCGGTGTCGGCGGGCGCGCCGTAGGGAATCCCGAGGCAGAGCTGCACCAGCGGCGGATCGTCGAGCAGGCCTTCCTTGGCCATCTGGTTCACGAACCAGAGGTGGCCGGTGTCGAACACTTCGAGCTCCGGCTTGACGCCGAGCTCCCGCACGCGCTTGGCGCCGGCGCGCAGGTAGTCGGGCGGGGAAACGTAGACCAGATTGCCCTCGCCGAAGTTCAGGCTGCCGCAGTCGAGGGTGCAGATCTCGGGGCGCAGCTCCTCCACGTGGGCCAGGCGCTCGATGGCGCCGACCAGGTCCGAGCCCGGCCCCGGCGTGTCGGCGGCGCCCTCGGGCCCGACATAGAGGTCGCCGCCCATGCCGGCGGTCAGGTTGATGATGATATCGACGCCGCTGGCACGGATTCGCTCGACGACCTCCTTGTAGAGCGCCACGTCGCGGACCCCCTTGCCGGTCTCGGGATCGCGCACGTGGCAGTGGGCGATGGCCGCACCCGCCTGGGCCGCCTCGATCGCCGCCTCGGCGATCTGCTTGGGCGTCACCGGGATGGCCGGATGCTTGCCCACGGTTTCGCCGGCGCCGGTCACGGCGCAGGTGATGAAGACTTCCCAGTTCATGGCCGTTCTCTCCCTCGCACTTTGTCGGCGGCGCCGGCCGGGGACCGGCACCGGGCGTTATCTTGTGCCGTCGCAGCCCCCATGCCATACATTTTCCGACAATGCCACTACACAATACGTCGATATTCGATGCCCGATCTTCTGTCCCGACCCGCAGCGAACAGCATACAGGACCTCGGCTTCCTGCTGCTGCCCAAGTTTTCGATGCTGTGCTTTTCGGCGGCGCTGGAGCCCCTGCGGGCGGCGAACCGCATGGCCGGGCGGCCGCTCTATCGCTGGACCCTGTTCTCCCCCGACGGCGCGCCGGTGGCCGGCAGCAGCGGCATCGCGATCCCGGTGCAGCGCGCCCTGGACGCCAAGGCCGATCTGGCCGCGCTCTTCGTCATCGCCAGCTTCGAACCGGAAGCGGCCTGGTCGCCGCGCCTGGCGGAGGTCCTGCGCGCCCTGCGCCATCGCGGCACGGCCCTCGGCGGGCTCGATACCGGCAGCTACATCCTGGCGCGCAGCGGCCTGCTCGACGGCTTTCGGGCGACGGTCCACTGGGAGGAACTCGACACCTTCGCCGATCGTTTTCCCGCCGTCGCCGTCGCGCCCGACCGCTTCGTCATCGACCGCGGCCGCTTGACCGCGGGCGGCGGGACCACGGCGCTCGACCTCATGCTGCACCTGATCCGGGCGCAGCACGGCGCCCCTCTGGCGCTCGACGTCGCGAGCCAGTTCATCTACGGGCAGGAGGCCTTGTCGAGCGAATCGCAGCGCAGTGTTCCGCTCCGGACTCTGCAGCGCAGGTGTCCGCCGCTCGCCCGGGCGGTCGAGGTCATGGAGGGGGCCGTCGAGGAGCCGGTGCCGGTGCACGAGGTGGCGCGGCGGACGGGCATCGGGGCGCGGCGGCTCGAGCGGCTGTTCCTGCGCCACCTGCGCGCGACGCCACTGCGCTACTACCTCGACCTGCGGCTGTCGCTGGGCCACCGCATGCTGCGCCAGACGACCGTGCCGGTGGCCGGGGTGGCGGTGCGCTGCGGCTTCAACTCGGCCTCCGCCTTCGCCCGCGCCTTCCGCGCCCGCTTCGGCCTGTCGCCGACGCAGTGCCGGCGACAGGCGTGACCGGGCAAGCAGGGCGGCCGGCGGCCGTCTAGGACGGGCGCGAGGCCCCGCGCTCCGCCGCCTTGGCCGCGCGAAGCGCGCCGATTGCCGTCTCCAGGTGCTTCTCCTCGGTCAGGATCATATCGAGCTTTAGCTGGATCGCCTCGACGCCGGTGCTGTTTCGGTAGGTCATGATGATGAGCTTGACGGAGACGAGAAATATGGCGGCCTCCAGCAGCAGATCGTGGGTGAACCCCTTCTCGAAGAGGGCTAAGACGAACAGCAGGAAGGTGATCGCGATGACCACCATGGACCCGACGCCGAGGTTCCTCGTCACGTTCAGCATGGCACCTCCAAATGGTCTCGAGCGACGCGAGTGGGATTCTACCGTGCCCGCGCGGCGGGGCATGTTACAAGCCGCTAGGCGCGGCGGCAGCCGGTCCGGGTGGCGGACGCCCGAACGGGCGCCGGACGGCGAGCGGAAGTGAGCGAGGCAGGCATGACCGAGAACGTGACGGTTGTCGACCATCCCCTGGTGCAGCACAAGCTGAGCCTGATGCGGCGCAAGCAGACCAGCACCGCCGAGTTCCGCCAACTGCTGCGCGAGATCGCCCTGCTGATGGCCTATGACGTGACCCGCGACCTGCCGATGACCACCTGCGAGATCGAAACGCCCCTGGCCCGCATGACGGCGCCCTACCTGGACGGAAAGAAGCTGGTGCTGATCTCCATTCTGCGCGCCGGCAACGGTCTGCTCGACGGCATGCTCGACCTGCTGCCCTCGGCGCGGGTCGGCCACATCGGGCTTTACCGGGATCCCAAGACCCTGGTCGCCGTCGAGTACTACTTCAAGGTGCTGACGGACCTGAGCGACCGGCTGGTGATCGTGGTCGATCCCATGCTGGCGACGGGCAATTCCTCGATCGCCGCGATCAACCGACTCAAGGAGGAGGGCGCGCGGCACATCAAGTTCGTCTGCCTGCTGGCTGCGCCGGAGGGGCTGGCGCGGCTGCGCGCCGCCCATCCCGAGGTGCAGATCTATACCGCCGCGATCGACGAGCGCCTGGACGAGCACGGCTACATCCTGCCGGGGCTGGGCGACGCCGGCGACCGGCTCTACGGGACGAAATAGCGCAGCCCGGACGCCGAGCGCCGATCCGGCGATCGACCGACCAGCCGGGCCGCGGCCGCGCGGATTGCAAGGGAAGCCGGACCATGGAGATGCCGCAGACCATCACGATCCGCAACGGCGAGAAGGTGACGGGCACCTTCTCGGCCGACGAGATGGGCGCACGCCTCGGCCGGCTGCGGCACTGCATGGCGCAGAACGGAATCGACGTCGCGCTGCTGACCTCCTATCACAACATCTGCTACTACAGCGACTTCCTCTATTGCTCCTTCGGGCGCAGCTATGCCCTCGTCGTCGACGACGACGGGATCACCTCGGTTTCGGCCAATATCGACGGCGGCCAGCCGTGGCGCCGCACCGCCGGCGGCGACAACGTGGTCTATACCGATTGGCAGCGCGACAACTACGTCCGGGCCGTCCAGGGCCTGATCCGGGACGGGGCGACGGTCGGCCTCGAGTTCGACCACGTCAGCCTGCAGAGCATGGAGAAGTTCAAGGCGGCCCTGCCGGGCTGCCGCTTCGTCGACATCGCGCGGCCCGCCATGCGCCTGCGCATGATCAAGTCGGCCGAGGAGATTGCGCACATCACCGAAATGGCGCGCGTCGCCGACGTCGGCGGCGCGGCCTGCGTGGAGGCCGTCGCCCCGGGCGTCGGCGAGCACGAGGTGGCGCTGCACGCGACGCAGGCCATGGTGCGGGAGATCGCCGGGACCTGGCCGCACGCCGAGCTGATGGACACCTGGACCTGGTTCCAGTCGGGCATCAACACCGACGGCGCGCACAACCCGGTCACCAGCCGCAGGCTGCGGCGCGGCGACATCCTCAGCCTCAACTGCTTTCCCATGGTCGCCGGGTATTACGTGGCGCTGGAACGCACGCTGTTCTGCGAGGAGGCGAGCGACGCGCACCTGCGCCTGTGGGAGATCAACTGCCGGGTGCACGACGAAGGAAAGAGACTCCTGAAGCCCGGCACGCGTTGCTGCGACGTGGCGCGCGCGCTCAACGAGATCTACCGGGCGCACGACCTTCTTCAGTACCGCACCTTCGGCTACGGGCACTCCTTCGGGGTGCTGTGCCACTACTACGGGCGCGAGGCCGGCCTCGAGCTGCGCGAGGACATCGAGACCGTGCTCGAGCCCGGCATGATCGTCTCGATGGAACCGATGATCATGCTGCCGGAGGGCCTGCCCGGGGCCGGCGGCTATCGCGAGCATGACATTCTGGTGATCACCGAGGACGGCAGCCGCAATGTTACCGGCTTCCCCTATGGGCCCGAACACAACATCGTCGAGGCGCGATGAGTGTGCTAGCATGCCGTCATGCGAAACCTGCTCGGCGTCGCGCTGCTGATCGGCGCGGTCTGGCTCGTCTGGTTCGGGCTGAGCCACACCGACGCGCTGCCGCGAGGCCTGCGCTTTCCGGTCGGGGAATACGGGTCGTTGCTCGGCGGGCACGGCGGATAGGCCGCGGAGCCTTTAGGGCTTCGGCAGGTCCATCCGTTTGATCATGCGGCACTGCAGACTGAACTGGCCCTTGTCCGGGCGGAGGATCGTGCCGGTCATGACGCCCTTCTTGACGACTCCCTCGAGTTCGGTCGTGAACTGCTCGCGCGCCTCGCCGAAGGTCGTCTGCGGCGGGCCGTAGTAATGAACCGTGAGGCTGGCCTGAAAGCGGTCGCGCGTCGTCTTGTAGGCGCCGGTCGAATACTGCCGGTGGTCGCCGCCGATGATCCGGCCCTTCTCCATCACGAAGATGCCGCGGCTCTCCCAGCCGAACGGACCGTAGACCTCCCCGGTCCAGATGCCTTCGACGTTCATGCGACGTCCCGTCCCCTCCCGCCCTCGTGAGCGGTGTCAGTTTAGCCGTAGCGGCGAGGGCCGGCAAACCGCGAGGCCGGCTTCGGCGCCATGCCGGCCGGGGGAGCCGGGTCGCGACAGGCTGTCACGATTGTGCAACAATGCGCCCTCGGCGATACCGGGGGCGATGCGGAGGGCGGCAGGCCGGGCAACCGGCCGGCGGAGAGCACCATGGGACGGCAGCGCGCGGCGAAGGCGAACAAATCCAAGGCGTTCCGCGGCGAAGCGCCGGCCGGAGGGGGGCTGGCAGACGCCGAGGCGCCGGCCGCCGAACATAAGAAACTGCGCAAGAAGGTCTACGAGAGCGAGCTCGCCCGCCTGCAGATCGAGCTGGTCAAGCTGCAGGAATGGGTCAAGGAGCGCGGGCTCAAGGTCGTGGTCATCTTCGAGGGCCGCGACGCGGCCGGCAAGGGCGGCGTGATCAAGCGCATCATCGAAAGCCTGAACCCGCGGATCTGCCGCGTCGTGGCGCTCGGCAAGCCGACCGAGCGCGAGCAGACCCAGTGGTACTTCCAGCGCTACGCGCCGCACCTGCCGGCGGCGGGCGAGATGGTGCTGTTCGACCGCTCCTGGTACAACCGCGCCGGCGTCGAGCGCGTCATGGGATTCTGCACCGACGCCGAGTACCAGGAATTCCTGCGCTCCTGCCCCGAGTTCGAGCGCATGCTCGTGCGCTCCGGCATCGTCCTCATCAAGTACTGGTTCTCGGTCAGCGACGAGGAGCAGGAGCGCCGCTTCCAGGCCCGCATCGAGGACCAGACCAAGCGCTGGAAGCTCTCGCCGATGGACCTCGAATCACGCGTGCGCTGGGTCGAATATTCGCGCGCCAAGGACGAGATGTTCGCGCACACGGACATCAAGCAGGCGCCGTGGTACGTGGTCGAGGCGGACGACAAGCGCCGCGCCCGGCTGAACTGCATCAGCCACCTGCTCAGCCTGATCCCGTACAAGGACCTGACGCCGCAGCCGATCGCGCTGCCGCCGCGCCAGGGCTCGGGCGCTTACGTGCGCCCGCCGATCACCGACCAGACCTTCGTGCCCGACGAGTATTGAAGCGCGGAACGATGGCTTCCTTCGCAGTGGGCGACCCGCTGGAAGCTTTCGCCCGGACCGAAGGGCGGCGGCCGATCACTACTGCGAAGTGTTCGGATTATCCTCCAAGGCCGGGATGCGCCGCTGCGTCTCATCGCGTGAGTCGGCGCCTTCCGACAATCAGCGGACTCGCCGCGGCTTCTCCGAGCCCGAGACCGACGCGGCTTCCGAATCCGTTGCCGCCTTATGTCTGGTGCCGTCCTTTTCACCGGTCGCCGAGACGGTCGCATCGCCCGAACCATCGAGGAATTTCAGCGCTTTGCGCAGGGTCCGGGCGGCCTCGGCGCGGTCGTCCGTCGTCATCGCCTCGAGGTCCAGGTCGAGATGCACGTGGGCGTGCCGCTCCTGAAAATGCCGGCGTGCCCTGCCGAGGCCTTCGTAGGTATCGATGACCTGATAGGTGGCAACGGGATAGGCGATCCCCTTGACCTCGATGGGGCCGCGTTCCTCGCAGGCGACCTCGCCGTTGACGTGGGCGAAGGTCTCGTAGGAGACGAGGATCTCACCCGGGGCGGCCGATTCCTCCAGGCGCGCGGCGACGTTCACCGCGCCGCCCACGATGGTGTAGTCCATCCGGTCCTCGCTCCCGAAATTGCCCACCGTGCAGAAGCCGGTATGGATCCCCATGCGGACCCGCAAAGGCCGTTCGATCCCCGATTCGCGCCACGAGTCGCGCAGCTCGTGCATCCGCTTGCGCATGGCGATCGCCATGCGCACGCAGGCCTGCGCGTCCTCCTTGACCCCCCGGGTGTCCGGATCGCCGAAGAACGCCAGGATCGCGTCGCCCACGTACTTGTCGATGGTCGCCCCGTGGTCGAGGGCGATGCGCGACATCTCGGTCAGATAGTGATTGAGCAGCTGGGTCAATTCCTCCGACTCGAGCCGGTCCGCGGTCTCGGTAAAGCCCGCGATGTCGGAAAAGAAGATCGTCAGCTTCTTGCGGCTGCTGGCGACCTTGACCTCCTGCTTGCCGGTGAAAATCGAGTCGTAGACCTGCGGCGAGAGGTACTTGGCGAGCTGGTTGGACAGCTGCTCCAAGGCGCTCGACTTCTCGGCCAGTTCGGCCTCGCGCTCGTCGATCACGGCCATATAGCGCACCAGGGATTCCGAGATCTCGCCGATCTCGTCGGGGATTGGGTCGGCTACGGGCCGACCCCGGGTCTCGGAAAAGGCGCGCAGCGCATCGCGAATCGCATCCAGCCGCCGGAAGACGCGGCGCTTGAGGACGAACCAGACGAAGAAGTTCCCGAGCCCGAACGCCACGACCACGACGAAGATCGCGGTCAAGGTGAACCGGGTGATCTCGTCCACCGAGCGAATCTGCTTCTCCAGGGCCGCGCTGGCGCGCCAGAACTCGTTGCTGGCGCTGCCCAGAAGGCGATTGGCGATCAGGGAATTCTCCTCGACGAGGGCCTTGATCTTGAAGGCGTTCGCAAGTTCGGCGGCCTTGTCGTCGTAGATATTCGTCCTTTCGACCGACCAGTACTGCAGCAGCTTCCGGGCGGCCGCGGCGGCATCGCCCTGTCCTTCGGGCGGCCGATCCGCCGCGCTTCCAAACGTTTGAGCCAGGTCCTGCATGCCGGCTTCGACTTCGGCTTTGTTGCGCGAGAATCGGGCCCGATTGGGGTCGAGCAGCGTGCTCAGCAGCCTGAAGGCGATTTCACGCGTCGTGGCGGCGAGGCGCGCCGCATGGGGCTGAACGTCATCGCTCGCCGCGCCGTGTGAGCCGGCAGCCGCCGATTGGGCGGCCGACAATGGCCGGAGCACGCTTCGGAGAAAGTCGCCGCGCTCTTCCAGCCGCTTGCTGATCGCGATCTGCTCGCGCACGACGTCGGTCAGGGATTGGAGGTTGGCGATCAGGAGGTCGCCGTTGGTTCGCAGCGCAT
>Ga0210124_1000205_pt1 | contig 33446 bp, 28 predicted proteins | sample Muzzi_PWC_D2_FD_185554 | JGI IMG/M metagenome (GOLD analysis project Ga0210124, IMG submission 185554) | Wetland microbial communities from San Francisco Bay, California, USA, that impact long-term carbon sequestration - Muzzi_PWC_D2 (SPAdes) | ecosystem: Environmental > Aquatic > Marine >... | reverse complement strand
CCGTCCCTTCGGGTTGCGCCCCAAAACGGGTCAGTCTGCGTTGCTCGTCGTTCATTTAGCACAACTAAACCTCACTCCTCGCGCCTTGTCTGGCCCGTTTTGGCGGCAGCAACGCGGCGATCTGTGTCGTGTGAACAGGCCCTAGAAAGCTTCTGGTACATTCCTGTTTCTCGTCATGACGGGCACGGTGCACGGTAATGCGCGCGTGTCGCGGCAGGCAAGGATGCCGTGATCGGCCACCGGGGGCGGAACGGCATCTAACGTACCCGTGTCCTGGCCGGTTCGTCAATGACATCGCGGCGTTTGCGAAGCCGGCCGGCCGACGGCTGCCGGAGCTGTTCCGTTGCGCACCGCCCCGCCTGGCGCAAGTAATATTACTGCCGCGGGGAATATCGCAGTAGAATACGCGATCATACCTCTCTCCCAAGTACATCCCCGCGGACGGCGCACTTCGAATGACCAACACGATGACCGGGCCTCAAATCCAGCGCAAGACCAAGATCGTTGCCACCATTGGACCGGCCTGCAACACGCTGGACAAACTCGTGGCCATGATCCAGGCCGGCATGAGCGTAGCACGCCTTAACCTGTCGCATGGCACACTCGAGGCGCACCGTGCAACGATCAGGCTGCTGCGCCAGGCTTCCGCACAGGCCGGATTCAACCTCGCCATCATGATCGACACCCGCGGTATCGAGATCCGCACCGGCCTGGTGGAAGGCGACGCGGCCGAACTGCTGCCGGACACCGGCTTCAGACTGTATACCGAGATGCGGACCGGCAACGCGGAAGGCGTTGCGGTGACCTACCGGAAACTGGCCGAGGAAGTGCGTCCCGGCACGCCCATCCTGCTCGACGACGGCGCCATTGAACTGGTGGTCACATCCACCACGGGCAGCATCATCGAATGCCGCGTCGTGCACGGGGGCTGGCTGGGCAACAGCAAGAGCGTCAACCTGCCCGACACCCGGCTGGCGCTCAGCGCCGTCAGCCCGGAGAACCGCGAGGACGTGGTGCGGGAACTCGGCTTCGCGGCCGAGAACGACGTCGACTACATCGCTGCCTCCTTCATCCAGTCCGCCGACGACCTCTACCGGATGCGCGAAATTCTCGTCGAGAAAGGCGCACTCATCCCGATCATCGCCAAGATCGAGAACAAGGCCGGGGTGATCAACCTGGAGGAGATCGTCAGCGCGGCGGACGGCATCATGGTGGCGCGCGGCGACATGGGCGTGGAACTGCCGCTGGCCGATGTACCCGCCACCCAGAAACAGATCATCCGTACGACCGTGAGCGAAGGCAAACCCGTGATCACCGCCACGCAGATGCTGGCCTCCATGGAACGCAATCCGAAACCGACCCGGGCCGAGGCCAGCGATGTCGCCAATGCCATCCTCGACGGCACCTCGGCCGTCATGCTGTCGGGCGAGACCGCGGTCGGCAGGTTCCCGGTGGAGGCCGTCATCACCATGGCCACCATCGCGCGACGTGCGGAAGCGTCGCTCGGTGACTTCGGCTACCTGCAGCGCATCAAGCCGTTGCCGGCGAACGTGGTGACCGAGGCCGTCGGCCAGGCCGCGGTCGGCATGTCCGCGAATCTCAAGGCGGCGGCGATCATCAGTCTGACCGACACCGGTTTCACCTCGCGACTGATCTCCAAGTACCGGCCCGAGATCCCCATCCTGGCCATCACCTCATCCACCCGGGTGGCACGCAAGCTCTGCATGAACTGGGGCGTCATTCCCATCGTGTATCACGGAGAATCGTCCGACCGTGCGCGTCTCGACTTCGCCATCGATCAGGGCAAGGCGCTGGGCTATCTGCAGGCAGGCGACACCGTGGTGGCGACAGCGGGCCACCACCAGATGGCCGGGGGCACCGACCTGATACGCGTCATCACGCTGGACAGCTGACGCGCCGGACCGCGCCGGCGTACCCGGGGACGGGCGTTTCAGGATTCACCCTCGCGGGGCTCCTCCATGGAATCGAACGGTTCGGCCTCGATCAGCGGATCGTTGTCGGCTTGATGCCGGACTTCCTCCGCCGGCGCACGCCAGTCCGCCTCGGTGGTGTCGGTGATCTCCGTACCGAGGTCGTCGGTTTCGCTGACATCGAGCGCACCCGACCAGTTCTCCGGCTCATCCGCCGTTTCGATGTCGAGTTCGTACCAGGCCTCGAGGTCGATGGCCTCGAGGCTGCCGTCGAAGTACTGAATCTCGACGAAGCCGTCGTCGTCGACGGCGACGACACAGAACTCCTGCCCCTTGTCGAGGTGCCGGTACCAGCTCTCCAGCACCGGATCGATATCTGCCGCCATTCCCCTTCTCCTCCACTGGGCGTACCGCCGATCCCGCCATTGTGACGCCTCTGGCACGGAATTCAAGATCACGCATCAAGGAATATACCCCGGCTGTCCTGCGCAATCCCCGCGGGCGACAGCGGGCCGGACCGTGTAGGCGTCACGTCGCGACCCCGTGTATCATGCCCGTGACCGCCGGGCGCCCGCCCCCCGCACGACGCCATACACACCGGAAACGACGTTTCCGGTATCGAATCGGCCAGCGGTATCAGCCGCCGCCGGGACATGCAGCGAGACCGGCCAGATGGTGCATGCCGGTCGTGCGACCGGCGGGTCACGGACACGGGATGAGATGACGGAAAACGGATCACAGGACTTTACCGCGACTGGTGTAGCGGACGGTACAGCGACCTCGTTCGTCGCTGCGCCATGACATTCTCGGACGGTGCGTGCTACCGCGGGTTACGGGCACGGCCGGCGGCCGGATGCTGAGCCATGGATTTCTGGAACCTGCTGGCGGTGCTGCTGACCACGACGGCCCTGTTCGGCTACCTCAACGACCGCTGGTTCAGGCAGCCACCGGCGATCGGCATCATGCTGGTCGCGCTGCTGTTCTCGCTGGGGCTGATTGCCCTGCACCGCTGGGGCTTGGACCTCAGCGCGTCGGTCGGGGCCCTGCTCGAGCATGTCCATTTCGAGAAGGCGGTCCTGCACGGGATGCTCGGCTACCTGCTGTTCGCCGGCGCCCTGCAGCTCGATGTCAGTCAACTGAAAGACAACGCCCGGGTGGTGAGCGTACTGGCCACCGTGAGCACCCTCGTCTCCACGCTGCTGATCGGTGGCATCGCCTTCCTCGCCCTGCAGTGGGTCGGACTGGCGTTGCCGTTGCTGCCCTGCATGGTGCTGGGTGCTCTGATCTCCCCGACGGATCCGGTCGCCGTGCTCGCCATCCTGAAAAAGGTGGGTGCGCCGCCGAACCTCGAGATGCAGATCGCCGGCGAATCCCTGTTCAACGACGGCATCGCGCTCACGCTGTTCATCCTGTTTTTCGAAATGACGTTCCGCAACACCGTCGCCTCCTGGGACGCGATCCTGCTGGTGTTTCTCTGGGAGGTCTGCGGCGGACTGGCGATCGGCGTCGCGCTGGGCTGGAGCGCGTTCTTCCTGATGCGACGCGTCGTCGACCACACCGTGGTCGTACTGCTCTCGCTGGCGGTCGCGAGCGGCGGTTTCGCGCTGGCACGCCACCTGGATGTCTCCGCGCCGCTGGCCATGGTCGCGGCGGGACTCATCGTGGGCCATCAGGGCCGGCGTCACGTGCTGACGCTGGCCGGACGCGAACGGCTGGACCTGTTCTGGCAGGTCGTCGACGATATCCTGAACGCCATCCTGTTCGTGCTGATCGGGTTGGAGGTGCTGGTGATGCCGCTGCACGATGCCCACTTCAAGGCCATTTTCATACTGATCCCCAGCGTACTGCTGGCGCGACTCGTCAGCACCGGGCTGCCCTGGATCCTGTTGCGACGTCGGCATCACTTCGATGACGGCGCGCTGCCGATTCTGGTCTGGGGCGGACTGCGCGGTGCCCTTTCGGTTGCGCTGGCCCTGTCGCTGCCGCACGGCGGAATACGGGATGCGATCGTTGCCATCACCTACGGCATCGTGGTGTTCTCCATCCTGGTCCAGGGCACCACCCTGCGGCCGCTGATCGCCTGGCGCTACGCCAGACCGGAGAGCCGGTAGTCCATGGCCCGGGAAACGGGAATCGAAACGCTGAGCTACGCCGTACGGCCCGTTGTCGTACTCCATCACTTCGGCGCCGTCAGTCTCGTACTCGGCCTGCTCAGCCTGGTGCCGCTGCTGTTCATCTTCATTGCACAGGAATGGCAGCATGTCGTTCCCTACGGCCTGACCACGGCGTCCCTGCTGCTGGCGGGGGGATTGCTCAGTCGCCTGCCGGTCGGCGGCGACATCCAGCGCAACGAGGCCCTGGTCGTGGTCGTGCTGGTCTTCGTCGTCGCCTCGCTGGCCTTCGCGCTGGCGATGGCAGGACGCGATCTGCCCTTCATCGATGCCTGGTTCGAGGCGGTTTCCGGCATCACCACCACGGGGCTCTCCACGATTCGCGACATCGAAAGCGGGCCGAGGAGCGTGATATTCACCGCCGCCTGGCTGCAGTGGGTCGGCGGGCTGGGTATCATGGTTCTCGGTTTTGCCCTGCTGTTCGGGCAAGGCATCAATGCCAAGCGACTGGCCGGCGTACTGGACGAACAGACCTCGCTGATCGGGGGCACGCGTGCCCACGCCCGCATCGTCATCAGCGTCTACCTCGTGCTGACGCTGGCGGGTATCGCTGCAATCCGCCTGGCCGGGGCCGACGGCTACGACGCGGTCGTGCTCGGTCTGGCCGCTGTCTCCACCGGCGGCTACGCGCCGTACAACACGAGCCTGGCCGGGCTGGACGGTGCCATACAAGCCACCACCCTGGCACTCGCCTGCGGCGGTGCCCTGGGGATGACCCTCTATTACCGGCTGTGGCGACGCGACTGGCGGCGCAGCCTGCTGGACTCCGAACTGCACGCCCTGTGGCTGTCCGCGGCCGCCATCTCCGCAGGGGTCGCCTGGTCGCTGTGGCAGGTTGGCTACGGCGGCTGGGGCGCCTGCCTGCGCGCGGCCGGTTTGACCGCCCTGTCCGCGCAGACCACCAGTGGTTTCGCGGTGCTGCCGGTCGCATCGCTCGATGCACCGGCGAAGCTGCTGCTCGTGCTCGGCATGCTGGTCGGCGGCGGAATCGGTTCGACCGCCGGCGGTATCAAGCTGCTGCGCGCGCTGGTCCTCATGCACCTGATCCACTGGTGGATACGGCAAAGCCGGCTGCCGCAGCACGCGGAACACCCGCTGCGCTTTCTCGGCCGAAACTGGACGGACGCGCAACTCGTCGAGCTGCTGCTCGTCGTGTTGCTGTACCTGCTCACGGTCGCCGCGAGCTGGCTGGTGTTTCTGTGGTATGGTTACGCCCCCATGGATGCCCTGTTCGAGGTGGTTTCCGCCACCGGGACGGTCGGCCTGTCCACCGGCGTGACCGGGCCGGAGCTGGCGGCGCCGCTCAAGCTGGTGCTGTGCCTGGACATGCTGCTCGGGCGCCTGGAATTTCTCGCGGTCCTGGTATTTGCGGCACCGCGCACCTGGTTCGGCCCCCGTCTCGCGATTGCATCAAACTATGGAAACTCTGAATAATTCGTGTTCCGTCATTCCGGATTGACGAATACAGCAGGGCTTCCCTGGCTGGAGGAATACACATGCGTATCGTCATCGTTGGTGCGACCAAGATCGCCGTAGCCACCGCACAACTGCTCATCGACAAGGGTCACCAGGTAACCTTCATCGAACGCAGCAAGGCGCGCATCGAGGCCCTGAGCGATGAACTCGATTGCGGCTTCCTGCTCGGCGACGGCTCCAGCCCCGACCTGCTGCGAGAGGCGGGACCGGATCACACCGACGTGCTGTTCAGCCTCACCAGTCACGACCAGACGAACATCATCGCGGGCCTGGCCGCCAGGAGCCTGGGCTACACGCGTATCGTCTGCCTGGTCGACGAGGCCGACTACGAACCGCTGTGCAGGGAACTGGGGCTGGAGGAAACACTGTACCCGCTGCGTTCCGTCAGCCGGCACCTGGCCTATCTCACCGAGCACTGGGGCGCACGATCACCGGACGAAACCATCAAACACGATGCCGCCCTGTATGTCCGGCACATCGAGGCCGAACTTCCCGCGGCGTCGCTTGTGTTGCCCGACGACGCCAGGGTGATCGGTTACTACCGTGCAGACCGACTCGAATTCCCCGACCCCGAAACCGTCTGGCAAAGCGGCGACGAGCTCGTGATCCTTGCCCGCGGGCCCGCGCTCGGCAAGCTTGACGAGCTGTTCAACAACCGCTGAGACGCGGTGGGCGAAATGACCACACACCGCCGGTCAAAGTGCTGAAACTACAACTTTAATGGCAGGGCATTGCCCGGTTAGACCGCGACCCGGCTACGCGCGCCCACGTCCGCCGGCGCGAGGCGATGGCGTAAACAAAGAACTTAGGCCGGCATCCTGTTGTCTCTCCCCGCGAGGCGTAATTTACGTCGTCTGGCGGGCCGTTCCGGCCCGCGCCGGAGAGGAAACCGACAGGAGCACCGAACATGCAAGAGTCCGATTCGACCGCTAAACAGGTACCTGACGAGGAGATGCCGGGCGACCGGCTGTACGACGCCTTCGTACGACTGAGGCAGCAGATCGAGCAGCAGATACTCGGCCAGGAAGCGCTTGTCGAACGACTGCTGATCGCCCTGCTGGCGGACGGGCACCTGCTGGTCGAGGGCGCCCCCGGCCTCGCCAAGACGCGCGCGGTGAAGGCGCTGGCATCGGGTCTCGAGGGCGACTACCACCGCATCCAGTTCACCCCCGACCTGCTGCCGGCGGACCTGACCGGGACCGAGATCTACCGGCCGCAGGACGGCAGCTTCCACTTCGACAGGGGGCCGGTATTCCATAACCTGGTGCTGGCCGACGAGGTCAACCGGGCCCCGGCGAAGGTACAGTCGGCGCTGCTCGAGGCGATGGGTGAACGGCAGGTCACGGTGGGTCGCGAAACCTTTCTCCTGCCGGCGCTGTTTCTCGTCATGGCCACCCAGAATCCCATCGAGCAGGAAGGCACCTACCCGCTGCCCGAGGCACAGCTGGACCGTTTCCTCATGCACGTCCGGGTCGGTTACCCGGATCTCGCGACGGAGAAGCGTATCCTTGCTTTGAACCGCGAGGAGGCGCGCCAGCAGGCAACGGAGCATGCGCTGCCGCGCCTCGACCAGCAGGACGTATTCGCCGCACGGGAGCACATACTGGCGCTGTACATGTCGCCCGACGTGGAAGACTACCTGGTGCACCTCGTGATGGCCACGCGCCGGCCCGAGGCCTACGGCGGTGAACTCACCGGCTGGCTGCGCTTCGGCGCCAGTCCGCGGGCGACACTGGCACTGGATCGCTGCGCGCGTGCTCGCGCCTGGCTGGCGGGCCGGGACTATACCGCGCCGGAGGACGTCCAGGCGATCGTGCACGACGTACTGCGGCATCGCATCCTGCTGTCGTACGAGTCGGAAGCACAGGGTCGCACGACCGACCAGTACATCGATGCCCTGCTTGCCCAGGTGCCGGTGCCATGAAACGCCGCCCTACCCCGTACCTGCAACGGTCCCCGTTACCCGGACAGGCGTCTTGCCGCTGACACAGGTTTTCATGGACAGCCGCGCGGACACATCGACAGGCACGACACGGCAGGGTTCGGGTATCGCGGTAACGCTCGACGAACTGATCGGCCTGCGCGAGGAGGCACGGCATCTGAACCTTGCACCGCGCGGCAAGGTACTGGCCACCCGCAGCGGCGGACACCTCTCACGGTTCCGCGGCCGTGGCATGGAATTCGATGAATCGCGCCTCTACATCCCCGGCGACGATCCGCGCAACATGGACTGGCGCGTCACCGCCCGCACCGGCAAGGCCCATGTCAAGCGCTACCGCGAGGAGCGGGAACGGCCGGTGTGGCTGCTGGTCGATCTCGGGCCAAGCATGCGCTTCGGTACCCGCACCGCCTTCAAATCCGTGATCGCGGCGCGTGCCGCCGCCCTGCTCGCCTGGGCGGCGAGCGAACAGGGCGACCGTACCGGGGGGCTCGTCTACGACGAGACCCGTCACTTCGAACGCCACCCGGCACCGCGCACACGCGGCCTGTTGCCGCTGCTGAACGCACTCTCGCAACGGCCCCTGCCCGGGGAAAACGGTGGCCATGCCGGCTTCACCGCCGCGGCCGGTCACCTGACGCGGCTGGTGCGTCCCGGCAGTCTGGTCTTCCTGCTCAGTGATTTCCACAACGCCGTCGGCCATGAGTCGGACTGGCTGGCCCGCCTGGTCGTACACAGCGAGGTCGTCCTGATCGATATCGTCGATCCGCTCGAGCTGGCCGCCCCGCCGGCAGGCTGGTACCCGGTCACCGACGGTGTCCGGCGCGTGTTTCTCGACACCACGGACCCGGCCCGGCGCCAAGCCTGGCAACAGCGCTTCTCGACCCGCGCCGAACGCCTCGCCGACCTCGCCCGCCACCACCGCGCCCACCTGCTGCGCCTGCGCACCGACGTGCCCGTCGGGCCGGCACTGGCACGGGGCCTGCACCCCCGCCTCGGTATCGGTAACGAACCGCACGGGGACATACGATGACACCGGCGGCCGCGACCGATGCCCTGGCGGGACTGCGGGCCTACCACCTGCCGCCGCCGGTCCCCTGGTGGCCGCCCGCCCCGGGCTGGTGGTTGCTCGCCGCCCTGCTGGGACTGGCCGCCGCCGCCCTGATCCTGACGCTGCGCCGCCGGCGACGCTGCCGCGCGGCACTGCGCGCCGCACTTGCGGAACTGGATGGCCTCGCCGGCGCACGCGCCGGCCTCGATCCGGCCGAGTTCACCCGCCGGCTGTCGCGACTGCTGCGCCGCTATGCCCTCGCGCGCTTTCCGCGCCACGAGGTGGCGGGCCTGGCCGGCGAGGACTGGCTGCGCTTTCTGGATACCCACGGCGGCGGCCAGGCTTTCACGCGCGGCCCCGGCCGGCTGTTGCGGGAGGCGCCCTACCGCCCCGCGGACACCACGCCGGTCGACGCGGAACTCGCGACGCTGGCCAGGACCTGGATCCTGCGCAATGCCGGGGCCGGGACATGACGGGCGGCACGTTCGTCCTCGCCTGGCCCTGGGTGCTCGCGGCCCTGCCACTGCCCTGGCTCCTGCAACGCCTGCTGCCGCCAGCCGGGGAACAGACCGGCGCCGCGCTGCGGGTGCCGTTCTTTCAGGCGCTCGAACACCTGGACGTGACGCACCGGGCGACGCACGGCCGAGCCCGGTATGCACTGGCCTGGCTCGCCTGGAGCCTGCTGGTACTCGGCGCCGCACGACCGCAGTGGCTCGGGGACCCCGTCGACCTGCCGCTGGCCGGTCGCGACCTGATGCTGGCCGTCGATGTCTCCGGCAGCATGGCGAGCGAGGACTATGTGCTGAACGGCCAATCGGCGACACGCCTGGCTGTCGTCAAGGCAGTTGCCGGACGCTTTATCGAGCAGCGCGCGGGCGACCGGCTCGGGCTGGTCCTGTTTGGCAGTCGCGCCTATCTGCAGACACCGCTGACCTACGACAGGCAGACGGTACAGCAGATGCTGGGCGAGGCCGTCATCGGGCTGGCCGGCCGCGAGACCGCTGTCGGCGACGCCATCGCCCTGGCCGTGAAACGGTTGCGGAAGCAGCCGGAGGACAACCGCGTGCTGATCCTGCTCACGGACGGGGCCAACACCGCGGGCAACATCGCGCCGCTGGCCGCGGCGCGGCTCGCGCACCAGGCCCGGATCAGGATCTATACCATCGGCATCGGCGGCGGCCCGGTCGGCGTGCGTACCCCGTTCGGGACCCTGACCCGGTCCGGCGGCGACCTGGACCCGGGAACGCTCAAGGCCATCGCCGGGGAAACCGGAGGCCGCTATTTTCAGGCTACCAGCACGGACGAGCTGGAAAAGGTCTACGCGGACCTGGACCGCCTCGAACCCAGCGTGCGCGACAGCCGCCGCTACCGGCCGCTGGCGGCCCTTTATGCCTGGCCCGCCGGCCTGGCACTGATCATCGCCCTGGGACTGCTGATGCGCCTGCGGATTGCCGCCGCCGGCCATACCGCGCCCGGTACGGCAGGGGAGGTCGTACGTGATCCTGCCTGAATGGCATCTGTTGCGACCGGCCTGGCTGCTGGCCCTGCTGCCGCTGGCGATCGGCCTGTGGCGCCTGGCGCGGCGCGATGCCGGCGCCTCGGCCTGGCGTGGCGTGGTCGATGCGGAGCTGCTGCCCCACCTGCTCGCCGGCGGGAACGGCCGGTTCAGCCGGTTGCCGCTGCTGCTGCTCGCGCTGGGCGGCCTGATCGGCATCCTGGCCCTGGCCGGCCCGGTGTGGGAACGGCTCCCGCAGCCGGCCTACCGGACGCAGGCGGAACGCGTGATCGTCCTCGATCTCTCCCCCACCATGAACGCGACCGACCTCGCCCCGTCGCGGCTCGCACACGCCCGCTTCAAGATCCTTGATCTGCTGAAACGCTTCCGGGAAGGCCAGACCGGCCTGATCGCCTACGGCGCCGAACCGTTCGTGGTATCCCCCCTGACTGCCGATGCCAATACGATCGCGGCGCAGGTGCCGAGCCTGACCACCGATCTGCTGCCGGTCGAGGGTCCAAAGCGCACCGGCCTGGCACTCGAGGCGGCCGGCCGGTTGCTCAGTCAGGCCGGCAGCAGCCACGGACGCGTGATCCTGCTGACCGATGCCCTCGACAATCCCGCGGCGGCGCTGGAGGCGGCCCGTGCCCTGCGCGGGCAGGGCTACCGGCTCTCGGTGCTGGGTCTGGGGACATCGGCCGGCGCAACGGTTCCGGTACCCGGCGGCGGTTTTCTCAAGGACAGCCAGGGCGCCATCCGTATGCCGAAACTCGCCGTTGCCACGCTGCGCTCGCTTGCCGGCACGGGCGGCGGACGTTACCTCACCGCGACCCTGGATGACAGGGATATCGAGGCACTGGCCGGGAACGAACCCAGCCAATGGCGGCAGAAGGGCGCCGATGAGTCCACACTCGCCGACCGCTGGCGTGAAGAAGGTCCGTGGTTGCTGCTGGCCCTGCTGCCGCTGGCCGCGATTGCGTTCCGGCGCGGCTGGCTCGCCCCCCTTGTGTTGCTGGTGTTCCTCGTCCCGGCCCCGCCGGCCGAGGCCTTTTCCTGGTCGGACCTCTGGCTGCGTCCCGACCAGCAGGCGTCCCGGCTGCTCGGGCAGGGTGCGTCACAGGATGCCGCACGCCTGTTCCGGCGCCCCGACTGGCGCGCGGCGGCGGCCTATGCGGCAGGGGACTACCGAAATGCACTGGATGCCCTGGACGGCCTGAACGACCCGAATGCCTGGTACAACCGCGGCAATACGCTGGCCAGGCTGGGCGATTACGAACAGGCCATCGCGCAATACGACAAGGTACTCGCCCGACGGCCCGATGACGCGGATACCCGGCACAATCGCGACCTGGTCAGGCAGCTGCTCGAGCAACAGCGTCAGGCCCGACAGGGGCAGCCGGGCAACCGGCAGGATGGCGGTGATCGGAACGGACCGGAACAGGCAACGGAACGGGGCCAGGCACAATCCGGCCAATCGGACAACGGCGAGCAACAGGACGGGAGACAATCCGGCCAATCGGGCCAGGGCGAGAAACAGGACCAGGGCCGATCCAGCCAGCAGGGACAGGCACAGCCCGGCCGGCAGGCTCCGTCCGGGCATCCGGGCGAGGCGCAATCCGCGGCCGACCGGACGGACCAGCCGGGTGCAGCATCGACCGCCGCAGCGACGCCGCCGCCCGCCCGGGAAGAGCAGGATCGGGCAAGTGCGGATGAGGCCGACACACGGGCACCACAGGCACGGACGGATGCGGGGACGCCGGCGGCGTCAGACGCTAACGACAGTGGCGCGGAACGGCTGCCCGAAACGGCGCAGGACACGCCACGCGCGGAACCGGCCGGTACCCCCGGCGCACCGGCCGCGTCCGATCGGGACACTGCCCGGACCGGCGCCGAGCCGGGCCGCGCGGATCTGTTGGGCGGGCGGGACATCCGGGGACAGGCACGGGCGGCCGGATCGGCCGCGCGCGAACCCCTGACAGAAGCGCAGCAGGCGCTGGAAAACCAGCTGAACCGGGTGCCGGACGATCCGGCCGGGCTGCTGCGCCAACGCTTTCTGCTTCAGCACCTGCGCCGCAGCGGACAATTGTGAATCACGGAGGTCAACACCATGCGAGATAACCGCTATCGATCCGGTTCCGGGCGTGCACCGTACGCAGGGCGCAGCGGACGAGGGCGCACCCTGGCCGTGCTGCTGCTGGGCATGGTCCTCGCCGGCCAGGCGCTGGCGCAGGCGCTCACCGCACGCCTGGACCGTACGCAGATTACCGAAGGCGAAAGCGTCAGGCTGCTGCTGAGCGTGTCGGGTGATACACAGGGCCGCCCCGACCTGGGCCCGCTGGAGACGGATTTCGACATCCTGGGCCAGAGCCAGGGCTCCCGCGTCAACATCATCAACGGACACGGCAGCTCGACGCACGAGTGGCAACTGGTACTGATGCCCAAGCGCAGCGGCGAGCTGACCATACCGGCATTGCAGGTCGGCGCCTTGCAGAGCCGCCCCCTGCATCTGAAGGTCCTGTCAGCATCGGCCGCCCAGTCACCATCGTCGGGGGCCGACCAGCCGGTCATGCTCGAGATCGAGGCGGACCCGGAACAGCCCTACGTGCAGGGCGAGGTCACCTACCGGGTGCGAGTACTGTCCCGGGTACCCTTGCGCGAAGCCAGCCTGAGCGAACCGACCGCCGGGGATGCCATCGTGGAGCCGCTGGGCGAGGACAGCCGCTATACGACCGAACGCAATGGCACCACCTACCAGGTCATAGAACGCCACTACGCCATTTTCCCGCAGCACAGCGGCGCAGTGAAGGTCGAGGGTCCGGTGCTGAGTGCCTCGATACCCGTGCAGGGCGGCGGCCGCCGGAGTCTGCGGCAGCGCTTCTTCGGCAGTGACCCGTTCAACGACATCGAACAGTTCCTGGGACACACACCGTTCGCGGATTTCCCGGACGTCGGGGGCCTGTTCGAGGAAACCCGCCCGGTACGGATACGCTCCCGGGAAGTCACGCTCGGCGTGCGACCACAGCCGGCCGGCGTCCAGGGCAGCTGGCTGCCGGCCAGGAGTGTCACGCTGACCGAGGCCTGGTCACCGGACCCGCCCGTGTTCCGGGTCGGCGAACCCGTCACGCGCACCATCGCACTGATCGCCGACGGCCTCAGCGCGGCCCAGCTGCCGGACCTGACGCCGCCGGTACCCGACGGCATGAAGCGCTATCCCGACCAGCCACAGAGCGCGTCACGGACGGAGGACGACAGCCTCATCGTGACCAAGACACAACAGGTGGCGCTGGTCCCCACCGCACCGGGCACCCTGACCCTGCCCGACTTCAAGATCCCGTGGTGGGACACCAGTTCGCAACAGCGCCGCGTGGCGACCCTGCCCGGTCGGACCATCAAGGTCCTGCCGGCCAGCGCCGGATCCGGCAACCCGGCCGCCGTCCCCGCCACGCCGGCACCCAGTAAACCCACCACAGCCGCGGCCGCGACGCCGCCCGCCACACCGGCCCCGGACGCCGACACGTCTGCCGCGCCCGCCCCGCAGACGGGTACACGGCCCGCGTACTGGCCATGGCTTGCCGGTGCGGCGCTCGCGGCCTGGCTGGTCACGCTCCTCCTGTGGCTGCGCGCCCGCGGCCACAGGCACGACCGTCCGGCCAGGCCCGCCGCCGTGTCCCGCGCGGCGCCGTCCCGCCGCCAGATGCTCGCGCAGCACAGGACGCACGTGCAAAACGCCTGCCTCTCGAACGACCCGAAGGCCGCCCGCGCGGCGCTGCTCGACTGGGCAGCGGTGCAGTGGCCCGATGCGCCGCCCCGCGGGCTGTCCGGGTTGGCGGCGCAGGTCGCGGACGCCGCGGCGCAACGGACGATCGTCGCGCTGGACCGGACGCTGTATGACGGGAGCGCGTCACACGGCTGGGATGGCCGCAGCGCCTGGCCGGTACTGGAACCGGCGCTCGCAGAAACGGCACCTTCGGCGGTGGACGCGGGAACCGCGGCACTGCCGGAGCTCTATCCCCGGCATGTCGCGGGCAGCTAGGGCCTGTTCACACTACACAGATCGCCGCGTTGCTGCCGCCAAAACGGGCCAGACAAGGCGCGAGGAGTGAGGTTTAGTTGTGCTAAATGAACGACGAGCAACGCAGACTGACCCGTTTTGGGGCGCAACCCGAAGGGACGGGGCCCGTTTCGCACCTGCCGGCGTTGGTGCGCGCTGGTGTACGTCGAGTACACGTCGCTCGCACCGCCTTGTCAGGTGCGAAATGGACCTCCGTCGCGACGATTTGCGTAGTGTGAACAGGCCCTAGATGATGTTCGTGTGAAGGCGGCCCCGGCCTCAGAGCCGGGCCGTGAGCCCGATGAGGCCGATGAGAATCAGGTAGACCGCGACGATATAGTTCAGCAGGCGCGGCATGAGCAGGATCAGCACGCCGGCGACGAGCGCGATCCAGGGTGAGAATACCAGCAAGTCAATGGACATCATGTTCGCTACCTCCGTTGATCAGCCGCTGGACCGCCCGCTTCGGTATCGGCCCTAACACCGGTTCGACAGCTTGATGTTGTATTTCTCGATGCGGTAACGCACCTTTTCCCGCGTCGTCTTGAGCACACGCGAAGTCTCGGCCACATTGTTGCCCTGCCGCCGCAACGTGGCCTCGATGATACGCCCGACCATGTCATCCAGACCCAGGGATCCATCCAGCGGCAGGCACAGGCGGCCCGCTTCGATGGAGGCATCCCCTGCCTGCCCGGAAACCGGCACCGCCGATCCCAGCTGCAGCCACTCGACGGGCAGCCGGTTGTCGGTGGCGAATAGCACGCAGCGCTCGACCACGTTGCGCAGTTCGCGCACGTTGCCCGGCCAGGCATAGCGTTCCAGTCGCTCCCATACGGCATCCGGTATTTCGCTAACCCTCCTGCCCGCGATCGCATTGTACTCCGCGACGAACAGCGGCACGAGATCTCTGATATCGGCGCTCCGTTCCCGCAGCGGCGGCAGTTCCAGCGTGAAGACACTCAGCCGGTGGTAGAGATCGGCGCGAAAACCGCCGTTGCGGACCTGCGTATCGAGGTCCTGGTTGGTCGCCGCCATCACCTGCACATCGACCTGGATTTCGCGTTCCGCGCCGAGCCGCCGCAAGCTGCGGTCCTCGATCACCTTGAGCAGTTTGGCCTGCAAATCGACCGGCATCTCGCCGATCTCGTCGAGAAATATCGTGCCGCCGTGCGCCTGCTCGATCAGGCCGCGCCGGCGCGCGCGCGCGCCCGTGAAGGCGCCGGCCTCATGTCCGAACAGCTCGGACTCGAGCAGTTCGCGCGGCAGGGCCGCGCAGTTGATCTCGACCAGAGGACCCTCGGCCCGGCGCCCCCCGTGGTGCACGATGCGTGCCGCCAGGCCCTTGCCGGTCCCGGTTTCACCGGTGATGATGAGGGCGCTGAACGGTACGTGCATGAGCTTCCTGAGCAGCGTCCGTACGGTGCCTGCGGGATCACTGTGGCCGGCAAACGATTCCGGCGTATAGCGTCGCGCACGGTTCTCGCTCTCGTCCTGCAGGCGGCGCTGGGCGCGTGCACTGCGCGCCGCGCCGTTGATCACCAGGTCCAGATGATCCTGCTCACAGGGTTTGGTGAGAAAATCGAACGCCCCGAGGCGCATCGCACGTACCGAATCCGGCACCTCGCCATAACCGGTGAGCAACACCCACTCGCCGCGCCCGCCCCGCCTGCGGATCTCCTCCAGGGCATCCAGCCCGTTACCGTCAGGCAGGTTGATGTCGGACAGCACCACCAGCGGGTCCAGTTCGCGCTCGAACAGGATATGATGCGCCTCCCTGAACGTTCTGGCCCATGTGACGTCCCACTTCGCACGCCGGAAGTGGCGCACCAGTTCGGCCCCCAGCAGCTGTTCGTCTTCGATGATCAACAGTGAATCAGGCATGCGCGTCTTTCCCGCAAGGCAGATCGAGTGTGATGCAGGCCCCGTGCGGCTGCACGTTCGAAAGCCGGATACGCCCGTCCAGTGCACGCACGAAGCGCTGGACCATGGACAGCCCCAGGCCCGTCCCGTCGGCACGGTAGGTTACGAATGCCCGTATACCCGACTCGAGCAGATCGCGGGGGAAACCCGGTCCGTCATCACGGACGTCCAGGCGTAACCTGCCGTCGCAGACCGCCGCCTCGATAACGATACGCCCGCCCGCTTCACCCAGGGCCTGCCCGGCATTCATGAGCAGGTTCAGCAGGGCCTGGCTGAACAGCGCATCCGGCAGGCGGCAGACGATGTCACCGTCAATGCGCTGCTCGATGTGTATCTGCGCCGGTATCTGGTAACGCGCCAGTGCGACGAGGTCCGCCACCGCCCGGGCCACGGTGAGATCGTGCGCCGCTTCCGGCCGGTGCCGTGACTGGTCGAGCAGTGAGTTCAGCAGCGCGATGATGCGATCGATCTCGCCGGCGACGATGTCAATCCGTTCCCGGATCTCGTCCGACTCCTGCCGCTGGTTCAGTTCCTGACGCAGATTGGTACACGCAAGCTTGACGCCCGCCAGCGGATTGCGCAGTTCATGTGCGATGTGTGCCATCATCTCGCCCACGGCCGCCAGCCGTTCGGTGTTGGCAAGCGTACGCTGCTGCTCGAGCAGCACGTGCGTCGCACTTTCCACCTGCCCCTCCAGGTCCTGCTCGCGCAGGGCATGTTCCTTCTCCAGCTCCGCCAGACGCGTGACCATCGTGTTGTAATTCTCCGTCAAGGGCCGCAGCAGAGGGTCAATGGCCGCGACGGGGGCCGGCGAGAAATTGCTGCGCGCCAGCAAGGTCATGAGAAAACCGAGATGGTCGAGCGGCCGGAGTATGCGCCGTCTCAACAGGAAGATCAGCAGGATCGCGCCGGCCGGAAACACGAGCAGCGTGACGGTAACGATCTCGAGTTCCATCACCGTGGCACGATTGACATCCTCGATCAGTCGCTTGTGGGCCATGGCCTCCTGGTTGAGCACCGTGCGCAGCTGCGACAGGGCGAGCGCCAGCGCCTCCCTGGGCGGGATGGCGGCATCCGCGAGCGCCGCCCGGACGCTGACCAGTGCCCCGGGCGTGGCAGTGGAAAGGTTCGCTTGCATGTCGAGGATACGCCCGAGTTCCCCGTGCAGCTGTTCCCGCTCTCCGGCCGTGAGTTCACCCTCGTCGGCCAGGCTCTCGAGCAGTTCCCGCTGCAATTCGAGATTGACGCCCTGCAAGCGGTTCATCTGGGTGAGATGGCGCGTGACCGGCATGAGCCGTTCGTGGGCCCTCCAGGTCAGGACAAGCTGGAAAATCAGGACGATGACCAGCAGCGACCCCAGCACCGCGGCTGGAAACCACAACGACAGGATGTAGCGGTAACCGGATTCGGCAGACTGCTCTGGCACGGGTCGGTCTATCCCTGGGTCCATCGAGAACTGTCCGCATGACTTCGATAGTTGAACGGTGACGGAGCCACCGCTCCGGGCGGTTCCGCACGCCGCATCGCTACCCGCGGCCCGCGCGGGACCCTGCCACGGAACACCCGGTATTGGTAACCGTTGTACACCAGCATGATCGGAATCAGCATCCCGATGCCCACCAGCATGAACACCAGCGTCGGACTGGATGCGGCCGCATCGTCAAGGGTCAGGCGTGTCGGTATGAGGTAAGGATACAGGCTCGCCGTCAGGCCGACAAACGATGCCAGGAAGATGACCAGAGTCCAGACAAACGGCGCGCGCTCGCAATCGCGCTCCAGCGACCGCAGCAGCAGAAACGCGGCGGCCAGGGCGATCGCAGGCAAGGGTGCCAGGAAGACGAAGTCCGGCATACTGAACCAGCGCTGTCCAACATAACCGTACGACGCGGGTGTGGCAATGGTCACGAACGCAGCCGCCGACAGCATGATCCAGGCCGCGTACCGGCTGCGCCTGCGGTTCGCCACCTGCAGGCCGGAGCGGGTCTTCATGATCATAAAGGTACCACCCAGCAGCGCGTACCCGGCCGCGACACCCGCGGAGACGATCGCTGGGAAGGGACTCGGCCAGGACCCGATACCGGCCGCCTGTGCGCCGTCCACGGGCAGGCCACCGATCACGCCGCCGAGGGCATAACCCTGCGCCAGGGCCGCGAGCAGGCTCCCGACACCGAACGCGAGGGTCCACGGGCGCGTGTCGCGCGCATGGGCACGAAACCCGAAGGCGGCGCCGCGCAGGATCAGGCCGAACAGCATCAGACTGACCGGGATGTACAGGGCATGCAATGCGGCGGCGTAGATCGCGGGGAAGGCGCCAAACAGCGCGCCGCCGAACAGGACCAGCCAGGTCTCGTTCGCATCCCAGATGCCATTGATGCCCGCCATCATCTCCGCACGCCGGCCTTCATCCCGCTCCAGCAGCACGAGTATCCCGACACCGAGATCAAACCCGTCGCTGATGACGTACAGGATCAGGATAAATCCGAGCAGCAGGTACCATATCATGGCAAGGAAGGCGTGGATGTCCATCGGCACCGGACCCGCTAAAACGCCCCGCGTGCCGGTGCCTGACGCGCGGCGGGGGGACGATCAAGCGCTGGCCCCTGCACGAGCAGGCGCCGGGTGAAGATGACGAACACGGCCGTGAGGATGGTATAGACCGCGACATACCCCGCCAGAGTCGTTGCAACGGCGGCCGCCGGCAGGGTCGAGGCCGCCGTGTCCGTACGCATCAGACCGTAGATGATCCACGGCTGCCGGCCGACCTCGCGCACGAGCCAGCCGCATTCCACCGCCACATAGCCCAGCGGCGCGGAGACGAGCCAGGCGCCGAGCAGCCGCCGCACGGCGGGCAGTCCCAGCACCGTCAGCCGACCACTGCGCCAGACCCAGAGTGTCCTTACCGTTAGGAGCAAAAACCAGAACCCGATCGCCACCATCAGCCTGAAGGCATAGAACAACAGGGGAATCGCCGGCGGCTGGTCCCTAGCGGAAAAGTCGCGCAGGCCCCGGACCTGCCCATGCCGGCTACGGGTCACTAGCAGGCTTAGGCCGTCCGGGATGCCAATCGACCAGTCGTTGGCCTGCGCCACGCGGTCCGGCCAGGCCAGCAGGGCCCAGGCGGCGCCTGCACCGGACGGGTTGGTCTTCCAGTGCCCTTCCATGGCCGCACCCTTCACCGGCTGGTACCTGAACACCGACCGGCCGCTGGCATCGCCCAGCCAGATTTGCAGCGGCGCGACGAGCGTTGCCGCCAGCACCGCCAGCTTGAAGGATGTCAGAAAAAAGGCCGCCGCGCGTCCGCGCAGCAGGTACCAGGCGCTGATGCCCGCAATCACGAACAGACTCGTCTCCAGGCAGGCGACCCACATGTGCGCGGCACCGGTGAGCGCCGCGGAGCTGAGAATCGCCTCCCGGTAATCGTCCACGACGAAGTGTCCGGCCGAGACATGCCCGCCGGCCGGCACCTGCATCCAGGTGTTTGCAACCAAGATCCAGAAGGCCGACAGCGACGCACCCAGCGCCACCATGCAGGTGGCGAAGAAATGCATCGCCCCCGGCACCCGTTCCCAGCCCAGCAACATGACACCGATGAAGCCCGCCTCCAGCATGAAGGCCATGGCCCCCTCGAAGCCAAGTACGTTGCCGAAGAAGTCGCCACTGAGGCTGGAAAACGGCGCCCAGTTGGTACCGAACTCGAACTCCAGCGGCAGGCCGCTGACCACACCGAGCGTGAAGTTCAGCAGCAGCAATCTCGACCAGAATCGTGCATGGTGGTAATAGCCGGCCACGCGGGTCTTCAACCACAGCGCCTCGAACGCGACCAGGAACAAAGACAGACCGATCGTCAGCACCGGCCAGAGGATATGGAACATCGCCGTCAGTGCAAACTGCAGCCGCGAGAGCAGAACGGGATCGTTCACGTATTCCATGTCGCGGCCGTACGCGGTTGCGGATCATTCCGGCGTGTGCGGGCCGATCGATTCCCAGTACCGGACTTCCGCGCGCTGCTGCTCGACGTGTATCTGTGACTGGATGTCATTCAGCAGCGACTTGATGTCGCTGCCCCGCGGTTCATTCTGGCTGGCCAGGTCTCCGGCCTTTTCCGCCAGCGCCTTGCCATCCGCAATTTTGTCGAGTTCGCTCTGGGCATGCATCAGGTAATCGACCGCCTTCCACTCCGGGTCCCGCGCGTTGTCGATAACCGGCCCGGTCGCCAGGATATAGGCGTTGATGACATTGTTATAGGCGGACAGCAAACCGCGCGCCGGTTCGCGGGTATACCAGTGAAACGTCGCCAGCGCGCTTTGTACCGCCTCCAGTACACCGGCCCAGTCCGGCTGTGCGAGGCTCGCGCTGGCAGCCGCGGCATCCAGGTCCCGACTGACCTTGAGCAGGGGGAAGACACCGAGACTGTACTGCAGGGAGGAGGTCACGATGTCGAGCTGTTGCGTTGCGCGCGCCCGGTCGACGGCAGCCGTCGCCGCCCGCGCCTGGTGTATCGCCTCGTGCGTACTGGCCTTGACGGCTTCCGGCGCATAAACCATCACATCGTCGATCTCGGCCTCGACCGGTACCCACAATTCCTGATCCAGATCCTTGCTTCTGTCCTTGAGGTCATTGCGGATGATCTGCAGCTGTTCGACCAGCGGCAGGGCCTCGGCGGGCATCTGCAAGCGGTGAACGGTCTGCTCGGCCTCGCGGATGGCGACCTGCAGGTTCGTTGTCTCCCTGTTGAGCGCCGCCTGTCGTGCACGCTGCAGGTCCGCGTAGACCGAGCGCCCCAGCGAGAGCAGCACGGTATCGTATTTCAGGGGTATACGCTGGTTTCCGGCCTGGTACAGGCTGCTGCCTCCCCATGACAGCACCGGCAGCCACTGTTCGCCTGGGCGGGACGCCGGCTGTGCTCCGACTCCCGCCATGACCGGCAGGGCGATGGCCGCGACCAGCAATGCAATTCGCAGAGACCTCATCACCTCGCCTCCTCCGTTTCACGGCGGCAGCCGGTATGCCTTAACCTGTCACGGCTCCCTCCATTCACTGCACTCGAATCATGCCCTGCAACCGGTTTTCGAGCATGGCATAGCGGGATGCCAATGCAACGGCGGGGTCGGTGCCGAGCTGATCGACCGACGTCTGCAGGTCGGTGAGCTGCTTCAGGTAGCCGGCCTGCATGTGGTCGTTCCGCGCCTGCCCGGCAGCCCGGTCGAGGAATTGCCGCGCCGCCTGCAACTCTTCGCCGGCACTGCCGGACTCGTGGCCGGTGAAGAGATCGATTCTGGCGTTGGCGAGATGTAGCCTGGCCTCGATCAGGTCGGACCTGAGCGGGCTGCCGGTGCGGTACTGCGCCCAGCCGGCGGCCAGGTATTCCAGGCTCCGGTCGGCAAGTGCGCGGGTGTGCTCCCACAGTTGGCGGACCCGCCCGCCGAGATCCGCCTCACCCTTCATGTCCCGCTGCAATTGCCTCGCCTGGGCGAGGAGCTGCTGCGCGGCATCCCGGGTTGCCTGGTCCTGGGACCGGCCGGCAAGCTCCAGGTAAGCGATCGCATCCTGCAGATCCGACCGGGCAAGGTCCCTGTGCGCGGCATCGAAATCGACCACCGTTCGCCAGATGAGCGTCTGCGCAGTGAACAGGGGTTGATCCAGGGCCACGGAAAGATACACCGTACTGTCTTCCGCCGATTTAAGCACCTTGTCCGCCTCATCCCAGTTGACCATGTTCAGCTCCGCCCGGGCCTGGTCGACCAGTGAGCGCGTGCTGTCCAGCGGCAGGTCGACCTCAATGTACTGCAGTGCCGCGGCCGTTGCATCCAGGTCCGCCCTGGCCTTCTCCCTGTCACCTGACTTGAGATGTGCCTTGGCCTGGTTGAGGTGCGCCTTCGCCCTGTCCGTCGGCATGATGTCGATCAGCTCGTCCAGCGATGCAGAGATGGGCACGAGATCCGGCAGCACCTCCCGCGTGTTTTCATATTCCAGATGTTTCCGGGCTACCCAGATCCGGTCTTTTACCTCGGTGGTCGGCAATGCCGCCTGGATGATATCAAGCAGCTTCCCGGTTTGGTCGAGCTCCGTCCTGGCGGCTTTGGCGTCCTTGTGATGGATATCGCCGCGGGCCTGGGCGATATGGCGCAGGACCTCGACACCTGCGGAGGAAATGGCGGCTTGTTCATCACGGTTGATGGCTTTGCCCGGCGTGACTGTCACCTCCTCCTGTATGTTTGCTGCTGAGACCGGTGTTGCCAGTGCGACGGGGCCGAGCGCGCACAGCGCTACGGCAAGGGCAAGCGGTTTGATATTGGTGTTGACCATGGTACCTACTCCTCATCGATGGATGGATTGATGATTCGGTACCAGCCATGGAGCATAAGCCGTGCCAGACAAGCGGCTTCAACCGGATCAGGATGTTAGCGGCTCCCCTCCGCACAACGGGTGGGAATATTGCATTGCTCTGGGGGAATGTACGCAGTGCGACTGATCAGCCAGCGGCCTGCTCTCGCGCAGCGACACGCCACCGGGATTGTTTGCGCGGCGATGCCAGGGATGGCCCCGGTGGTGATAGCGCGATAACGGCCCCGGCACCCATTTCCGGCGGGACAGGGACCGTTTGACCGTTCGAACGGGAAAAGGGTGCCGACCCACTGCTGTCCGCGCGCCACCGCCCGACGGAGCCGTTTGGGTAATAATCCCCGTCTACCTGCTGAATGTGCAAGATCGTCCTGTTTATCCAGCGGGTAAGGCGTTATTTTTCAAACCGGTTCCACATGGCACGCTTGTTGCCGTATTCAGGACAGCACCCGCCACACCACCTGAAGGAACGTTCCAAATGCGCCGTACGCCCGCAACCGATCCGCCGCCGGCACCCTCCACCCCCTCCTCGCGACCGATCGGTATCTGGTGTCTGCTGCTGGCGTGTTATCGCGGCGGCCTGCTGCCCGTGCGCTTCGGCCTGATTGCCATGGACCGTGCGGATCTGGCCGCACCCGGTGACGGGCTTATTCATGCACGCCGACCGAGTCGAGTCGGCCGGTCGCCCGCTGACGCCGATACTGGAATCGTGGCTCGCCAACCCGCGATCGACTCTCCCGACTACGCGGCCGGCACCCGGGGACCCGAAAGCACCGAGGCGCTGATCGCCGCGGGATGCTTCGCCTGGTACGCACCGGATCCAGGAACATGGGCATGAATGAGCCTGATACGACAGATGCACCCGGCGCGCCGGGGATTACGCCGACGTGGACGAGCAGCGACAAGGATCTTGTAGGCTGTGCGCTGGGACCGTCCCGGCTCTGGTTCACTATCGGCCACGGCATCGTCAACGAGGTGTATTACCCGCGCGTCGACATCCCCCAGATCCGCGACCTCGGCTTCATCGTCGGCGACGGCCGGGGCTTCTGGGTGGAGGTCAAGCGTCTCGATACGCGCCGGCTGCAGCTCGCCGCGCCGGGTGTACCGGCCATCGCAATCACGCACGTCCATCCGCGCTTCGAACTGCACCTGCGCGTGTGTCCCGATCCGGCCCGCGATGTGCTCCTGGTCGAGCTGCGTCTCAAAGGGGATCCCGGGTTGCGTCCCTACGTCCTGCTCGCCCCGCACCTGGGGGGCACCGGACGCGGCAACACGGCTCGGGCGGGCCGGCACCGCGGCCGTTCCGTGTTGTGGGCGGAACAGGGCCCGTTCGGCCTCGCCCTGCTCGCCTGCGATGCCGCGCGGGACGACGCATTCGAACGCACCAGCGCCGGTTACGTCGGCCGCAGTGACGGCTGGCAGGATTTCGCGCACAACGGCGCCATGACCTGGGGCTACGCGTCGGCCGGCCCCGGCAATATCGCACTGACCGGGCAGCTGCCGTGCACGGCCGTACTCGCACTGGGCCTGGGCAGCAGCAAGGAGGCAGCGGCGACGCTGGCCGCATCGGCCCTGCAGCAATCCTTCGATGCGGCCTGGCAGACGCACCGCCAGGCCTGGTCAGACTGGTTCCGGGAATGCCGCCGGCACCTGCCCCCCGGCCTGGCGTTGCCCGGCGCGCTCAATGCGCAGCTGCAGACCTCCGCCCTGGTGCTGCGCAGTCACATGGACAGGACGTTCGCCGGCGCCATGGTGGCCAGCCTGAGCATTCCCTGGGGGAACCGCGGCGAAGAACGCGGCGGTTACCACCTGGTCTGGCCGCGCGACCTGGTCGAATGCGCCGGCGCCCTGCTGGCGCTCGGCGCGCTGGAGGATGCACGCAACGTGCTGCGCTACCTGATCGCCACACAGCTCGAGGACGGCCACTGGTTCCAGAATCAATGGCTCGGCGGCAAGCCCTACTGGGGCGGCGTGCAACTCGACGAGGCCGCCTTCCCGGTACTGCTCGCGGTCGCCCTGGTCGAACGCGATGCACTCGATCACATCGACGTCCACGCCATGGTGTGCCGCGCACTCGGTTTCATCGCGCGCCATGGCCCGGCCAGTGACCAGGACCGCTGGGAGGAAGATGCCGGGGTCAACACCTTCACGCTGTCCGCCTGCATCGCCGCCCTGGTCGGCGGTGCGCGCTTTCTCGACGCTACGGCGCGGACACTCGCCCTGCGACTGGCCGACTACTGGAACGCGAACATCGAGCGCTGGACCGTGGCATACGATACGCGGCTTGCACGCGGATGCGGCGTCGCCGGCTACTACGTGCGCGTCAGCCCGGTTCAGGCCTTGCAGGACTCCCGCGCGCTGGCCCGTATCCTGCCCGTCCGGAACCGGGTGCACGGCCGGGAACTGCCGGCTGCCGAGCAGATCGGCGTCGACTTCCTGCAACTGGTGCGCTTCGGACTGCGCCGTGCCGAAGACCCGCTGATCCTGTCGAGCCTGAAGGTCGTGGATGCCCTGCTGAAGGCCGAAACGCCCGCAGGACCGGTGTGGCACCGCTACAATGGCGACGGTTACGGCGAGCGGGACGACGGCAGCGCCTACGACGGCACCGGCACCGGACGCGCCTGGCCGCTGCTGAGCGGGGAACGCGGACACTACGAACTCGCCGCCGGCAGGGACCCCGTGCACTATCTCCGTTCCATGGCCGACATGGCCGGCGGACTGGGCATGCTGCCCGAGCAGGTGTGGGACACCGCCCCGATAGCCGAGCGCGGCCTGCAGTGTGGCCGGCCGACGGGATCGGCCATGCCGCTGGCGTGGGCGCATGCCGAATTCATAAAGCTCGCGGTCTCGCGCCGCCTGCAGCGGATCTTCGACCGCCCAGCGGCCGTATGGGAGCGCTATCACGGACAGGTACCGCAGACGCACTACGCGTTCTGGACGCCCGCAGCACCGCTCGTAACGATCGGGGAGCGTCAGTGCCTGATCGTACTCCTGCCAGATTCCGCCATCGTGCATATCGGGATCAACGGCTGGCAGGCGGTGCGTGATGTACCGACTACCCCCTGTGCACTGGGGCTGCACTGGATCGAGATCGACAGCGCCTGCAGCGGTCCGGTCCAGAGTATCGAATTCACCTGGCGGACACACGGTGGCGCATGGTGCGGCCGAGATTTCACCGTTGACGTGTCAACCGATGCGCGCGCCGGTGCACCTGCCGGCAAGGCGCAGCCGCCACGGCGCGGGGCTCATACCACCGCGGCGACGGGGACGGGCACCGGTGCTTGAACATTTCCTGCAGGTCGCGCAGCCCTGGCTGACGCAGTACGGCTACGTCGCCCTGTTCGTCGTGTTGTTCCTCGAGGGCATCGGTATCCCCGCCCCCGGCCTCACCTTCGTGATTGCCGCCGTGCTGCTGGCGAGCCGCGGTGAGATGCATCTGGTCCCGGTCGTGGGACTGGCGCTGGCCGGAGCCCTGTGCGGCTGCCAACTGGCGTTTCTCATCGGCCGCAGCGGCGGCCGGAGGCTGCTGCTGCGCACCGGCCTGCTCAGCCGTGACCAGTCGAATCGCCTGCAAAGGCTGTTCGAACGCTGGGGCCCGCCGCTGCTCGTGGTCGCCCCGTTCGTGGATGGCACAAGGCAATACTGTTCCCTCGTCGCCGGCGCCGCGCAGATGCACTGGCACCGGTTTGCGCTATTCAACCTCACCGGCGTGGTGCTGTGGATCGGGAGCTGGAGTATCGCCACGGACGTGTTCGGCCACCACCTGGAACCGGTACTCCGGGTCGTGTCCGACACCGGCCCGTGGTTCCTCGGCGGCGGTCTGGCGGTCCTGCTCGTCATAGTCTGTATCCGTCTGGTGCGCCACGCGCGGGCACGCCTGCACGGCACTTCCGAGTCAGGCGGCCTGCCCGGCGCGCGCCGCTCCGGCGACGCCCGGCTCCGGCCGATGAAGCATCACAACGGAAAATCCGTGCTCCTGGGTGCCGTGAGTTACGCGCTGCTCGCGGCACTCATCAGCCTGCCGTTCTGGCACAGTGGCTAGCCCCTGCGGCAAGTGGAGTTCCGGAATGACATCCGCACCAGAGTTTCCCTAAACTATCCCTGCTCGCTGTAGTGTCGGGCGCAGGCGATTCCCGGATGGTCGCATGTCAGGGAAACCCGCCACCCCGCACACCCTTGCTGACGGAACCGCCATGAACGAATCAGGACAGGGAAAACTCGGCTACCGGGAGGCCACCGCCATCGGCATCGGCGGGATGGTCGGTGGCGGGATCTTTGCCGTACTGGGTCTCTCCGTGCATCTGGCCGGGGGCGGTGCGCCGCTGGCGTTCCTGCTCGCGGGCGGCGTCGCGCTGGTGACCGCCTATTCGTACGCGCGGCTTTCCGTCACCTTTCCGAGCCAGGGTGGAACGGTGGCGTTTCTGGATCGCGCCTTCGGTCCGGGCCTGCTGACGGGTAGCGCGAACATCCTGCTCTGGATCAGCTACATCGTCATGCTGTCGCTGTATGCCTATACCTTCGGCAGTTACGGGGCGGCGCTGTTCCCGCCGGCCACACAGCTGTTCTGGAAACACCTGCTCGTCTCGACCGTGGTGATCGCCATCACGGGGCTGAACCTGCTCAGCGCCCGGCTGGTCGGTGCGGCCGAAGACGGGATCGTGCTCGTCAAACTGGCGATCCTGATCCTGTTCATCGCGGCCGGCGCCCCGGGTGTCGACACGGCCAGACTGGCGCCGGCGACATGGTCACCCCCGCTGGAACTGATCGCGGGCGGGATGATCATCTTCCTGGCCTACGAGGGCTTCGAGCTGATCGCCAACACGGCCCGGGACGTACGGGACGGGGCTCGGACCCTGCCACGCGCCTTCTACACCAGCGTGGGTCTTGTGATCGTACTCTACGTCCTGGTCGCCGCGGTCACGATCGGCACCCTGCCCGTTGCGCGCCTCGTCGAAGCCAGGGACTACGCGCTGGCCGAAGCGGCCCGGCCGTTTCTGGGCAAGGCCGGTTTTCTGCTGATCGCGGTTGCCGCCATGCTGTCAACGGCCTCGGCCATCAACGCCACGCTTTACGGGGCGGCGCGGCTGAGTTACGTCATCGCCAGGGACGGCGAGCTGCCCGCCGTACTGGAACGCAAGGCCTGGGGCGAACCGATCGGCGGGCTGCTGATCACGTCGGGAGGCGCCCTGCTCATTGCCAACCTTGTCGACCTCGTCAGCCTGTCGACGATGGGCAGTGCCGGGTTCCTGCTGATTTTCGCCGCCGTCAACGCGGCCAATGCGACACTGGCACACCAGACCGGCAGCCGGCGCTGGTTGTCATTGACCGGCAGCGCATGCTGCCTGTGCGCACTGGGCGCGCTGCTCTGGCAGTCGACCGGCAGCTCGCCCGGGCAGCTCCTGGTGCTGTTCGTGATGGTCGCGGCGTCCCTGCTGATCGAGCTCGGATTCCGTCTGGCCACGGGACGGAAGCTACGGCTTTCCCTGGCGCGTACGGGGTCCGGAGAGCGTTCCTGAATTCCGCCGTATCCCTATCCGAACGTCCAGGAAGTCGGATTCGGGCAGGCTTTACCCTGATCGAGGAACTTGATCCCCTTTACACAGCGGATGATCAGCCACACGAGCAAGAACAGCAAGACGAGATAACCGATCAGTAGCACGGTCAGCATGACGCCGATCACGAAATACAGCAGTCCGATCCAGAACGTCCTGATCTGGAACCGGTAATGCGTGGCCAGCCAGTCCGGTGCGGCGTCCCTGTTGATATACGCCATGATCACGCCGATGATCACGGTAATACCGAAGACAATACCGGCCAGATAGAGGATATAGACAAGCTTTGCCGTTCCGGCCGCTGGTCGTTCCATCCGCGTGACGTCATTCATGGCAAACCACTCCTGCCGATAGCCGTGCCAGCCTGTCGTGCACCGACAGGACATCCGACCATTGTTCCATCAGTACTCCGTCCAGCCCGAACACCGGCATGCTGCGTACGAAACCGAATTTCCATCATCGCCTTCGTCCTATCCGGTCATAAACCCGTTGCACGTAATAGGCGACCACAACCGTGACGGGCAGTACGACAGCGAGCAGGTAGGCCAGGCGTTGATATTCCCCGTCAGGAAAATACAGATCGCTTGAAAATCGGAAAATCAGGCGGTGAAAAAGGTAGATGCAGAAGCTCGCGTAGGCCAGGCGCCAGATCAGCGGCGAGTGCAGTCTGTCTGACAGGGGCCTGACGGACTGGTACAGGAGCAGGGTCCCGGCCAGCACGGCGGGTATCCTGCCGAGGGCGGCGGCAGCGCCCGCCCCGTGCTGCAGGCGGTAGAGAAGAAACGTTACCACCAGCAATGCCAGGAGCAGCCCGCTGCGGGCCCCGAGCAGGCGTTCCAGTCCGGGTATCCGTTTCCAGGCGACGCCGAGTAGAAAACACGGCAGATACTGGATGATGCGCGTATCGAGACTGTGGATCTGCCCGTGCACGAGGACACCCGCCGCGAGCAGCGCGATGCCGCCCAGCACATAGTAGCCGGGATAATCGGCGAGCCGCACCAGAAACGGCGTGAACAGATAGAAGGTCATGATCATGGTCACGAACCACAAGGTGTAGGGCGCGGGTGGAATGAACATCGACAGCAGCAGAACGGCGTTGACGATATCGGCCTTGCCGGCAAGCCCGGTGAGGTCGAACAGCAGCAGCGCGATCACGTAGAGCGGGTAAATGCGCAGGACGCGCCGCAGGTAAAACGCCGCCAGCCCGGAACGCGTCAGTTCAATGCGGCGGCCGGCCAGCAGCAGCCCGGAGCAGAACACGAACGTGCCGAGCGCGATGTCCTTGACGCATTCCGTATACGTGTTGGCGTAAGCCGGGAAGGCGTTGGTGTAGGGGACGAGATGCCAGTAACCGACGATATAGAGAATACAGGCACCGCGGAGAAAATCGATCGCCGCATCCCGGCCCTGCTGGCCGTCAGGAACGGGCCCCGTGACCGGTGTTCCGGCATCCGGTGTCATCGGGGCACGATGCCCCAGCCAATGCGACGGTGTGTTTCCCACGATGATGCCATCGACTTCCCCCTCTGTGGCGCATCGCCCCGCAGCCTGACCTGCAGCGTATTCCAGGGCGGCACACGGAACCAGGCGCGCGCGGAGACCACCGAATCCCGGACGCCGGAAAGACCGCCGCATGCGGTTAATTCTTTATCGATATAATTCATATAATGAATTGTTATTTAATATTATTGTAACTCTAATCAGGACAGGCCGCGGTGCGCGCGTTGCTGCGCGTGCTAGTGCGCGTGCGGTGCCTGCTCCGGCATCGGCGGCATGGATTCCGCCTCCTTCTCCAGCATCTCCTTCATCTGTTCAGCTTTCTTTTCAGCGGATTTCCGAACGTCGGCCTTCTGCATGCCCGGCTTCATCATGCCGCCCTCCATGGGTTCATCCGGGTTCATCGGCTGCCCGGTGCCTGCGGGCGCCTGTGTCTGATCGGCCGACGCATGCCCGGCCAGGCCGAGGCAGACCGCGATGACACCCGTCCTCATTCCCGCCCGCATGTCCACGCCCCCGATGCTAGAGTCCCGCAAACCAGTTATAGCCCTTGTCCTCCCAGTATCCACCCGGGTACACGTTGGTCACGTAGATGGCCATGACGTGCTTGGGATTCTTGAAACCCAGCTTGGTCGGTATCCGCACTTTCATGGGGAAACCGTACGATCTCGGGAGGGTGCGCTCATCGAAGCGCAGGGTGAGCTGCGTCTGGGGATGCAGCGCCGTCGCCATGTCGATACTGGTGTAGTAATCGTCCGCACACTTGAAGCCCACGTAGCGTGCGCTCAGGTCGGCGCCGACCCGTTCGAGAAAGGTCCGAAACGGCACGCCGCTCCACTTGCCGATGGCGCTCCAGCCCTCCACGCACACGTGGCGGGTGATCTGCGTGGACTGCGGCAGGGTATTCAGTTCCGCCAGCGACCATGGCCGGCGGTCGCGTATCAGGCCGCCGAGTTCCAGGCGGAAACTGTCGCCATCCACGACCGGGGCCTCGCTTTCTCGATAATAGGCATTGAAGGGGAAGGGACGGGTAATCGCGCTTTGCGCATAGGTCGGGGCGAGCCGCTTCGGGTCGAACAGGGCCATCTGCACGCGATCGTTCCAGCGTGACATGTTCCACAGCACCCGGTGCACCGTTTCTTCATCGGTGACATCACATCCCGTGAGCAGGCCGAGCGCACCGAGGCTGAGGGCGCCCTTCAGCAACAGACGGCGCTCGAGAAACCTGATCTCCTGCCGGTTGCAGTCGACCGGGTCGGCCTCGATGCCGGGTCTGCGCTTCATGCGGGCACGCCTACCGGGGTCTGCGGGCACGCCCGGTCCACATGGGTACGAAGGTCCGCGGCACCAACATCACCATCAGGACATGGATCACCACGAACAGCACGATCGCCGCCATGCTGATGAAGTGCACAAGCCGTGCACCCGGATAATCACCCATCAGCGACCCCAGGGTCTGGAACTGCACCGGCTTCCAGATGACCAGGCCCGACAGCACCACGAGGATGACCATCGCGATGACCCCCAGGTAGGCCAGGCGCTGCAGGGGATTGTATTCACCGACGGTGTGGGACAGGCGGCCATGCACGGTGTCGGCGAGCGCCCGGAGCAGCGAGTTCAGCGATATCGGCACAAAGTTGCGTCGGTAATGACCGGAAAACAGGCCGTAACCCACGTAGATCAGGCCGTTGCAGACCAGCAGCCACATCGCGGCGAAATGCCATTGCAGCGCGCCGGCCAGCCAGCCGCCCAGGGTGATGTCCGCGGGAAACCGGAACGGAAAGAGCGGCGAGGCGTTGTAGATACGCCAGCCGCTGGCTGCCATCGTGAACACCGCCGTGACATTGATCCAGTGCGTGATCCTGACTGTCAACGGGTGGACCCGGATCACGACGTCGGGGGATGCGCGCCCGGCGACACCTCGTGTCATCACAATGCTCCTTGCTCAGGCTCACGGTAAGGCTGTCCGCCATGCCCAGCATCATCCGGCATCGCGCGACTGTCAAGTCCGCGCTCACCGTTCATCCCGCCGCGGGACCGGAGCGAATGGCCGGGGTGAGCCCTCACACCACGACCGCTCACCCCGGCCCGGCCCTGCTCCCGGGCCGGGCCGGGGTGAGCGCCTGTCAGGACTCGGTCAGCGCACCGCCATGCCCTGGGCGAACGATGACAGGCCACCGCCGACGTTCCCCAGGCCGGTCAGGCTGCCGTCACGTTCGATCCTGAACATGTCCACGCCGCCGTTGCCCGGATCCACGGCATAGGCATAGCGACCGTTACCGGTCACATCGATATCGAGCGGGGCGTCCCCGGAACCGGCGGTGCCGTTGAGCAGGTCTACCTGCCCCGTCCGGGCGTCGACGTGGAAGGACGACAGGGAATGGGTGCCGGGATTGGTGGTGATGACGACGCCGCGCGGATTCACCACGATCCAGCAGGTTGCGATCTGACCGTTGGGTACCGAGGCGCTGAGGGTCTGCAGCTGTCCGTCGCGGGCGATGCGGTAGGACGACACGGCATTGCTGCCCGCCTCGGCCACCAGCAGATGCCCCCGGTGATCGAAGTCGATCGCGAACGGAACAGCACCCGACGACGGCGTGATCACCGGCATGGCGGACGGAATGCCGTGAGCCTGCATGCGATACACCAGCAGCCTGTCATTGGCCTTGTCGGCGACGATCAGTGTCTTGCCCTGCGGACCGAATGCCACCTGGCCATATGCCCCCTCACCCAGCAGGCGGGTGGAACCCGGCAGGGGACTCATATGTCCGTGATCATCCAGCCTGAAGCCGGTGATATTGGCCGGCTCGCCGTTGTTCAGCACATACACCCTGTTGCCCCGGACGGTCAGGCTGACCGGAAACGACCCACCGGAACCGGTCCGGTCCTGCAAGCGGATACCGTGCCTGCCGACGCGCAACACGGAAACGTCATTACTCCCCGCGTTCACCGCCAGCAACAAGGCGCTGTCGTGGTGGTTATCGCCATGCCGACGCCAGCCATGCTGGCTGTCACCCGCCCCGACAAGCACCAGCGCGCCCTGTGAACCCAGCGGGTCCACACCGCCGCCGGAACCCTTGCCGCCGGTGGAAACCGCGTCGCTCAGGGTGAGCAGGCCGTTATCGTCACGACTGAATACCACGACCTGGTTGTCATCGGGGGCGTTGGTCATGGTATAGGCGGCACCCCCGGCATCGGCGCGTGCCGCAACGGTACTGAACAACAGCACGGCCAGCATCGCGCCCGTTATGTAAAATCCCTTACTGTTCATATCCACTTCTCCTCCTGCTTGATTAAAAGTCATCAGGTCTGCCGTGTCTCACGTACGCCCTGCTGTTCCGTGTCCCAGACTGTTCCCGGGTGATCCCCCGTCGCGGGTCGATCCTGCACGTCCCGGTGCAGCTTTTCACCGCACCGGCACCGGCCTCACGCTCCTGTTGTGAGTGGCACCATGTTCGCGTCGAAATCTAACGGGGTCATCACGAAAAGATCACATTTCAATCACGGCACTCGGCTGCCCGACGCCAAGCCATGGGGAACAGGGCGGGACGGTGACCCGATTGAACAGCCTGGGTTATCGCGGGTGACGGAAAGGGGCTCGGCTGCGGAAGAACCCGGATCCGGGTTCTCGCGATCCGTCTGGCTGCAGCTGGGTTGCTTTCGAGAAAATACCGCCAGGCGGTTGTAAGAATGGGAAATCAACCCGAACGAGCGGTTGTGGTTTACCGGCCGCCCACCCCAGTGCGCGGTCGCGACCGCGGGGGATCATGACCTAGGGCCTGTTCACACTACGCAAATCGTCGCGACGGAGGTCCATTTCGCACCTGACAAGGCGGTGCGAGCGACGTGTACTCGACGTACACCAGCGAGCACCAACGCCGGCAGGTGCGAAACGGGCCCCGTCCCTTCGGGTTGCGCCCCAAAACGGGTCAGTCTGCGTTGCTCGTCGTTCATTTAGCACAACTAAACCTCACTCCTCGCGCCTTGTCTGGCCCGTTTTGGCGGCAGCAACGCGGCGATC
>Ga0210124_1000204_pt1 | contig 33565 bp, 27 predicted proteins | sample Muzzi_PWC_D2_FD_185554 | JGI IMG/M metagenome (GOLD analysis project Ga0210124, IMG submission 185554) | Wetland microbial communities from San Francisco Bay, California, USA, that impact long-term carbon sequestration - Muzzi_PWC_D2 (SPAdes) | ecosystem: Environmental > Aquatic > Marine >... | reverse complement strand
CACGGATTATGTCGATGGGGTATATTTAACCCTGGAGCAAAGTGCCTATGTCACCCGGATTTCTCAAGGGGCCTTGTTTGCGTTTTAAGTTGGTTTCGTTTTTTCTCGTTTGGCTCGTTCCCAAACAGAGTTTGGGAACGAGCCAAGATAATTCATCGTAGGTTGGGTTGAACGGAGATAATGAGCCTTCGTAACCGGCATTTGTTGGGTTTCGCCCGATACGAGACCCCAATCAGGTACGTGAAACCCAACATTTGGGGCTATGACAATCCAATTTTTGGCTCAACCCAACCTACCTCTGATAAAGTTGGGGAGAGAGCAAGTCACGTTTTTCGCCTGCGTGTGACACCCTTGGCTGGATTATCACGCTAAAAGCGATGACCCACACTACTATCGTTATCAATCGAATTCTTCTTGCACTTCCCCCCAATCCATTATTTGCATATTTTCGACAACCACGTTATCAATGGTGACCGCATACCATCCACCTCTAATACGGCAACCACTGAGCATTGTATACCCTATTTGTGAGCCGCTTCCAACTAATTCTACGTGCGGTAATCGTGAACATATCACCGGTTTGTGGGTGTTCATCCACTCATCAAGACGATGGTGCTGACTTGGGTCTGTCATATCATAAGCAGCGGGATGATTACGCCGCAGGGCGATGGTAAAAGCTAACAATAGGTCTCCTTCCTGCTCACGACGATAAAGATTACGATAATCGTAGACAAGCGGCGAGGTCCCTGCCCAAAGGTACACTCCGCAAAATAGTATGAGTAAGATGCCTAGCAGCATGAATGCCTTGAATATTTTCCGCTTCATAAAATCTTCTTTTATTTCTCGCGCCGCTCCATCAGCTTCTCGAACAGCCAGGGGCCCCGGCCCGGCTCGCTCCAGGGACAGACTTCAAGGCAAATGGCGCAGCCGTAGGTCTTGACAAAATAGGGGATGCACTTATCGAAATCGACGTACCACTTCATTTCACCCCGCACCCGTTGCTTTTCTTTGAAGATGGCCTCCGGTGGGCAATCCATGACGCAGCGCTGGCAGGTCATGCACAGATCATCAACCCCGATGTCAACCGGCTCGTCAATCGCCAGGGGCAAATCGGTCAGCACAGCCGCCAGCCGAAAATTAGAGCCAAACTCTTTGCTAATCATCGAGCCGTGTTTGCCCAGTTGTCCCAACCCGGCCTCAATCGCCAGGGGGATATGCAGGATGTCGGTGCTGTTGGGGTTGCCGTAGGCTTTGGCGGGCCAGCCCATCGCCCGAATTTCTTCGGCCAGTTCGATGGCGATGCGCGATACCTCTTTATAGGCCCGCATGACCTCAACTGCGGCCCGTTCATGGGGAACATGGCTCATCTCTTCCCGGTCCATCGGCAACCCAATACAGATGGCATACTTGTAACCAACCTCATACCCTTCGTACAAAGCCTCATCAAAGACCTCTGTAATACCGACCAGCCTCGCGCCTAACTCCTTGGCCTTAGCTTTGATTTCAGCCGCCATCGCTGCCGGGTCATCAACTTTGATTCTGGGGCCACTGACCGGCCCATCCTGCCGCCGGAGTTGCCAGACGTTCGCCAGCATATGCCGCACCACGCCCCAGACATTAATCTGGCTAAAGAATTCATCGAGCGCGTTCCAGGGAAGCTCTTCGCCGGTGGCATTATGGAAAACGTGCCTGGCTCGTATCTTTTCCTCGACGCCCAGGCCGTTGATTTCATTTCCGGATTGGGGCGGATTTTTATAGCCAAAGGCATAGGTGGCTGGTGGTGGATTCTGTAATTTCATGGTGATAGCTCCTCATCGACCCAATATACTTCGCCACGCGTTTCCTTGTCTCGATATTTACGCCGGATGCCGCGCCCGATGACCAGATAAGTATAGAGCATCTGAGCAATTCGCCGCAGCAGCCGCACATCTCGCCCCACCTGCTGCCAAAATGAGGTTCCTTTGATAGCCTGTTCGTCAATGGTTCGCATCTGTTCTCCCCACTATCGTCTATTTCTGCTGGATAAATCAGGTTTTTATCACGAACCTTCGGCACGAATAGACGAATTGCACGAATGTTAAATAAATATTTTAAGGAAATTCGTGCCATTCGTTCATTTGTGTCATTCGTGATTAATGATGAAGTAGAAACCAATTATACGAGAGTTCCTTAACCTTGCCCAAATCTATTGCCGGATTTATTATACCCCACATCCTTGGATACATTAGGAGATTATCAACATGGACTTAGATATAAAAGGAAGAGTGGCCTTAATCACAGGGGGTAGCCGGGGCTTGGGACGCTATTCGGCGCTGGCCTTAGCGAGAGAAGGGGTCAATGTCGCTATTTGCGCTCGCACCGAAGAGTCGTTGAACGAGACGGTTGAAGACTTGAAAAACTATGGCGTGTCAGCCTTGGGGATTGTGGCAGATATTACTCACGAGGGAGAACCGGCTCGAATCTATCAAGCCGTGGTGAGCGACCTGGGAGAGGTCGATATTTTGGTGAATAATGTCGGTGGCACCCGCAGCCGGGCCGGTATGATGGGGACCAGTCTTGAGGATTTCAAAGGCACCTTCGACCTCAACCTGTTTGCCGCCTTCGAACTGTGTAAGCTCATCATTCCCCATATGAAAGAACAGCGATGGGGCCGGATTATTAATATCGCCTCCATCTGGGGGCGAGAGTATGGGGGCAATATCTCTTATATGTCGGCTAAAGCAGCCCTGATTGCAACCGGTAAACATCTGAGTTTCGATTTGGTGAAGGATGGTATCACGGTCAATAGCGTTGCCCCGGGGTCTATCTTTGTCCCGGGTGGTCCCTGGGACCGTTTTCAAAAAGAGCAATCGCCGGAGACAGTACAGCAGTTTATCGAGCAAAACTTGCCAACCGGCCGCTTCGGAACGCCGGAGCCGGTTGGGGATTTGGTGGCCTATCTGGCCTCGGAGAATGCTTCTCTCATCACTGGGGCTTGTATCAACATCGATGGCGGCCAGAGTAAGTCGTTGATATGACAAAGTAATGTGAGTTTAAAGAGTTTGATGAGTTCAGATAGTCTCTGTATATAAATTATGACTCACCAAACTCCTAAACTCATAAAACTCGCCAAACTGTTTCGCAGGAACCAAAAGAATGAAGCTTGTTGAATATCTACCCAAACTATACGACTATAATTATTGGGCCAACGCTCGTATCTTAAAGGCGGCGGCTAATCTAAGTGATGAGCAGTTCCTTGCGCCGGGAATATTGAGCCACGGGGGACTGCGGGATACACTGGTACACACCCTCACTGCCGAATGGATTTGGCGAATGCGCTGCCAGGAAAGGGTCTCGCCATCATCGCTACTGGATGTGGAGGATTTTCCCACGCTGACCGATCTGCGTACACGCTGGCAGGCCGAAGAAGAAGCCCTCCGAGCCTATATCGCCAGTCTAACCGAAGAGGATTTCAACCAGACTATCCAGTATACCTCAACTGAAGGCGAGTTGCTAAGTTTCATATTGTGGCAAATCCTGGTTCATCTTGTTAACCACGGTACGCAAACTCGCAGCGAAGCAGCCGTCTTGCTAACCAATTATGGTCACTCGCCGGGCGATTTGGATTTACTCATTTACTTTCATAGCCACGGCTAAAGAAGGTTCGATATTGAGGATTTGTAATTAAGGAGTCCAGATAAAAGTTGCTATGTCACTTTGGGGGCTAAGGGGTAAATCTAAGCGATCTGAAGAAGGGGCCGAGTTGTCTTTTCTCACTGTAACCCACCAATAAAACCGGTCATTGCCTGCTTCGCCAACACCGATACTGGTACCTTCGAGTTGAACTCTGGTCTCACGCGTACGCCTGCTACCGGAGTAATTGGGTTCCTCCCCAAAAATGTGCATAATCGTTAAATCATAGTATTCATCTTCGCCTAAATTGGCGGTAGGTTCCCATTCTAAAATCACCCCCTCAAAAAGAGTACCAGCGAAGAAGGCATCATCTTGTGGGCCTATGAGCTGAGGTTTACTGTATATCATACCGACAGGCTCTACTGTTGGTGAAGGTTCACTGCTTGGGGTGCTGCTTGGTGTAGCTTCCCCATTACTACTGCTTATGGTGGTTGCCTCTGGTTGCGCTGTGGCTTGTGCGACAGGACGTTGAAACTGAAGCAACAACTCAGCTCGCCGGAGATGGGCTTCGCTGGGATCATCAACGTTCAGTTCCAAAGCAGCCTCATAATCACCCAAAGCTAAAGCGATAGTTTCTTGTGATGCCTGGTTAGCCTCAGCCCGGTTAAGATAAGCCTCGTACAACAGGTTTTTGGCCTTATTATTGGCATAGTTGGGCTCAGCCGCTACAATCTGGGCCAGGATACGAATAAGGCTATCATAATCGTTTTCAAGGGTGTTAAGAGCCTCAAGATAGGTGGCTGCTCGTTCTGCCCGATCTTTTAAATCTATGCGTCGAGGGCATTCTGTTGTGCCTGCCTCAAAATCGGCCAAAGCCTGACCCATTGCCTCTATTTCATTATCCTGCGGATCCAGATTGTCAATGACCTCTAATCCCCTTCCAAGGTAGGTATCACAAAATAGAGAACTAACCCGCGCACTTTGGTAGTTAGGATCGATAATACGCAACTGACCAAGAAGGTCTAAAGCCTCACTCCAGAGCGCCAGGTCCACCGCTTCTCGAGCCTTGTCTAAAGTTGCGGCAAGTGGCTCCTCTTTTGGAATAACTGTTACCACAATAACCGTAGGCTCCGAGGCGGTGGTGGCTGTTGGTGTTGGCGTGGCAACGAGTTCTCGCCGTATATCAGCCGCATCAGCATAATCGGGGTTCTCGCTCAAGATTTCTTCAAGCTTGGCTATAGCTTCTTCTTTGTTACCTTGCTCAAGGGCTTGTTGGGCTTCTGTGTAGAGTAATCTTAAGTGCTCCTTGGGGTCATCATTGCCAGACACTTGGGTGCTGCTTCCAAAGGCCATAAAAGATAAAATAATAATGATAATAGCCCCTGTACCGACCAAGCTCCAACGCCATAAATCTTGAGATTGACTTTTCAAACTCACAATTAGCCACTGAATTAGACTTGGGTTGCTTTTACGAGTAGCTTCGGCTAAGAGTCCTTCGACCTGTTCATAATTAGGAGTAACCTGCTGTACCTCGTTGAACGCTTTAGCAGCGCTTTCCCATCGTTGAGCCTCAAAGTGGGCTAGACCTTCTGCATAGCGCGTGGTCACAAATTGTTGAGAATTCTCCGATTTTAAGGTTTCATGAGCTTTGGCTAACATCTCGGCTGCATCTTTGTAACCAGGGTCAAGCTCAATAACAACATTGAATTGATTGATAGCCTCTTCCCAACGATTATTTTCTGCCTCTCGACAGCCAGCCATATAAAGTGAAATCAGGCGAGCCTCTCGCTCTGCCTTAGCCAACTTTCGAGCAGCATCTGTATCACTGGGGTCTAGTTTTGCAACCTGACTTAACAGGTCAACGGCTCGTGGCCATTCTTCAGTCTCCATCGCTTCGGTAGCTCGCTCTCGAAGACTTTCAACCATCCTGGTTAACTCGGACGTATCAAGAGACTTGGTATCTTGGAAATCTTCGGGTAGGGGTCTCCCGGCCAAAACTTCGGCAATCGCTCGACGCAAAGAAGTGGGGGTTTGGAACCGGTTTTCGGGACGTTTGGCAAGCATGTGATACAGCAAGTCATGAACATTATCTGGAACTTCGTCGTCCTCCAATACAATTGGGGCTGGCTCGGCGGTGATATGCTTGCTGATGATAGACCAGGGGCTTTTTGCGTCAAACGGAACGTTTCCACTAAGCAACTCATATAAAGCGACTCCAGACGAATATATATCGGAGCGAATATCAACTTCTTCGCCCATGGCCTGCTCTGGAGAGGCATAATAGGGGCTACCTATAAATCCAGATTGGGTTAACGAGGGTAACGTGGGAATGCGAGCAATCCCAAAATCCAGCACCTTTAAAAGCCCGGTTTCGCTTAACATTAAATTCTGGGGTTTTATATCTCGGTGAATTACCCCATGGTCATGGGCGTGTTCCAGGGCCGTGGCTAATTGGTCTATTACTTCGAGGGCAAATTTCCAGTCGAAGTGCCCCTTCTTCTTGAGAACATCGTGTAAAGTTTGGCCCTCAAGATATTCCATGACCAGATAATAAAGGTCACGGTCGGCGCCGTAATCTAAGACACGCACAATATGGGGATCGGTTAAGGTGCTTGCCAACCTTGCTTCGCGGTTAAAACGCTGAACAAAAGCGACATCTTGACTAAATTGGGGATATAATACTTTAACGGCAACTAATTCATTCTCCCTTATGTCTTCAGATAGATAAACTTTGGCCATACCACCGGAGCCAATTTCGCGGAGAATTCTATAGCGGTTGCCGAGAACATTACCTATCAAGGTTTACTCCTACATTGCACTCGGTCATCTTATGGGGTTGATCTGGTAAATGTTTCATTTAATAAGCAGGTAAAGAAGTTCTAGAAGAAACCCTTTCGAGGCGATTATACCTTATGTGGTATATATAGCCAAGGCAAATAGGAATGTATTTGCCCTCCTCCATAATATCACTATTTTGCCGTGAAAAAAATTACAACTTGGTTACAAATTGTCTAAATGTAAAAATACCTTGTTGGTATTGACATAATAGACTAACGTGCCTTGTAACAATAAGATGCAGGCACAATGTACTAAAGAAAAGTAAGAACCATGTTTAGAGATAATAAGGAAAAAGTTAGAAAATAGGCAACCTTTGCTTATCAAAGCTTCTTATAGTGTTGCCAGCGTAATTCCGGTTGAGTCGATAACCGCTCTAAACGCCATTTCCAACCCACCGGATAGCCCATCATTTTGGCAATATCTCCGGTAACTCTGATGATAGGCACCCAAATGATGGTCCGTAATTTATTGATTGGTGATAAGTTTCTCCAAGATGAAAACAATCGTCTATAGGGCGTGTAAAATAGACCGGAAAATCCTAAAATGGTTCCAACCAACCACCAGCTCGGCGACACAATTGCACCCAAAATTAGCAGCAGAGGTAGGGCCACCAGATATGTAAGGTAACGAATGGCATGTCTTTTGCGGAATAAGTCGGCTTTACCATCGCCCCGGGCATATTGATAATATTGCTTAAAGAAAGATTTTAAGGTGCTTCGAGGCCGAAAATAGGCAATAGCTGTTGGCGCAAAGGTGAATGGCCCAGCCTCAGCACGCAGTTGAATGTCAAAAATAAGGTCCTCGCAATAATCTAGCCATTCCGGGTAACGATTGGCGGCTTCCCAGCTTGATTTGAAAAAGGCCACAGAGCGACTGCTGGGCAAAAATGTATCGGGATTAATATTTGAGAGCATAGGAAGCACTGTCGCCCCCATGGCCACCTCAAAGGAGGTTTGCGGGTCTGGGACAAAAAAACCCGCTACACCAGCCGGGGGCGAATCGGTTTGGAAGGGTTTTAGTAATTCTTCCAGCCAGCGCTTGTCGAGCCGAACCCCGGCATCGGTACTGGCGATAATAGGACCTGCTGCGGCTTCAATAGCAATGTTTCGTCCCTGGCTGATATTTGCTCCTGGGGCCACAATAACACGCAGGGGCAATTGATATTCAGCAGCATTGCGCTCCAAAATCGCCACCGTATCATCCGATGAACCACCATCGACGAAAATAATTTCATCGGGCCAGCGTGTTTGCCGGACGAGCGAGTCTAACAACTTTTGAATAGATAGATCTTCATTGAGGGTTGTACAGATTAGCGAAACGTTTAAAGACATTTATCAACTTGACGTAATGTTGTCAGTTTGTACCTATCCGAATTTACGTGGTATAATAAAGCTGGCTTTCATATTATGTAATGTCATTGATTGGGGGTATTCAATGAAAGCCCGATATTGGAGTCTGGCAATAGTTTTAATTCTAATCAATTACTTGATTTTTGCTACCCTATTTATGCGTCTGGTAGAAACTGATTTTACCGGCCGTCGTGCCACTCGTATGCCTGAGCCTACCTTTACCCCTGCCCCGGCTCAACCGATTACCATTGTCCCTACGCCTGTTCCGGTAACACCTGTACCCACTCCAACCGCTACCAGAGTATTGGCGACCCCCCAAATCAATGGTGGCACCACTGGTGACCAGACAAACTCTCCTGAGCCTGCTGCCCAATCGGTTAATGGGCCGGAACTCGTATCCCCTGGTCCGGTCAACATCCGTTCTGGCCCGGGACTTGATTACGATGTTATCGGCACATTGAATACAAACACCCCCATGCCCATTGTCGGTCGCAATGGTGATGGCTCTTGGTGGCAGATAAAAATCGCCAATGACACGTTGGGGTGGGTCTCCAATTCGGTGGTGCAGGCCAGCAACACCGGCAATGTACCTTTGGCTGAAGCATCCTCTCCGCCCCAATCATCGGCTTCGGTACAAGTCCAACCTGCGGCTGATGGCCCGTCCCCTCCTCCGGCTAAACCCCAATTTCAGTTTGAACCAACCGGCTGGTGGGGCGATACCAATTATGGCCTTACCCGTTTTTTGGGTGATATCAAAGATGTGAATGGCAATCCGGTGAATGGCATGTCGGTTCGAGCCAGTTGCGGCGACTATTCGGTTATCTCTAATCCTTCCGGTCCTGTAGGTCGGGGACGCTACGACGAGAGCGCCACCTGGCCGCCCGGCTTTTATGATATCACCGTTGATACTAAACCCATACCCTGTCTTTGGATTCTGAGTGTGGTCGACACAGACGACGGCGAATTTGTAAAGGCCGTCCTTTCCGATTCGTTTCCGGTACAGGTTACCACCGAGGATTCAATTATCGTGGCAAATTGGCGCAAGAATTGGTAGCGCAATTTCACACCTACTCCACCCGAAATGGCTTAGTTTCCACCGAATCCACATCGGCAGACGTTAGGCCATATAGAATTAATTCCAGCCGATAAACACCCGGCTCCAAATCAGTTAAAAATAGATCATACTGTGCCCGAATGATCTCTCCTGCTTGCCACTCCCTAATAATGCCATAATCTGTTCCGGCGAGCGACCAGGTAGTCATTAACTCAATTCTCTCCCCGTTAGTTTTTACTGCGTTAATTGAAATCAATTTTACTACTCGCTGGTCTGGATTACGCAGAGTCCAATAAGCAACCAACCTGACAGCATCCCCTGGGTGTAAGGGGGTATCCGGGCTTGAACGGTGGCCCACTTTATACAGGTCATACCCCAATAAGTCAACTCCAAGCAGCGCCTCATGCATTGGCACTTGAATATCGAACGCGGCCAAAGGCAAGGGAACTCGTGGCCGGACCACCTCAATCTGGCCCAACTCGACGAAATCCTCGCCCGGTTCTTCGGCCAAATTCACCGGCAACCGCTGACCGGTCTGGTCGTTATATAAGCCTACGATTAAGCGATGAGTGCCCGGTGGTGTTCCCGGCTCGATAAAGATACCGTGAGTGTCAACTATTGGCTTCTTAGTAGGCCACGCTGTAGTCAGCACAAGTGGTTTTGCGTCGCGTTGCCCCACCAGATGATTATTCTGATCTAAAACTTGCAGAAATACCGTGTAGTCTTCGCTAAGCGGTGCCTCCGTTTCCCATTGCAAAGCGACTTGTAAAATGTCGCCTGGCTTAATCTGCGATTCAAAAATAGTATACCCGGTCAGCCGAATATCCGATCCCAATTGATAGTCAACCGGAACAATATCAAGCTCGTTGTCTTGTCGCAAGCTGGCATAGCTCACCAGGCGGACATTGCCATACCACCGGTCGGTCGCCTTGAAAAGATGGGTGTCCAGCCAACCTTCAATCAAGCCATTGGGGTCAGCTTGGTGGGTAGCCCAATAAACGGCAAAGATTTTTTTGGATTGATTAGCAATGCTTTGCAATTCGGTCAATGTATCTGCTTCATCCAACGGGCGGTGTCTCGGTAAAGGATAGACCGGTGCTGCTGAATTGTGCTCATAGTAGTAATTGAAGACGTCCTGCTGGCCTTCGGCATTGAGGATGACTGCATCCTCAGGCCCGCCAACACTCTCGATGAATTGAGCAATTCCCCGGTAATTATCGCGGGCAAACCTCGAATCGGTATAGTAATGATAGAGGGAGAGCATCATTGTGCCAATCAAAATACTCAAAGCAGTCCCGCCTACCAGATAGCCCAACCACTTGCGGTTCAGGACAGCGGCCAATTGCTCGATGAAAACACCAATTAGAAGAGCCAATGGTGGCGTAGCGACCAGTAGAAACTTCAAAAAGGCGGGGCTAAAGATGACGATGGTTAGAATCACCGGCAGTAAAAACCAGAGCCAGACTAGAGCCAGAGAGAAGCGACCAGATAACTCTGTCCGTTTGACTTGAACCCACTGACGACTGACGACTGACGACTGACGACTGACTACCGACCAGTAACTCGTAATCAGGATCACCCCCAAGCTCACCATGATGAGCCATCCCAAACCATAAGGCCAGGATAAGCCAAAAAGAAGAGTGGATGAAATTGTTTCCAATACAGTAAACAGGGATCTGATTTGCCGCTCCGAGGGCCAGGTGGTGATTTGTCGCCAGGCAATAGGGAGCCAGGGCAGGTATAGTAGGATGGGGATGAGCTGTAAGGTGAACCAGCCTATGGATTTTGGATTTTGGATTTTGGATTTTGGATTTTGAAAAAGCCAAACTAAGGCTACCGAATTTACGACAACCAGGATAATAGGGTAGGCGTAGTGGGTGTATAGTCCGGCGGTGACGGTTACAATATAAGCAACCGGGATCAGGGTTTTGCCTTGGGTTTGTCCGTCATCGAGAAGTAATAGAGCAAGTAGGACGGTTAAGCTACTTAGAAAAGTAAGCAGCATATACATACGAGTTTCCTGGGAGTAATAAACTTGCAAGGGAGAGAAGGTAGCAATCAGTGTGGCAATTAGAGCCACTCGCGGGCTGAATAGACGCTTGCCCAGAAGCCAAATGAGAAAAACCAAACCAATTCCTAAGACTACTGATAGGGAGCGCAGCCCACTTTCACTATCGCCAAAAAAGGTGATGCAAATTTTTAGTAGCCAGTAGTAGAGAGGGGGATGGATGTCGAAGGCGGTTCGTTGGGCAATTTCAACGAAGCCGCGCCGGGCCAGAGCCACACTATTACCCTCGTCTGACCAGAGCGATTGGTTGGAAAGTTGGTAAAAACGGAGGAAAGTTGCCAGCAGTAGAATAACTGAGATGGGCAGAAAATGCATCAACTTGGGCTTCATAAAAGCCTTACTGTGCTTCATGCCGATACATCCATAAAACCCATACCCCTGCCAGAGTCGCCAGAACCATAATAGCGCTTCCGGCCCGATTGAGCGTCAAACTGGGGCGACTTTCCACGATAAAACCATCAATCGAAACAGGCTCCTTGATAACCTCCAACGAAACTGAATGTACAGCTTGAGAAAGAGTATTAACCACAGGAATGATTTGGGATGACTCACCATCCAATGTGATTTCTATGGGGTCAGCCTGATCGATTTGGATACGCAGGCTACCACCGGTTCCACTGGCTACTAACGATAATTGACTCCCTTCAAAAGAAAAAGTGGCCGTATCGCCGGATTGATTTGAGCGAAACGCGCGGCTAAAGGCTGCATCTAGCTGAGATGTCAATTCCCAGTCGCCTCGATAATCCACAGCCCAGTGGTCGGCTTGATGCCAGCCGGGATACATCACCGGCGGTTGAGTCGCCTGTGCCTTTAGCGCATCATAAACCGGCAGTGGCGTAAAGTCCGGCTCGACCATGCGGAAGTAGTATTGAGGGTTGTTGTCTCGCTCCCGGTCATCGGCCTGCTTAAAGAACCAGTAGAAGCCAACGCCCAACCAGGGCCACTCCCGTTGCATACGCTCGTAGGCCAGAGCGCTATAGCGAGCCTGCTGCTCCTGTGTCACCTGACCGTAGACCGGCGGGAGACCACTTTCGGACGGCAGGGCGTTCCAGCCCAATTCACTGAGCCAAATGGGTTTCCGAGCATCACCGTTGCGGACCATCACATCTCGAATATACAAAGGGCGGGAAAAATTGAGCACCCGGGGTTGCATGCGGCGGTCGGTAGGGCCGCTCCATAGGCCGTAACCCTGCATAGCCAGGACATCAAAGTATGGGGCAGCTCCGGCATTGTACATCTGCTGGAGAAAAAGCACATCGCTGAGACCGCCGGGGCTTACCGGCTGACCATTAGGGTTGTAGCGGCGCACTCGATCCAATTCAATCGTAGCGGCTAAAGCCCCCATGACTACGATGGCATCCGGGTCAGCCGCTTTGACCCGAGTATAACCTTCTTTGAGTAGTTCGGTATACTCCTCCGCGCTGATGGGATATTCTCCCCACTCCGGGTAGATGTTAGGCTCGTTCCAAATCTGATAAGCCGGTATCCGGCCTTTGTAACGGGAGACAACCGTTTCTACAAAATCACCGTAATCGGTCAGATTGTCCGGCGGGGCAAAGGGGCCGACGGTATCGGTCAAGGCACGGGTCCAGGCCGGGGGATTGCTCAACCGGGCCATAATTTTGATATCATACTTTTCAGCCAAATCTACGATGTTATCATACTTTTCCCAGGCCGATTTGTGCGGCTCGTGGCGACGATCTTCAAAATCGCCCTTGCCGTGAATCTCGATATCTTCCCATGCGAACTCCTGCCGAATCCACTTGATACCGGCCTCGGAAATGAGGCGCATGGCCTCTTCTCGCTTTTTCGGCTCGACCTCATTTTGCAGAAAGGTGTTCACCCCGTAGGGATTCACATCGGCGTATTGCACCGGCACGTCAGCGGCGGTTTGGAGCGGCGGCTGGAGGCGAGTCAAGCCGTACTGAATAGTTCCAGAGATTTGAGGCAGCAATACCTCTTCGCCCGTAATGTTGAACAGGGCGGTTTGAATTTGCTCCCGGACGAGGAAAATGCCTCCACCGGCAACGAGTAAGAGTATGAAAATTTTAGCAAGAATTTTTAGCTTCGAGCTAGATACCATAAATCACTCGGTAATTGGTTACTGGTAATTGGTTTAGGTGTTAATTACCAGTAACCAATTATCAATTCACAAACTCTGATTGTACTTGAATGAGAATGAGGCGGCAAAAGCGGCGGGTATTCTCCCATTTGACCAATCTCATTGGCTTCTGTATAATTTGTTTAAGAAGGGTGGTTAGCTCAGTTGGCTAGAGCGCCTCGCTTACACCGAGGAGGTCACAAGTTCGAGTCTTGTACCGCCCACTTCGTCGAAGTAGATGAAAGCCGTTCCATTTCGAACGGCTTTTTTGGTTTTTAAGTGTTTAACTACGCCTATGAAGTCCCTTTTTAATATTCTTTCCTCAACCTTTTTACTCCTATTGTTTCTCCCGGCTGGATGTTTAACATTTCTACCCGAGACCACCCCAAAACCTTCGCCAACTCAAATACCATCCGATACAGAGGTAGAGCTTTTCGAAGGCATCACCTACTTGCGAGAGGAGTATCAAGTGCCACGCCCACTTAAGGTTCACATCGTAACGATTGATTTGAAAGCAGAGGGGGTTAGAGCATTCGTCACACCGGGGGAAACAACTGCTGGGGTAGAATTTTCCACCCGAACCACTTCTGAGTTTGTAACCGAGTTCGGTGTCCAAATAGCCATTAACGGTGGTTTTTACAAATCACTCCACTCAAATGAAAACGATGATCCCTCTCTACACCCTGGCGACCCTGTCGATGTGATTGGGCTGGCGATTTCGGACGGGATAACTTACTCGACTAGCGAGAAAGGTATGGGAGTGTTATGTATTTTGGCCGATAACCGTGCCCAAATCAACGATGAGAATTGTCCTACTGAGACAATCCAAGCAATAGCTGGTGGAACGATTTTGATTGACCAGGGCGTGCCTATCACAGCCGAGGATATACCTGAAGATGGTCTACATCCGCGGACAGCCGTAGCCATTGATGAGCAGGGTGAAACTCTCTGGCTTATTGTCGTTGATGGTCGTCAACCGGATTATAGTGAGGGTATTACCCTCGTCGAATTGGCTAACGGTATTCTCGAACTCGGTGCGTATATGGCTTTAAACCTTGATGGTGGCGGCTCAACCACCCTGGTTGTGGCGGATGGCTTATCACCTCATATCTTGAACAGCCCTATCGATGCCGAAGTCCCTATGCGTGAGCGAGCGGTGGCCAATCACCTGGGGGGTTTTGCCCAACCTATTGGGCCATAGCAATATCTCTAAATTCGAGATTGGCGACACCATCAAAACTCCTTTGACTCTCCCTCAAAATCATGTTATATTGCCTTCCCTTGAGCTTGATTTGCCATCTCATCTTTGTGTGGTTGGGTGGCAGCCAGGGAGAGAATGCCCCCCACCTTTCTGTTCGCTAACAACTCTATTGCCCCCAGACGGTAGGGAGACAAACAAAGAGAATCTGCTATGACAGCAACGAAAACAGAAATACGACGCGGGACTTATTACGACTCCGTCGTTTTGATGCAATTACAAGTTTCATTGGCGAACCTGCCCGGCGTGGTGGGGGTAGGGGTGATGATGGGCACGGATGCCAACAAAGAGTTACTGGCCCAAAGTAACCTGCTCACACCAGAAGCTAAGGCCGCCTTTGTTGATGACTTAATTTTGGTCATTGACGGCGAGGACGAAGAGGCAGCCGAGTCAGCCTTAGGCCAGGTGGATGAGTTGTTGACTCGACGGCGCAGCGTGGTTGACCAGCAAGACTATCTGCCCCAAAGCATCGAGGCCGCGGCCAAAATGATGCCTGATGCGGGTTGGCTCCTGGTTTCGGTGCCGGGACGTTTCGCTGCCGGAGTAGCCCGCGAGGGACTGCGGCTGGGTAAGCACGTTTTTCTTTACAGCGATAACGTCTCTGTGGATGATGAGATCGAACTCAAAAAGAGTGCTGCCGAGCAAAGCCTGATGGTAATGGGCCCGGATTGCGGCACGGCCATTATCAATGGGGTGGGGCTAGGCTTTGCCAATCGGGTACGCTCCGGGCCAATCGGCGTGGTTGGCGCGTCGGGAACCGGCTTACAGCATGTCACCGCCCGGATTCACCAACTAGGCAGCGGAATCACCCATGCCCTCGGTACTGGCGGGCGCGACCTGTCGGAAACTGTCGGTGCGATAACTGCTCGTCAGGGACTAGACCTGCTTAGTCGAGACCCAGAAACGAGGGTGATTGTCCTCATTTCCAAACCTCCGGCTCCCAGTGTGGCTGATGAGTTGCTCCGAGTTGCTCGGGCCAGTGGGAAGCCGGTTATCGTTAATTTTATTGGCTATACCCCTTCAGCCACGTTGACTCAGGATGATAATTTATATTTCGTTTCCACCCTCGACCAGACGGCTGAGTTGGCTGCTGAGTTGGCTAACTCGACCGAGTCGCATAGTAATGGCTCTACTGTTCAGGTGAATGGTTTTGCGGCGGGCCAGCGTTACTTACGAGGACTCTTCTCTGGCGGCACACTGGCCTACGAGGCGCTTCTTATTTTGCAGGATTATCTGCCAACGGTTTATTCAAATGCCCCTCTAAATAAAGCGCATAAACTGGCGAATTCTTTGACCAGTCAGGCCCATACCATTGTCGATTTGGGCGAAGACGAGTTTACTGTGGGCCGCTTGCACCCGATGATGGATAACACGCTCCGTATTCAACGTTTGGAACAAGAAGCCAGCGACCCTGAAGTTGCCGTTCTTTTGCTTGACGTAGTTTTAGGCTATGGCGCTCATCCCGACCCGGCTGGTGAATTGGCCCCGGCGATAAAAAAGGCTAAAGCTAAGGCTGAGGGTCAAGGTAGACAATTGGAAGTTGTTACCCTGGTGGCCGGCACTGATGAAGACCCCCAAGATATGATGGGGCAAATCGAGCAACTGAAAGCGGCTGGGGCCAGGGTTGAAACCAATAATGAAGTGGCTATTCGTTATGTTGGTGAATTGTTGAGGTCACTCAATAATCCCAGTGGATTGCCCCTCGTAGACCTCAAGGCATTGCACCAACCTCTGGCGGCGATTAATGTTGGTGTAGAGTCATTTACCGAAAGTTTAACCGCTCAAGAAGCCCCGGTTATTCACGTCAACTGGAAACCCCCGGCAGGGGGCAACGAGAAGTTGATGGGGATTTTGGAGCGGATGAAGAAAGGGTAATTACTAATTACCAATCCCCAATACCCAAATGGAGGAGGAATATAGACCAATGGTAGACATTGAAAAAGCAAATACCGAGGCCACCGGACGTATGATGGAAGCCCAACCAGTGCTGGTGGGTGTGGGAAAAGCGCTCGATGTTATTCCGGGAATGCAGGAAGATTTGTTGCTGCATGCCGGGCCGCCGATTACCTGGGAGCGAGCCTCAGGCCCAATGCGTGGCGCGATTACTGGAGCTTTGATTTTCGAAGGGAAGGCCAAGAATGAGGCTGAGGCGAAGGCTTTGGTTGAATCGGGTGAGATTAAATTAGAACCATGCCATCACCACCAGGCAGTCGGGCCGATGGCTGGATTGACCTCTCCCTCTATGCTGGTATACATTATCGAAAACAAAACGCACGGCAATAAAGCCTTCTCTAATTTGAACGAAGGCTACGGTAAAGTGCTGCGTTACGGGGCTTACAGTGAAGAGGTAATCAAGCGGTTACAATGGATGAATGATGTCTTAGGGCCAATGTTGGGTGATGCTATTGGGGTTAGTGGCGGTATTGATATTAAGGCCCTGCTGGCCGAAGCCCTACAGATGGGTGATGAAGGCCACAACCGCAACAAGGCTGGATCAATCCTCTATTTGAAGGCATTAGCGCCTCACCTGGCTAAAGTTACAGGCAAGTCGGGTGACCTGATAGCTGCTGGTCATACTTCTGGTGACCTACCTGTTGGCACTGCCCAGGTCTTAAACAATCTAAATGATGATTTAGCTGCAGTGCTTAAGTTCATCGGTGACAATGCTTTAAGCGTGCTCAACCCGGTGATGGCGGCCTGCAAAGCAATGGCCGACGCCGGGCACGGCATCGAAGGCAGTACCATTGTCAGCACGATGGCCCGTAATGGTACCGATTTTGGTATTCGGGTCAGTGGTCTGGGCGACCAGTGGTTTACCGGACCGGTAGCTAACCCAGTGGGACTGTACTTTCCCGGCTTTACTGCCGAGGACGGCAGTGGTGACATCGGTGATAGCACCATCACCGAGACCGCCGGTATTGGCGCTTTTGCCATGGCTGCCGCACCGGCGATTATCACCTTTGTGAGCGGTACACCCAAAGACGCCGTGAATACCACTCTGGAAATGTACGAAATCAACTATGCCGAACACAAATATTTCAGCATCCCCGCACTTGATTTTCGGGGAACACCAACCGGCATTGATATTCGCAAAGTGATCGAAACCGGCATTACCCCCCGTCTCAACACCGGCATTGCCCATAAGGAAGCCGGTGTCGGTCAAATAGGGGCCGGTTTGGTCCGCCCACCCATGGAAATTTTTGAAGCAGCCTTAGTTGCTTTTGCAGAAAAATATGGAATTTAGGAGATAATTCATGGATCGAGAAGAATTCATTAAAGTAATGACCGACGCCAAGTGGTACGATCTAACCCAGGGCGTGAGCATCTTTACCCCACCGTGGCCGGGTGAAAAGGCGCTCGAAGTTCACTTTTTTAAGCGTGTGACCGGCGCGCAAGGTGGCGGGCTAGGGGCCAATGGTCAGCTTATCGAGTGGAGTAATAATACCGGTACGCATTTGGTAGGAGAGCGGGCCTTTCACTCCGGGGCGCGGGTGATTGCCGATATTCCTGTAACCGACTTATGTGGTCCCGGGGTTATTGTTGACATCTCCGATGCTGTCTCCGACTATAGCCTCTACACCCCGGAGATGATAACAGAACGGGCTAAAGTCAAAGAAGGCGACATCCTGATTATCAACACAGGCTATCATAGATACGCCTGGGATCAACCGGATGCCTTCAACGAAAAGGCTCAGGGTGGGGTTGAGTCTAAGGAGTTTGGCTTTTTAGTTCGGCACCCCGGCCCCTCGCCCGACTTTTTCCAATGGGCCATTGATATGAAGCTCAAAATTGTGGCGGTCGATTGTGGTAGTGCGGAACATCCCATGAACACCGCCATCCGTTATATGCACGCTGCTGAATTTGAGAAAGCCGAAGCAAAATTAAAGGAAACCCACGGCAAAAGCTGGGATGAGATGTATCCCCCAGAAGAATATTATGAAATGACCCATATTACCATGCCAAAAGCCCACTTGCTGCTGGCCGAGTCACTTGGTGGGGGTATTGACCAGTTAAACAACCAGCGGGCTTGGATTATGATAGGACCCTTGCCCTTTATGGAGGTCGAATCCGCTTGGTCTCGGGCGGTGGCTTTGCAGCCGCCGGATGGCATGTCCGAATCGGATTTCTTTGACATCATGCACTCGTCTGAGATGCTGGATATGACCCTGCCTTTCAGTGTGCAGACACCTCAATGGGCCAATTATGTCCCCCTGAGTACAAATTTCACTAAGCGCGTGGCGGGCCATAACTTTGGCATGGGCCGGAATAACGCAACCTGTCGGGCCAGTTTTCATCTGGCAACGCATATGGATGGTGAGAAGCACTTTTATCCGGCAGGTAAAACTATTGGCCAAGCGCCGCTTGACTATTGGTTCGGCCCCGGCGTTGTAGCTGATATCTCTCATTTGGTTAGCAATTCAAGTGTTTATACCCCCCAAATGATTAAGGATGTGGTAGATATTCGCCAGGGAGATATTCTGATTATCAAGACTGGCTGGTACAAGTTTGGCTGGAACAGCCCGGACTCCGATGAATTCCGCTATATGATTAAGCATCCTGGCCCCTCGCCAGACTTTGGCGATTGGTGTATCGATCTGGGAGTCAAATGGATTGGCATCGACTGTGTGGCTGCCGACCATCCCATGAACACCATTCAGCGTATTTGGCATCCCAAGACCTTTGCGGAAGCCAATCGCAAGTTGATAGAGGATTTTGGCAAAGATTGGGATGAAATGTACCCACTGGATAAATATTACCAGGATATGCACCTGAATCTCTTCCCAAAAGGCATTGTCCATGCCGAAAATCTGGGCAATGAAATTGCTAAAGCCGAAAGTGGCCGGTACTATATTGGTTGTTTTGTGCAAAAAGGTATGGAACTGGCCTCGTGTTGGGCACGGTTCATTGCCTTCAAAGAGGGTAGTTAGGAATAGGAACATTTTATGAAACCACCTCCATTTCAATACTTTGCCCCAACCACCATCGATGAGGCTTTGGCGCTTATAGCTGAGCATGGCTATGATGCCAAGGTATTGGCCGGTGGACAAAGTTTGATTCCAACGATGAATTTCCGGCTGGCGCAACCCGGCGTCTTGGTGGATTTGAATAATATTCCTGAATTGGCTTATATCAGCCTGGATGATAATGGTGGGGTGAGCATTGGGGCCATGACCCGCCAGCGCGAAGTGGAACGTAGCGAGATCATTGCCGAACGTGTCCCTTTAGTTCATGAAACGATGCCCTTTATCGCGCACCCTCAAATTCGTAACCGGGGAACCTTTGGCGGTAGCCTTGCTCATGCCGACCCGGCTGCCGAATTGCCTGCCGTAGCGACTGCCCTTAATGCCCAATTTCGGGTGCGTAGTCAAAGTGGCGAACGGTGGATACCGGCGAACGATTTTTTTGTTGATTTGTTCGCTACGGCTTTAGAGCCGGAAGAGGTGCTGGTTGAAGTCGTTCTGCCGGAAATGCTGCCTCGTAGTGGGTATGCTTTTGAAGAAGTGGCCCGTCGCCACGGAGATTATGCCCTGGTTGGAGCAGCAGCTACCGTTACTTTAGATCAAAGCAATCGCTGTGAGCAGGTTCGGCTGATCTATTTTAGTGTGGGTAACGGGCCTGTTGAAGCCCATCAGGCCGAGGCGATGCTCAAGGGCCAGGAACTGACTTCGGAAGCTATCCAGGCCGCCGCCGAAACCGCCGCCTCCACCGATATCGATCCGCCTGGCGATATCCATGCCTCTATCGCCTATCGCCGCCACCTGGCTAAAGTGCTGGCTAAGCGAGTCTTGGAGAAGGCTACTACCCGAGCCATCAGTGGAGATTAATGACTGGTAATTGGTAATTAGAGATTGGTAATTGAGAACGTAACTTCTTCAATTACCAATAACCAATTACTAACTCAATTTGGAGTTATAAAATGACTGACCTGTTCAGCATCACCATCACTATCAACGGAACCCCCTATGAAAGTGAGGTCGAGCCGCGAATGTTGCTCTCTGACTTCATTCGGCATGAAATAGGCTTGACCGGAACTCACGTGGGCTGTGAGCATGGCGTGTGCGGGGCCTGTACTGTATTATTCGATGGCCAGCCGGTGCGTTCCTGTATCATGTTTGCGGTTCAGGCTAATGGACACGAGTTAATGACCGTCGAGGGCTTAACCCCCGATGCCAGCGAGGAAAATCTGCATCCCTTACAGGCCAGCTTTCGGGAAGCGCATGGCTTGCAATGCGGCTTTTGCACCGCCGGTTTTTTGATGACCATCCTTGCCTTCTTGGAGGAGAATACAAATCCCAACGAGCAGGAAATCCGGGAAGCCATTTCCGGAAATCTTTGTCGCTGCACAGGCTACCAGCACATTGTTGATGCCGTCAAACTGGCCGCCGAAAAAATGGCCGCTGAAAGTTAGTTGTCTATGTCTCAACCAACCGCCGATGTCGTAATTTGCGGGGCCGGTATTGCCGGTATTGCTGCTGCGTATCATCTGAGTGTCAAGCACGGCCTTAAGAATGTTATTCTGGTCGATGAGCGTGCCCCTATGAGTCTGACCAGCGACAAATCGACCGAATGTTATCGCAATTGGTGGCCGGGACCGGGCGATGCTATGGTCAGCTTGATGAATCGTAGTATTGATTTGCTGGAAGAGCTGGCCCGCCAATGTGATAATCGCTTTAACCTCAACCGGCGGGGCTATCTCTACGCCACTGCCGATCCAAATCGTATTGAGGATTTCAAACAAGCCGCCGAAGAGACGGAAAAATTGGGCGCAGGTCCGGTTCGTTATCATACCGGCCAGCCCAACGACCCGCCTTATGTCCCGACCCCACCGGAGGGCTTTGAAGACCAACCAACCGGCACCGATCTGATTCTGGATACCGGGCTGATTCGAGAGCATTTCCCCTATTTAGCAGAAGATGTCATCGCTGTGGCCCATGCCCGTCGCTGTGGCTGGTTTAGCGGTCAGCAATTAGGGATGGTGATGCTTGAGCAGGCGCAGGCACATGGTGCTCAATTAGTACAGGGCCGAGTGGAAGATATGAAGCTAACAAAAGGTCGGGTTGATAGCATAGGCGTGAGCCAAAATGGTTCCGAGGAGGTTATTTCAACCCCTTTGTTTGTCAATGCGGCTGGCCCTTTTGCCCCCCATGTGGGTCGGCTAATGGGGCTTGACCTGCCGATTATTCATGAGCTACATATAAAATGGCATTTCAACGACCATCTGGGCATCGTGCCCCGTGAAGCGCCAATGGTCATTTGGGCCGATCCCCAAAAGCTAGTCTGGTCGGATGAAGAACGTGAGTTTCTAGCCGAATCGGACGACACTCGTTGGTTGCTCGAAGAATTTCCGGCCGGAGTCCATACCCGCCCCGAAGGGATTGGCGAAAGTCCGATGATACTGTTGGTATGGGCCTATCACCTTGACCCCGTCGAACCGATTGTACCGCCGCCCATCGATCCAGACTTCCCCGAAGTTGTGCTACGCGGCATCACCAGGGTCATTCCGGGGTTGGCGGCTTATCTCGACCACATGCCCAAGCCAAATATTGACGGCGGCTACTATACCAAAACCCGCGAGAATCGGCCATTGGTTGGCCCCCTCCCTGTCGAAGGGGCTTATCTCATCGGAGCATTATCCGGTTATGGGCTGATGGCTGCTCCCGCCGCAGGTGAGCTACTGGCGGCTCACATAATGGGCGACTCATTGCCATCCTATGCCCCAGCTTTTGAGTTGGGACGATATGAAGATCCAGTCTACCAAGAATTGTTAGAGAATTGGGGTGAATCGGGGCAGTTGTAACAGAGGAGAGAAGTGAGAGAAGAGAGGAGAGATTGGTGATTGATTTGAAGATTGGTTGACTAATTACCAATCTCCAATTACCAATCTCCATTCACCAATGTTAAGGAGAACGTTTGTGGCAACACGATACTTTGGGCAGCGAATCAAACGCAATGAAGATTTTCGGATGCTCACCGGGCAGGCCCTGCATGTGGATGATGTCGATTTACCCAACATGCTGCACGTTGCCTTCTACCGGAGCGGCTACGCTCACGGCTATATCAAAGAGATTGATATTTCCGCGGCCAAGGGGAATCCCGGTGTGGTGGCTGTTTACACCGCCGAAGATTTAGGCGACTACTGGCAATCGGGACCGCTATTGGTTCCGCCGCCACCAACCATTGAGCGAGTAACCTTTAATCAGCGCACTCAGGTGCCTCTGGCTAAAGACAAAGTCAAATTCGTCGGCGAACCGATTGTGATGGTAGTAGCCGAGAGTCGCTACATTGCCGAAGATGCTGTGGCCGATATTTGGGTAGATATCGAACCATTGGACGCTGTAATTAATCTGGAGCAAGCCCTGAGCGAAGAGGCTCCGATAATCCATGATGACCTTCCTTCTAATATGGCCGCCCATGTCATCCAAGAGAAGGGGGATTATGCCGCTATCGTTGACCAGGCTGATTTGGTGGTCAAACGTCGCTTGGTCTATGATCGGGGTACGGCAGCGGCGATGGAAAATCGAGGGATTGTGGCTCACTGGGACTCAAAGAGCGCCCATATGACAATTTGGGATACCACCCAGGCCCCCATCTTCATCCGTAATATCCTGGCCGGGATGTTGGGCTTATCCGAGCATCAGGTACGGGTGATTGCTCCCTTCATTGGTGGTGGTTTTGGCCCCAAAATCATGATGGGCTACCAGGAGGAAATGCTGCTGCCCTGGGCCTCCCTGCGATTGAATCGGCCCCTCAAGTGGATTGAAGATCGGCAAGAAAATTTCTTCGCTACCACTCAGGAACGGGGCCAGATTCATGATGCTGAACTGGCTTTAACCAAAGAAGGCCGTATTTTGGGCTTAAAGCATGTTTTTCTGCACGACTCCGGTGTCTATGATCCTTATGGCCTGACGGTCCCGCTAAATAGCCAGGCCAACGCTCTGGGACCGTATGACACACCCAATTACTACGGCGAATTTACGGCGGTCTTTACTAATAAGCCCATCGTCACGCCTTACCGGGGAGCTGGACGCCAGCATGGAGTCTTTGTGATTGAGCGTTTGCTGGATATCGCCGCGAAAGAGCTTGGCTTGAGTCCCATTGAAATTCGCAAACGCAACTTCATCACGCCTGAGGCTTTTCCTTATAATCACGAAATCATCTTTCAGGATTTTGCACCTCTGACCTTTGATAGCGGCGACTACCTACCAGCCCTCGAAACGGCTGTTGAAATGATTGGCTATGAGCAATTTATCAAAGAAGAACAGCCTCGTTTACGGGCAGAAGGCAAAAAGGTGGGGATTGGTATTGCAGCTTATGTCGAGGGTACCGGCATTGGTCCCTATGAGGGGGCACGGATTACAGTGGGGACCAGCGGTAAGGTTAGCGTTGCCACCGGTATCGGTACGCAGGGTCAGGGACACTTCACCTCATTTGCTCAAATTGTGGCCGATCAAGTGGGCGTCGATGTGCGTGATGTCTATCTGGTGACAGGGGATACCGACCAGTTCCACTGGGGAGCAGGTACCTTTGCCAGCCGGGGAGCGGTGGTCGCTGGGAGCGCTATTCATAGCGCGGCTACTGAAGTTCGCAAGAAAATCCTCAAAATGGCGAGCGAGCAGCTAGAAGTTGATATCGAGGATTTAGAACTGGCCGATGGCGAAGTCAGGGTGAAGGGTGTGCCCGAAACCAGAATTAAGCTGGGACAATTAGCGATGCAAGCCAATCCCTTGCGAGGCGCGGTCAAGCCAGGCGTCGAACCTGGCCTGGAAGCCACCTCTTACTTTGGCCCCGAAAGTGGCACCACCGCCAGTGGAGTCCATGCTATGGTTGTTGAGGTTGACCCGGAGACCATGCTGGTTGATATTAAACGCTACGTGGTGGTCCACGATTGCGGTACGGTCATTAACCCTCTGATTTTGGACGGCCAAATCCACGGGGGGGTAGCTCAGGGTATTGGCAACTCGTTTTATGAGCAACTGGTCTTTGATGAAAACGGACAACTGCTCAATGCCTCGTTTATGGATTATCTTTTACCAACGTCGCTGGATGTACCCCGCGTTGAGATTGGACACCATGTTACACCTTCACCGCTCAACCCATTGGGTATCAAAGGGGCGGGCGAAGCGGGGGCTATCCCCACAGCCGCCGTTTTTGCTCAAGCAGTAGAAAATGCCCTGGCTGATTATAATCTCGAAATTTTGGAAATTCCGCTCAGTCCTAACCGCTTATTTGAGCTGGTATATGGTGATGATTAGTGACATTTATCATCGGGGTCTGATTTCTTAACGTGCCACCCTCCACAGGAGGGACAATAATACCAGCCAAATAACGAACTGATAACGATGACTCCTTGATCCCAGTTGAGGCCTACCACTTCTTCTCCGGTCTTGGGACAATAGGTCAATATCCAACGCTCTCCTTTTGGTTTGAGGAAACGTAATGGGTTCCCCATAAATTCCTCCCTAGTGTTAACCTCCAAGACACATTCAAAGTTGCTTGATAGAAAAAACTTCCCGCAAGTTCCACATGGCCGAGTTAGCACGGATTTTGTAGTCTCGAACACGCTTTTGGCCGGACCTGGGGTTCCAACTTCCGGAAAGTTCAGCCTTTGAACATGCTGTGTGCTAACCTCTCATCTAGTTAAATTGTAACAAGTGGGTGTGACAAAATTATGACGAAATAATGAGGATTCGGTGATGATAGAGTCTGTTAGAGTCGCCTTCAGTCTGGTAAAGCTATTCAATCTGTTTGAAGAGGGTTGTTTTCAAATAAAAAGGCGTGAGGTTTTGCATCTGCCTCACGCCTTTTGAGTACAACGGCATATCTTCCTAAAAAGTAGGGGCAGATCCAAGATCTGCCCCTACGAAGACTAATCTTCCAACGGGTCTTCAAAGGTGTCTTCGTAGCTAGTCCAGCCTTGAGTCCAGGTGAATGTTCCATCGCCATCGAAATCAAAGTTGCCCTGATAGATAATGTAGATGGTATCGGCTTCTCCGGCCCAAAACATGCGCCCAGTTTGGAACTCTTGAAACGCGCCATTGCTATCTCTGGCTTCGTTGGTGGCAAAGCCGAGTCGCTGTCTGCCGCTGGTCCCAAGCTCTTCCCAATAGACTTTGGCAAAGCGGTCACCCACCTTGTAAAAGCCTGGGGGCGTGGGGGCAAAGCTATGGGCATCCACCAGCGCCCGGTCGCCGTACCGGACGTATGAGTCGTTATCGTCGAAGAAAACATAGATGGGGTCAACATTGGCCACGGTATCGGTTTCTAGCCATAACATCCAGCCGTGTTGAAAGGTCTGTACGGCAGCTTTGGTGGCGTGCTCATTGCGTCTGAAGTTGGTGAAGGGGCAGCCTAACAACTGGCGTACCTCAGGGTGATTTTGCCAGACTGTGCCAAAGCCTCGGATGGGTTGGGCGTGGCAGTTGGGGATTGCGGTAACAGGTTGTGTGGTCGGAGTACTGGATACTTGAATTTGTTGCGGCTCCGATGCTTTGGGTATGCTGGGCTGAAAAGTAACTATAGGCAGCAAACTTACCAAATATTGATCCTCGACCAAATCACCAGCCAGCCAAGCATCCTGCCCTTGATAGTCAATAAGCAGCCAGTTGCTATCTTCAGCCCGGCCTCTGATAAGAATACGGTCGGTTTTATCAATGGTACCAATGACTTCAGAATTCAAGCTGGGACCCTTCCGCACATTGGCCGCTTGCGTGCTATCGTTTAATATTGTCCAGGCTTCTTTCAATTGTGTATGTAGGGTATAGGCGGCTAAAGCGGATTCTGGCACATCAATAATGCCCATTTCATCGTAACTTATGTTGGAAGGGAGGGGGGTGATAAACCGGTTTGCATGATAATATACGAGACCACCTTGCCCACGTAGTAACTGTCCGTTTAAGCTATGAACAGGCAACCTATCTTGCAGCGAGCCATCCAGATGACTGACAGCCAACTCATGCTGAGGAAATTCACGCACGATACTTTTCCATGCATGCGCTTGCCAGCGTTGACCTTTCGCCACCCAATAAAGATAATCTTTGCTGTCAAAAAGAAGCCGGGTTAAGACATCCCCCTTTGGCATGACCGATAAGATATCATCGTCAACCACGATAACCTCTTGGGGTGAAAAGCCAAAGGCTGCGAAAGTATCATGGTCAGGAACAGGGCGAAGCGTCCCGTCATCAGTGACATAGTAGACAAGCGTGCTGCTTCCTTTGACCAACATCCCTGCTTCGACAGGAGCCGTTTTCTGTGCAGCGACATCCATGGTAAACATGACCTCTTTGGCCTCCAAAGGCCCGGCGGTAACCGTAACCGGTGATGTACCCGCCTCCGTTCCTACCGATGCGACACTGCCACTGCAAGCAGCCATCATCATGACCGCCGCACTACCAACACTTAAACCTAACACTGTTTTGATATTTGAGAGTTTCATTTGAGAGTTTCCTTTCAATATTGATTAAATAGAATTGATTAGGTTGCCCTCACTATATTTCATTTCAGGTTGAAGTGTTAGACATAAGTCTCCCCAAATTCTGACCAAAAGCCTACGCTTGGTGCCATCTGACGGCTCGAAGGCGGTCTGTGACCGCCAACCTGACCTAAAAAACTACCAATTGACTGGTGACGTGGGTTACAAACCCACTTTGAGCTTCAACTTAAAATCCAGCTTTTTAGTTGACATAAAAATTTAATTCATTATAATGGGGTCAGGCGGTGAAATTTCTTACCTTGGGGAATGCACAGCGATGACGGTTAACTTGGATAAATCCGCCTCCAAGAGGGCAAAAAAAACGGGCGCTAAAAAGCACAAAGCTAATGGCGCCACTTTTGTTGTCCAAACCCGACAACAGGGTCAGTATATTTTCCACCAGCAGCGAAAACGCATCGAAGTCATCTCCTTATTTTGCGATTGTGGCCGTTCGATTTTGGTCAGACCCAAAGATGTAGAGGATGCTCCCATACTATGCAGCCTTTGCAATAGCTCTTTCAGTTGGCAGCAGTTAAGCTTTTCTCTGGATTAACCCAAGTGGCCACCTTGCTTAAGTTACTAAGACAGACACCCGGTTTTTAGGCAATTACACTGGATTTATTCAAATTAGTGACCTATCGTTAGATAAATTGGGACTGTATTTTGGAAAAACCGGGTGTCTAACATAAGGGTAGCAACTTAGATTAGATTAACAAAAACCCTCAACCCCACATCAAATCCGATAACGCCTCGAAGTAAGGACTCCGGTATTCAGGCCGATGGTATTCAAACCGCCGTGAAATCGAGCGTGCTCAATCTTCATGCAGCGGTCCATGACCACATCCAAACCGGCCTCCACGGCCATGTGGGCCGCTTCCTCGTTGATAACCCCCAACTGCATCCAGACCACTTTAGCCCCGATTTCGATGGCCTGTTCCACAATGGGCGGCACATCAGACGGCCTGCGAAAGATATCTACCACTTCAATCTGTCCGGGCCTCACTTCGGCCAAATCCACCAGGGAGGGATAGACTTTACGGCCTAAAATCTCTTTTTCCCTGGGATTAACGGGGGTTACGTCGTAACCTTCGGCCAATAAATAAATCGCCGCAAAGTGGCTGGGGCGATATTGATTACTACTTAAGCCCACCATCGCAATCTTTCGATATTTGCTTAAAATCTCCAGCCGTTCGGCTGCACTGTCGATTATTTTAGCCATAGTTAATGATGTCCTGTTGTATTGTTCGTCTTAACTTTGCTCTTTTCAATCGGGTAATTGGTTATTTGTAACTGGTAATTACCAATAACTAATTACCAATCATATATAACACACCTGTGCCGATAACCACTTATGATGTAGCACGGGTTAGGGCCTGATCCAGGTCCCAAATCAAATCTTCTACATCTTCCAGGCCAATCGAGAGGCGAATCATATCCGGCGAAACCCCGCCCAATAACTGTTCTTCCTCGGTCATTTGGGCGTGGGTGGTACTGGCCGGATGAATAACCAATGATTTTGCATCGCCCACATTCGCCAGATGGCTGAATATCTGCACGCCCTCGATAAACTTTGTGCCTGCCTCATAGCCACCCTTAATACCAAAGGTAAAGATGGCCCCGGAGCCTTTGGGTAAATATTTTTGGGCCAGCTTGTGGTAAGGACTATCGGGTAATGAGGGGTAATTAACCCAACCAACCGCCGGATGCTCATTCAAATATTGAGCGATGGTGCATGCATTGGAGACGTGGCGCTCCATTCGCACCCCTAAGGTTTCCAACCCCTGCAAAAAGAGAAAGGCGTTAAACGGGCTGAGGGCCGGTCCCATATCTCGTAATGACTCTACCCGCACCTTCATAATCCAGGCAAAATCGCCGAAGGTCTCGAAAAATCGAATGTCGTGATAGCCTTTGCTCGGTTCAATCACGCCCGGAAACAAGCCATTGTCCCAGGGGAAGCGTCCGCTATCGACAATGACGCCACCGATGCTGGTTCCATGCCCGCCGATAAACTTGGTGGCACTATGGACCACAATATCAGCGCCCCACTCCAAAGGGCGACAGAGAAATGGCGTAGCAAAGGTGTTATCGACAATGAGGGGGATGTTATGCTCATGGGAAATTTTGGCGACTGCCTCAATATCGAGAACATCAATTTTGGGATTGCCCAAGGTTTCGGCATAAAGGGCGCGGGTTTTTGAGGTAATCGCTCGCCGAAAGTTTTCCGGGTCACGACTATCCACAAAAATCGTATTGATTCCCATCTTTTTGCGCATACTAATGTCAAATTGAGTGTAAGTTCCCCCATACAGGGTGCTGCTGGCAACTATCTCATGCCCTGGGTCCATTAAGGTGAAAATGGTTAGAAATTGAGCCGCCTGGCCGCTCGCCGTGGCCAGTGCGCCCACTCCCCCTTCCAGGGCCGCCACCCGTTCTTCAAAGGCGGAGGTGGTCGGGTTCATGATGCGGGTATAGATATTGCCGAAGCGCTGCAAGGCAAAGAGATTAGCCGCATGCTCGGTATCTTCAAACACATAGCTTGTCGTCTGATAAATCGGCATCGCTCGTGCTCCAGTCGTCGGATCAGGCCGCTGCCCGGCGTGGAGCGATTTGGTATTGAAGCCGAATTCTCTATCTTTAGCCATATTCGCTGTGCCTTTCTAACATTTAGAATGTATAACAAGCGCTTACTCTAGCATCAATTGTAGGGAAAGTCAAAGCCATCTCAACAGCGATTGCTTTAAATTTAGATATTACGCAGTTGACCTTCCCGGAAGCTGAATCAAGGTGATTTGGCTGAAATTTCCTGGATTTTGGGCGTAAAACCAGCTTCCGGGAAGGTGATTAGCTCCAAATGCGTAACTCCTAAAATTTTAAGAAATGGGGCCATCCCAAAATTTTATATGCTTCAACCTTCCGAAGGCTAGCCATAGTAAGATTACGCTTTTTATTACTACATTGTTGGTTCTTAATCAGTCTTCGGAAGGTTTTATACAAAAAATTTGGCTACAACTAATGGGATGGCTAACTTGTAATAAATCGAACTCTTCATATAATTAGTTAGAATTATAATAAATTGGTTTCTTGCATTTCAGGCCGAACCAGTATAATTCTTGTTACCCCCTCTACGACAAACGAACAACCGATAAAAGACCATATTAAGATAAGGAATTATGGCCTCATCATCACCAAAAGCAACTATCCAGCTCGATGGGTTATCATCGCAAGAGCGGATTAAAGCGCTCAAAGACAGTTTAGGCTCCTGGGACAAACAGGCGTTGGTTGACTATGCCGTCAAGACTACTCAAACGCTGCTCGATGAACAAAAGGCGCTGCAAAATTTAACGGAACGCTATAACTCCACCCAAGATTGGGCGATGGGGCAGGCTTTGGTCGAAGAAATCGGCCAGAATCTTTCCTCTACGCTTGATTTAAATGAGGTGCTGACCCGGCTTCTCCTCCGCACCTACAATGCCATTGATGTTGAAGATGGCTCGATTATGCTTATTGAGGAGGGTACCGGCGATTTGGTGGCCCAGATCGTACTCGGTTTCGTTTCCGAGACCTTTCGGGTACCCAAAGGGCATGGGATTGCCGGTCAGATTGCCGAAACCGGGGTGCCTATAATTGTGAACAATGCTCAAGACGACCCGCGTTTTTTCAATAAGATTGACCAGGATACCGGCTTTATCACCAAATCGATTTTGGGTGTGCCCCTTCTTACCCACGATAAAATCATCGGGGTTATGGAAGTTTTTAACAAAAAGAGTGGGCCATTTACCCAGGCGGACCAGATGTTATTAAGTTCCATTGCCAATTATGCCGGAATTGCCATCGAAAATGCCCGTCTGCACCAAAGTGTGGTCGCAGAAAGAAACCATGTGATTCGCGCTCAAGAAGAGGTAAGCCACAGATTGCAGCGTGACCTGCACGATGGTCCCACTCAATTGGTGGCAGCTATTCAAATGGGTCTGGATTTCTGCCGTCAAGCTCTGAACCATAATCGGCCTGAACTGGCCGATGAAGAAATCCAAAATATGCAGAAGTTAGCCGAACGCGCTTCTCACCAATTGCGGACCCTCTTATTTGAATTGCGTCCTCTGGTGTTGGAAACCAAAGGTCTCGTCGCTGCCTTGGAGACATTCATAGAGCGGCGTCAGGAAGGAACCGAACAAACAAAATTACAGTTGGTACTCAAATCGGATAAGCGGGACAACCAAATCAGCCGCCTGGAAACCAAAAGTGAAGCCGCCCTCTTTGCCATTATTCAAGAGGCGGTCAATAATGCCTTGAAGTATGCCAAGGCCGATAACATTTTTGTTCGGTTGGAGCAGGAAAAAGAGCAACTCACCATTAGAGTTGTCGATGATGGGGCGGGTTTTGACGTTGCCAGCGTGACCAAGAATTATGAGGAGCGTGGCAGTTACGGCATGGTCAATCTCCGCGAGCGCGTCGCCATCGCTAAGGGTGACTACAACCTCACCTCCGAGATAGGCTCTGGCACAGAGCTTAAGATTCAGGTGCCGTTGAGGCCCCCATCTGAAGCGTGAAATGTATTTTAGCTAAACTACAGAGCCTCGGTTTCCGCCGGGACTTTTTGGTATATCCTACCCCCCGATTATAATTGAATAATGAGAGATAAACTAGCTTTAACCTCAATTATCCTACTCCTACCCATTTTGACCGTGGTGGCTATAGGTTGTAACGCCGCAGGTTCAATAGGTGGAACCAGCAATAACGCCATCTCAGTTACCACCACAGCCGCTCCCACCGCGACGCCGGAAAATCAAGAACCCCCCACTCTGATTGGAGAAGAAGGAATGGTTACCTATTACGAGATGACATTAAAAGATGGTACAACGCTTCAATATGGGGTGGTTCTCCCCGATAGCTTTGAAGCCGGTCAAGCCTATCCTATCCTGCTCGCGTTGCCGCCGGGGCCACAAACCCAAGAGATGGTAGCCGTCGGGCTTGACAACTATTGGGCCAGCGAGGCCAGCAAACGCGGCTGGATTGTTCTCAGCCCCGTTGCGCCGAATGGGACCCTCTTTTTTCAGGGTTCTGAATCCCTCATCCCCGAATTTCTGGCTCGTACCGCGGCTCAATACCGTCCAGAAGGGGATAAATATCATCTGGCCGGTGTGAGCAATGGCGGCATCAGCGCCTTCCGAATCGCCCTGCGCAACCCAGAGCTATTCCATTCGGTGATGGTCTTGCCCGGCTTCCCCTACACCGGCGAGGAGATGCAAAATCTGGTGGCGCTCAAGGATATTCCCGTAGCGATGTTTGTGGGAGAAAGCGACACCTCTTGGGTGCAGCGCATGGAACAGACGGAAGAGACGCTTACCGGGCTTGGCGGGCAGGTGTCTTTGGAGATTGTTCCCAATGAGGAGCATGTCATCAGAAGCTTGGCCGGGGGGGAGAAATTGTTTGATATATTGGATTCTTTTCGGTAGAGCGACTTAAGGGGCGAGGAAAGATGAGTTTTGCCCAGACCAGGTTTACGGATTAAAATCTTGTTAGGATGAGTTACGGATTCAAGTCCGTAACTATCGAAAAAGTATACCTACAAATTTCCATACTTTCTCAAACGACTATTAACGACCTTCTTTAATTTCAACAAACGTTCTATAGTCCAACCTCGAATTTCTTCAAGTACTTGCTCATTATCTTCGACGGAACCTGGCCGATATAGGGCTATTCTCGAGGCTCTCTTATCATCAAGCCGTTCCCATTTAAGCGATTCGCCAAATTCTACTTCAATTTTCTCTTTATCTTGAGCAAGCCAATCAAACAGTTTTTTATTTTTGTCCGCATCCCCACCATCAATATACAACTCTGCTCGTACTCGATTGCCCATTGCAAAACTTGCCCCATAATTAACACCGGCAAAACCAGACGCAAACATATACCAGCTTTGTGGTTGTCCAACCTTTGCACCTGTGAATTTATGCTTTTCCCGTAGTTCATCAATCAAGTGTTGGAAATAGTCACGGTAGGCTTCCGCTTTGGGTGATAAAACTTTTTCTGGCTGTTGCCGTTTCGTTTTCTGCCATTCGTTAGGATAGACAACAAGTTTGAAGTTATACGCAGGTTTTGAGTCATCGATTTGTAACACTTCAATTACCACACCAAAAAACTGTGTGTCCGAATCTGTACGCTGATTTAACCACTCTAGGGCTTGACGGTGTTCATCTCTAATGCTCTCCGCAATCCAAACAACTGCGGAAGCATCAAAACCGGCTGCATAAGTGAGAAGTTTTCCAAGATGGTCATGGTCGGTTGTCTCAAATTGATTTTCAATAATGACAGTTTTACCTGTACCCAAATCTTTGGCAAGTAAATCTAACGAGAAATTTCCTACACTAGCTTCTCTTTGTGTAAGTTCAAGTTCCATCCCCAAAGCCCCACCAAGATTTTCGATATTACTTGCTAGCCAGGGTGTGAAATCTCTTGCCTCATTAAACCACACAGTTCGAAGGTTTAATCTTTTCAGTTCACCAAATTTGGACACTTTTTAGCCCCCGTTATCTGCTTTATAAAATCGTGTGAGAACATGAATGGGAGTGAAGAAAATTAACAAACGACTAGTACTATTTAGCTGGATTTTCCGCCATTAAATAAACAGAAATAGTTTTCCCCCGCCCTCATCATCCCGCCAACGCCTGTAATTCTCGATTTTCGGGGATGTTGTTGAGGTAACCTTCACGGGCGGTGGGGTCGTCAATTAGAGTGGCTTGGGAGGTGATAAATTCCTGGCCTTGGGCCAGAATTTTGCGGGTTTGCGGTCCCTTTTCCAGGGCTTGAAAGATATGATAA